>OHNK01001152.1_pt1 | contig 12540 bp, 9 predicted proteins | sample 1569551 | NCBI WGS metagenome assembly OHNK01 (sample SAMEA3879518, study PRJEB24766) | human gut metagenome | biome: human-associated habitat; feature: feces | place: USA | collected 1985/1987 | reverse complement strand
GTATGCGCAGCCTGCTTCTGCAGGCGGCGGCAAGGTGAAGGTCGTAGAGGGAGATGTAAGCGGAGAGATGCAGGGAGGCGTGATGTCGCCGGGAGCGGTGGCAGTCGAGGGCGCTGACCTGACGGTGAACGGAAACGTTTCGGACGGTCTGGTTTCAGACGGTGCTACGTTAACCGTAAACGGAAATGTGACAGGAAACGGAATCAATACGGTCGTTGCAAAAAAAGGGACTGTGACGGTAAACGGAACGGTAACAGCAACGGATTTGAACCGCCAGACAGGTGTTCTGGCGTCAAACGGCAGCAAGCTGACGGTCGGGGATACGGAGGTTGGCGGAAAAGAATCGACCGGCGTGATTGCAGAAAGCGGGTCGAAAGCGACAGCCGGAAATGTGAAAGTTTCCGGGGAATACATGACAGGAGCTTCGGCGTACGGAGACAGCACGGTTCATGTAAAAGGTGATGTGACTGCAACCGGTGAAAACTCAGTCGGCATTGATGGAGAAACCGGCACGATAAAAGTCGGAGGCGATGTCTCCGGGATAGAAGCGGTCGTTGCAAGGGGAGAGGCTGACGTAACGGTAGGCGGTTCCGTAAGCGGAACATTAAGTGGCATTGTAGCGGTTGGAAACGCATCGGTAAGCGTGAAAGGAGATGCAGAGACGAAGGTCGGCCCTGGCGTGTTTGCGCAAGAAAACGCAACGGTTACCGTCGATGGAAATGTGACCGGTGGAACGTTCTACGAAGCACCGGAGGGCTATGAATACGTGTATCCCGCTATTATTGCAGGGGCCGGCACGACTGTCATCGTAAAAGGGACGGTATCGACAGCAGAAAGAAACTTTTTTGCCGTGGGCATCAATTGCTGGGATGCCGGAAGCCAGAAGGGAACGTTGATCCTTGAGAAAGCGAAAGCCGGCGGAGAGGCGAACGCGATTTATGTGAATGCAGCCCCGGGCGCTTCGCAGGAGGATATTCTGAACAGTCTGCCGGATATCGTGGTGGGAGAGCTGGTCGCAAAGAATGAAGATTTTATCTGGAACAGTTATGACAATGGGCTGTATGGGAACGATCCGGAGGATGAAACAATCGGGGAGCTGAATGAAAAGATTTATGCTACGATCTGGTATATGATCCGGTGGAACAATTCGGAGGGCGGCAGCTTTTCGGTAAACGGAACCTCCAAATACGGGGAGTATGATGTCGCGCAGGAAAATCAGGAGCTTGGGATTACGATTCAGATTGCAGAAGGGTACGAGCTGGAATCCATTTCCGGAGGAAAAGCACAGGTCCTTCAGCGGCCGGATGGAACCTGGTCGGTGATCGTTCCGCGCGGCGGCGGTGTGAATCTGTCCGCAGTGCTGAAACGGATCATAAAGGAAGAAATGAAAAACAGCGCCGTTTCTAATCCGGGTGCTTCCGGTTCGGAAGAGCAGACGACAGTACAGAAAAGCTCCGGCTATGCCGAATTCCAGAAAGCGGTGCGCAGCCAGATCAAAAATGCAGCGCCCGGAGCAGTTGTGGAAATAGACGGAAAGAACTGGATGAGCTTTGACCGTAGCACGATGGAGGAACTGAGCAAACGAAATGATCTGACGGTTGTTGTGCGTTTTCGGTATCTTGGAAAGCGTTGGAGAGTAGTAGTTCCGGCTGGCTATGCGGTGCAGACGCTGCTGAATCAGGAGGGATACACTGGATTTTTATACCTGAGCGCAGTTTTCGGTGCAGTGCCGGAAGAAGCATAATAGATGGAAAAGTCGCCCAGGGCGGAAGCTGCCACCGTCCTGCGGCGGTTTGTGGAGATCGTCATCGATCCGCAGACCGCAAAGGGATGGCACAGAAGAACAGCGGAAAATAGAGATAAGTAAAAAAGAGCTCCTGTTGGAACCATGCCAGGAAAGCAAGTGTGGTTTCCAACAGGAGCTTTTTTATCGTATAGGAAACTTCGTTTCTATACGACAAAAAAGCTCCGCGAGGATGCACACTCGGCGCAAGGGTAGATGGTTGCCGAGGCAACCGCGCCTCGGCGCGAGAATGTGCCAAGGCACATTCTTTTTTTATTCATGACAATAAAATGCTCGCAGAGCGTGCATTCTATTGTATTTGGTATGCGCTGTAAGCGCGTTAGTTTGCATTTCCATCATCGACAGGGACATTGTCGGCTGCGCTGCCGTCGGAAGACGGTGCAGCTGCGGCAGACTGTGTCTGGACAGAGGTTTGTGCGGCATTTAACTGATTGATCTGTGCGTTGAGGCTGTCGATTCGGTGCTGTGCCTCATCGACAGCGTTCTGTGCAGCCGCTTTTGCATTGTCATCGGCAGCCGCTGCAAGCGCTTGATCTGCAATCGCCTTATCCTCTACTGCGGTCTGGAGCTGCTGCTGCAGGCTTACGAGCAGAGCTTCGTACTGTGCAGAGTTGCTGCGCAGCTGAAGCTCGAGCCGTTCCTGCTCGATGATCTGATCTGCACCGGGGGTTGCCATGAAGACGGAGCTGTGCTCGCAGACCCTCTGGGAATCCTCGGAGGTCACCTGACCGGTCAGGATACGTTCGTTTTCCGGAAGCATTTCCAGAGTACCCTCCGTTGCAAAGGGGCAGGCATCTGCTGCGGGAAGACCGCTGTAGGCGCAGACACTACCTTGATAGTGTACGTCACAGGTTTCGGTCGGAACCGTATCTACAGCAAAATATTCTGTCTTTAAGGTTTCACCGCAGAGTGCGGTCGGCAGCTTGCCAGACTGCGCGCAGACAGTCTGAGCGACGATATCGGCAGGCTGGGAGAAGGATTTGTTTTCCAGACCTTCATGCACCTGACTCATGACTGCTTTCCAGAGCTTCTTTGCAAGGCTTCGTTCTTCGCCCTTGCGCAGCTTTGTGTTGTTGTCATAACCTGTCCAGGTCGTACAGGTGTAGTACGGTGTGTAGCCGGAGAACCAGATATCGTTATAATCGGACGTCGTACCGGTTTTACCGGCGATGGACATGCCGCCGAAGTTGACAGCAGTACCGGTACCGGAGGTGACAACATCCTGCATTGCGCTCGTTAAGAGGAATGCGGTGGAGGGTTTGATGACCTGCGTACCCTCGGTGCTGGTGTTATCCAAAATAACGTTGCCGTCGTGGTCTTTTACAATCGTATACAGCTTGGGTCTGATATACTGCCCGCCGTTTGCGATGGTGGCATAAGAGGCGTTTAATTCGATGTTTTTTACACCGTATGTGATACCTCCAAGGGCGAGGGCCTGCTGGACGTCGGAGAAAATCTTGCCGTTTTTCTCTACGCCGTCTACCAGCGTGGTAAAGCCGAATTTCTGTAAATATTCATAGCCCAGACGGGGGGTGATTTGCGTCAGGACCTTTACCGTAACGATATTTAAGGAGTCCCGGATACCATCCCGCAGGGAACAGATGCCGCGGTAGCCGCTGGAATACCAGTTGGATACCGGTCTGCCATTGTCATAGTTGAAGGGACCGTCGACCTCGACATCCGCGAGAGTCATGCCGGCGCTGTCCAGCGCGGGCGCATAGGTGGAGACGATCTTAAAGGTGGAACCCGGCTGACGAACCGCATCGGTGGAGCGGTTCAGGGTCAGGTTTCCTTCCTTGGTGCCGCGGCCGCCGATCATGGCAACGACATAGCCCGTGGACTGATCCTCGATCGTTAAGGAAATCTGGGGCTGGGGCGTCAGGGTAATGGATTCGCCGATAATTTCCGCACTGTCGGGAATCGTAGCAGCCTTATAAGCCTCGATCGCTTCATTCGCCTCTTCCTGAGAGCTGTACAGGAGGTTGAAGTTTTTGTCGCCGTTTTCCTGATAATAGGATTTGTACTTTTCCGAGCTGATGTTGACGATGCCGCCTTCCTCCTCAGAATCAGGATCGCGGTAGGTCAGCTGGTAGCTTAACAGCCAGCGCGTGCCGTCCGGATAGAGGGATTCGTCAGAAGCAACGGAGTCACAGATCGCCTGAATATCGGGATCCATGGCGGAGAAAATGCTCAGACCGCCGGAATAAACCATGACGTAAGCCTGGGTTTCGGTATAGCCGGCTGCGATCAGGTCTTCGGTTACGGCTTCTTTGACTGCATCCGCATAGTAAGAGTCTACGGAAGAATCTCCGCCGACTTCGAGGTTGGCGGTCTGGATTCTGCGGTATAAGCTGTCAGTATCCGATTCCGCCTCGTCGTACTGCGCCTGTGTGATATAGCCCTGCTCAAGCATGTTGGTCAGCACCTTTTCACGGCGATCCTGGTTTTTGTCAGGATGGGTCAGCGGATTATACTTGGACGGGTTCTGGGTGATTCCGGCGATGGTCGCGCATTCGGAAAGGCTTAACTCCCAGACGTTTTTGTTGAAATAACGCTTGGAGGCAGCCTGTACGCCCAGCGTGTTCTGGCCCAGGTTGATCGTGTTCATGTATTGTTCCAGGATCTTGGATTTGTCGTTGGTATCTTTTTCCAGCTGAATCGCAAGATACTGCTCCTGGACTTTTCGCTTGATTCGTTCGCCCAGCGTCTTTTCCTGAGTCCAGGTCGTCAGGACAGTATTTTTGATCAGCTGCTGGGTGATGGTGCTGGCACCCTCCTGCCGTTTGAAGCCGGTCTTTACGGCGGTTACGCCGGCACGGAGAATCCCCATGATGTCGATACCGTTGTGCTGGTAAAAACGCTCATCCTCGATGGCGACAAAGGCGTTTGCCAGATCGGTGGGAATCTGATCCATCGTAACGGGGACACGGTTGGAGTCCTCGGCGATCAGCTTCGCCATCTGGTTTCCCTTGCTGTCATAAATAAAGGAAGAGTATCGGGTGGGAGTTGCATCCTCCAGTGTGATGGTAGGTGCAGAATCTATAATCCCCTTGAAAACCCCCAGTCCGGCGCAGATGCCGATAATCCCGATTGCAATGACGCATAAAAGCAGCACCTTGGAAAAGGTGAGCAGGCATTTGCGTCCGAGCTTCGAAGATGTGGACTGGAGTGCTTTCTTTTTCTGTTTTACACTCTTTTTGCCATAATTCATGCAATGAAACCTCCTTGGTTTTGGACATTACCTCCCCTGATTATAGCAAAATCGGGCAGGTAAATAAAGGTTTTTCTGCCATATTAAGATATTGTTCACAAAAAGAAATGCTGTTATACTGGTTGGGAAGCGGGAAACGCCTGTCAGCGGACAGATGAGAAACCGCAGGGCAGCTGTAGAATGGAGAATTTTTATGGAAGAAAAAGAAACGGTCAGGGAGCCTTACCGGATGGTGCTGGAGGGCGGTCAGGCAGAGCTGGTGGAAAAAAAATCGCGCTTTATCGCAAACGTCCGTCCGGTCGAATCCGAAGCAGAGGCGGTTGCGTTTATTGATGAGATGAAGAAAAAATACTGGGACGCCCGGCATAATTGCTCGGCGTTTGTCATCGGCACGAAAGCGGAGCTGACGCGCTGCAGTGACGATGGCGAGCCCTCCGGAACGGCGGGACGCCCGATGCTGGAGGTGCTTTTAGGTGAGGGCGTAAGAAACGTCGCAGTCGTTGTGACGCGGTATTTCGGCGGCGTGCTGCTGGGCACCGGCGGACTGGTGCGCGCCTATTCCGGCGCTGTAAAAGAAGGAATTGCCGCGTCCAAAATCGGGACGATGCGTTACGGCGTCCGTTTAAAAATCTGCACAGACTATAATGGAATCGGAAGGATTCAGTACATCCTGCGCCAGAACGGTCTGGAAGCGGAGGACACGGTTTACACGGATCAGGTGGAGCTGACGGTGCTGCTTGCGGCAGAGTGTGTGCCCGGATTGAAAAAAGAAATTACAGAGGCAACCGCAGCGAAGGCTGGCATCGAAGAGGTGGAGAAGCTGTATTTCGTGGCGGCTGAGCATAGTTGTAATAGAAATGGAGAATTGGGATGAAATTGATTTCATGGAATGTGAATGGGCTTCGCGCCTGTATGACAAAGGGCTTTATGGAGTTTTTCAACGAGGCGGACGCCGATATTTTCTGTTTGCAGGAGACGAAGCTTCAGGCGGGGCAGATCGAGATGAAGCTGCCGGGCTATGAACAGTTCTGGAATTATGCGGAGAAAAAGGGCTATTCCGGGACGGCGATTTTTACAAAGCAGAAACCTCTGTCGGTCGCATACGGCATCGGAATTGAGGAACACGATCACGAGGGCAGAGTAATCACGCTGGAATACCCGGACTATTATGTGGTTACAGTGTATACACCCAATTCCCAGGACGGTCTGGCTCGGCTGGATTATCGGATGAAATGGGAGGACGACTTTTTCGCGTATTTGAAGAAGCTGGAAGAGAACAAGCCGGTGATTTTCTGCGGAGATTTGAATGTTGCGCACAAGGAGATTGATTTAAAGAACCCGAAAACCAACCGTAAAAACGCGGGCTTTACGGATGAAGAGCGCTCAAAGATGACAAAGCTGCAGGAGAATGGCTTTATCGATACGTTCCGGTATTTTTATCCGGATCAGGAGGGCATCTATTCCTGGTGGTCGTACCGCTTCCAGGCGCGCAGCAAAAATGCTGGATGGAGAATTGATTATTTTATGACGTCAGAAAGTTTGAAAGACAGACTGGAGGATGCGAAGATCGACACAACGGTGCTGGGATCGGATCACTGCCCGGTGGAGCTGATTTTGAAGGATTAAAAAATTTCTGCTGGGGATAAAAATGTGAAAAATTTTGGAATTAGTTGATATTCCAGGATGTTTTGTGTATAATATAAATACCAAGAGAAAACTCTCTTCCTGGAAACAGGACACGAAGCATAAGGTGTTTGCTTCCGTTGCACTGGCAACGTTAAAACTTTGCATTTACTCTTCAGCCAGAGAATAATAAGGTCGGACGGGTGAAAGGCTCGTAAAGTGGTGGCAAAGCACCGGAACGAAACCAGTTTTGCAGGTAAAATGGAGAAACCTTTGATACAAAGGTTTCTCTTTTACGTTAAGGAGAGTAATGAAATACGGCATAAAAAACGAAAAAATATTGACGTCGGAAGAGGTGTTGGCGATCCTGCATCGCAGTGCCTCCGATATTCCGAATATGCTGATACGACACTGCTATTTCTGTTTCGGGAAAAGAAAACGGAAGGTTATAATTTTTATGAGGTCAGATTTGGAAAGCATAATTTCATGCACCTGGCGGGAATGAAAAGTGAAATGTTCAATGCGGTCGAATTTTATGAAGCATGTCTGAATGGAATGGTGACACAAAAGGCATGCACTCCGCGGAGAGACAGGAAAACGATGTATTCCAAGCTGGCTGTTTTGGAGCAGATGTTGGATTTACGAAACAGCAAATGTTATAAAATTGGAGAAAAAGATTTAGTAACACGCGAGAATGATTTTGAAATGGCTACCGGAAATGCGAACGGAGTCATTGGGTATGATGCGCGCATAAAAATAAAAGGAAGCGATAAAGTGGACAGAGCCAAAGCGGCGATTCCGACCACTTTACTGAACGCTCCGATCACAGCATATTGCTCCAGACCAGACAAGATTATGTTTATTCTGCAAAAATCAGATAGGGAAAATACATATAGCAGATTGTTTTATGAAATCAAAAAAGGGCTGTTTCAAACCGAAAAGGAAAGAATTAAGGAACAGTTAAAGATAGATTTATAGTAGTAAAAAAGGAACTTTTAGAAATAGCGCCCTAAAAATAGAACCTTTCAAATTTCCTTATGGAAATTTGAAAGTTGCGGCTCTCTTTTTTGCGCTACTTGTTCTGGATTGCAGCACGCTTGCGCATGGTGTGATCCAGGATTTTTTTACGGATTCTGAGAGACTTTGGAGTTACCTCCAGAAGCTCGTCTGTGTCGATGAAGTCCAGTGCCTGCTCCAGGCTTAAAATGCGCGGAGGGGAAAGGCGCAGGGCATCGTCGGCGCTGGAAGAACGGGTGTTAGTCAGCTTCTTGGTCTTGCAGACATTGACTTCGATGTCTTCACTGCGACCGGTCTGACCGATAACCATTCCGGCGTAAACCTTTTCACCGGCTCCGATAAACAGTGTGCCGCGCTCCTGTGCATTGAACAGACCGTAGGTGATGGCATCGCCTGCCTCGAATGCGATCAGGGAGCCCTGCTTACGGTACTGGATATCGCCCTTGTAAGGCGCATAGCTGTCAAATATAGCGTTCATAATACCGTTGCCCTTGGTGTCGGTCATGAACTCACCACGGTAGCCGATCAGACCGCGGGAAGGAATCATGAATTCCAGGCGGGTCGTGCCGCTGTGGCCGGGGGTCATGTTGACCAGTTCGCCCTTTCTCTGACCGAGCTTTTCGATAACGTTTCCGGCAAACTCTTCCGGAACATCGATATATACCTGCTCCATAGGCTCGAGCTTGTGACCCTTTTCATCATAATGGTACAGAACCTCAGCCTTGCTGACTGCAAACTCATAGCCCTCACGGCGCATGTTCTCGATCAGGACGGACAGATGCAGCTCGCCGCGTCCGGACACTTTAAAGCTATCGGTGGAATCTGTTTCTTCCACGCGAAGGGAAACGTCAGTATTTAATTCGCGGAACAGACGCTCTCTCAAATGACGGCTGGTGATGAATTTTCCTTCTTTGCCGGCAAGGGGAGAGTCGTTTACCATGAAGTACATTGCAATGGTAGGCTCGGAAATTTTCTGGAACGGAATTGCGTTGGGCGCATCGGGAGAGCAGAGCGTGTCTCCGATGTGCAGGTCTGCAATACCGGAAATTGCAACGATGGAGCCGATACCCGCCTCGCGGACTTCTACTTTATTCAGACCGTCAAACTCGTAAAGCTTGCTGACCTTTACGCGCTTGGTGGAGTCGGGATCGTGATGGTTGACGATGACAACCTCCTGATTGACGGAAACCTTGCCATTATCCACTTTGCCGACGCCGATTCTGCCGACGTATTCGTTGTAGTCAATGGTACTGATCAACAGCTGCAGACCAGCATCCGGGTCGCCCTCGGGAGCAGGGATGTAGTCCAGGATCGTGTCGAACAGAGGCTTCATATCCTTATTCTTAACGGTCAGGTTCGTCGTCGCACTGCCGTTTTTCGCGGATGCGTAAACAAAGGGGCAATCCAGCTGCTCGTCAGTAGCATCCAGCTCTAAGAACAGCTCCAGAACTTCATCCTGTACTTCCAGCGGACGCGCTTCGGGACGGTCGCACTTGTTGATGCAGACAATAACGGGAAGCTGCAGTTCCAGGGCTTTGCGCAGAACGAAACGGGTCTGCGGCATGGGACCTTCGAATGCGTCTACAACGAGGATAACGCCGTTTACCATTTTCAGGACACGTTCTACCTCGCCGCCGAAATCGGCATGTCCGGGAGTGTCGATGATATTGATCTTTGTGCCGTTGTAGGTAACGGCTGTATTTTTAGAAAGGATGGTGATACCGCGTTCGCGTTCGATGGCATTGGAGTCCATCACGCGTTCTGCCACTTCCTGATTGGCACGGAACACACCGCTTTGTTTTAACAGCTCATCAACCAGCGTGGTTTTGCCGTGATCGACATGGGCGATAATGGCAACGTTTCTCACGTCTTCTCTTTTCTGTCTCATTTTTTCCTCACATTCCGCCGCCAAAGCGGCTTGTACTGCGGCATTCCGGCCGCGTATTTCATCATTTCCGGGTTTAAACGGTACAAGTATATCACCGCTTTTTTTCTGATGCAACCATTAAAACGCCCAAAGAGCTGTTTTTCGACACAAAAATAAGGAAAAAACTGCCGGAAGCGGGCGCAGATGTCGGGAAAAGGAGAATTGTGCGCCTCCGTATATTCATAAATTAGGAAGAAACCCCATAAAATGGAATTACATGACAGGAAAAAATTCTTGTAACAAGAAGGGAGAACTTTAAAATGACAGATAAGGTAATTGAAAACAACCAGGCAGCAGTAATGGGCAAAATTATCAGCGGATTTACGTTTAGCCATGAGATTTTCGGTGAAGGCTTTTACATGATGGATGTGGAAGTCGCGCGGCTGAGCGAATCCTATGATATCATCCCGGTTATGGTATCGGAGCGCCTGATCGACGTGGATGCGAATTACGAGGGGGAATATGTAAGCATTTACGGACAGTTCCGTTCGTATAACCGCCATGAAGAACGCAGGAATAAGCTGATTTTATCTGTGTTTGCAAGGGAGATCACATTCGTGGATGAGTTGGAGGAAAGTGCGCGGACAAACCAGATTTATCTGGACGGTTATATCTGTAAGGAGCCGGTTTACCGTAAGACGCCGCTGGGGCGGGAGATCGCGGATGTGCTGCTGGCGGTCAACAGACCTTACGGAAAATCGGATTACATTCCCTGCATCTGTTGGGGCAGGAATGCCAGATATGCAGGCAGCTTTGAGGTTGGCGCCCATTGTGCGGTATGGGGACGGATCCAGAGCCGGGAATATATGAAAAAGCTTTCCGAGGATCAGCTGGAAAAGCGTATCGCTTATGAGGTATCGGTCAGCAAGCTGGAGCGGATGGACTGATATAGTTGCAGATTAGGGTAAGGTATGCTAGAATATCGACATCATACAATATATCTGCGGCATCAAATGTTTACGAAAAGACAAATCGGGAAAGGAATTCCGACTATGGGCAGAGTTCAGATTTTTACAGGGGACGGCTATGGAAAAACGATGGCGGCACTCGGGGAAGCGTTGATTGCTGCCGCATCCGGCAAACGTGTAGTAGTGATTCAGTTTTTGAAGGGGAGAGGCCTGACGGATTCTACATTTGAGCGGCAGCTGGAACCGGAGATCAAAATCTTCCGGTTTGAGAAATCGGATGCTGACTTTTTATCTCTTCCGGAAGATAAGCAGAGGGAAGAAGCACAGAATATTCGAAATGGCATCTGCTTTGCGAGAAAGGTGCTGACCACTGGTCAATGCGACCTGTTGGTACTGGATGAGGTGCTGGGCCTTGTGGACTGCGGGATCGTGCAGGAGCAGGAGTTGAGAGATCTGATCTTTGGGCGCGGTGCAGACACGGATGTGACATTGACTGGAATTCGGATGTGCGACAGCCTTTTGGAAATCGCTGATCATGTATCTGACATCGAACAAATTAAATAAAAACAGACCCGCGCTGGATGGAGCTTCTCTACAGCGCGGGTTTGTTTTTCCCTGTTGATTGACAGTCAGGGCGCAGGGTGCTATGATAATTCTATATAAAATCTGTTAGAAAGCAAGGCGGCCGGACGGCTCGCAAGGAGGTTTATATGGCAATTTTTGAAGGTGCCGGAGTAGCGATTATCACCCCGTTTCATACGGATGGTTCGATTGATTATGATAAATTTGGCGAAGTGATTGAACAGCAGATCGCAAATCAGACAGACGCGATCATTGTGTGCGGTACAACCGGTGAATCTGCGACGATGACGCACGAGGAGCATCTGGATGTGATCCGCTATTGTGTGGAGAAGGTGGCACATCGGATTCCTGTTGTGGCAGGAACCGGCTCTAACTGCACGGAGACGGCGGTTTATCTTTCCCAGGAAGCGGAGAAGATCGGTGCAGACGGGCTGCTTGTTGTAACTCCTTACTACAATAAAGCGACTCAGAATGGTCTGTATCAGCATTTTAAGATGGTTGCGGATTCTGTAAAGCTGCCGATCCTGTTATATAACGTTCCGTCCCGTACCGGTACGACGCTTCAGCCGGAGACGATCGTGCGCCTGTGCAGGGATGTGGAAAATATCGTCGGTGTCAAGGATGCAACGGGGAATATCAGCCAGACAGCTCATCTCATGAGCATCGCAGATGGCTGTGTGGATCTCTATTCCGGTGAGGATGCGATTATTGTTCCGATGCTTTCTCTGGGAGCAAAGGGCGTGATTTCTGTTTTGTCAAATGTTGCGCCGCAGGAAACACACCAGATCTGTAGCCTTTATTTTGAAGGAAAGGTAAAAGAAAGCTGTGAGCTGCAATTAAAGGCAGTTCCCCTTGTAAAAGCGCTTTTCTGTGAAGTGAATCCGATCCCGGTCAAGAAGGCGATGCAGTTAAAGGGCATGTGCACCGGAACCCTGCGGATGCCGCTGACAGAGATGGAAGAGGCAGATGCGGAAAGACTGGAACGTGAAATGAAAAAATTTGGTGTATTATAAGGGCTTTTTGACAGGCCGGGACATAAAGTGCTCCGGTCTGTTTTACATTTCAGGATTGCGAGGGTTACAGCAGAGCAATCCACAGAGAGGAAATCCAGGTTCAAAACAAGGAGGATAACATGGTCAGAGTAATTATGCACGGCTGCAATGGCCGCATGGGACAGGTCATTACGGAGATGATCGCAAAGGAAGCAGAGATGGAGATCGTTGCAGGGGTAGATGTGAGTGATTCTGTCCATAATACCTATCCGGTATTTAAAACCCTGAAGGACTGCGATGTAGAAGCGGACGTTGTGATCGATTTTGCAAATGCAAAAGCAGTGGACGGGCTGCTGGATACCTGCGTCGCAAAAAGCCTTCCCTGTGTTTTATGTACGACCGGACTTTCGGAAGAACAGCTTGCGCATGTCAAAGAGGTTTCCGGCAAGGTTGCGATCCTGCGCTCTGCAAATATG
>OHNK01001149.1_pt1 | contig 12559 bp, 10 predicted proteins | sample 1569551 | NCBI WGS metagenome assembly OHNK01 (sample SAMEA3879518, study PRJEB24766) | human gut metagenome | biome: human-associated habitat; feature: feces | place: USA | collected 1985/1987 | reverse complement strand
TGCCTTCACGTGTTTCTGTACCTGGCTGCGTTTTAATTTATCTACTTTTGTTGCAATAATAATCGGCTGATAACCATTGTGTACAATCCAGTCATACATCATTTTGTCATTTGCTGACGGGTCATGCCGAATATCAATCAGCAAAAAGACCGCTTTTAACTGCTTTGATTTTTGGAGATAACGTTCAATTAATTTTCCCCACTGTTCTTTTACTGACTGCGAAACCTTTGCATATCCATATCCCGGCAAATCTACCAGATACATGGCATCATTAATATTATAAAAATTAATGGTCTGTGTCTTACCCGGGGAAGCACTGGTTCTTGCCAGTGCTTTACGATTCATTAATGCATTAATCAAAGAAGATTTTCCCACATTTGATTTTCCCGCAAATGCAACCTCAGGTAACTCAGTATCAGGAAGTGTGCTGGTAATTCCACACACAATGTCCAGTGACACATTTTTTATAATCATACCTGACCTCCCGTAAATGCTTCTTTTATTACTTCTTCCATAGAGCTTACAAAGATAATATTCAGTCCGTCTGTAATTTCTTTTTCTAATTCCTCTACATCCGGTTTATTTTCTTTCGGAACAAGTACCATTGTAATTCCGGCATTTTTTGCCGCAAGCAGTTTTTCTTTTAATCCTCCGATTGGAAGCACTCTTCCACGCAGTGTAATCTCTCCGGTCATCGCCACATCCGCTCTGACCTTCGTGTTTGTGATTGCGGAAATCATAGCCGTCGCCATTGTGATACCTGCAGACGGACCGTCTTTTGGAACAGCACCTTCAGGAATATGAATATGGATATCGTGCTTTTTAAAGAAATCTTCCGGAATCTTATATTTTTCTCCCACAGAACGGATATAGCTGATCCCTGTCCGTGCAGACTCTTTCATCACATCTCCAAGTTGTCCGGTCAATAGAATCTCGCCCTCTCCCGGCATAATATTGACCTCTGTCTGAAGCGTATCTCCACCGACACTTGTCCATGCAAGACCTCTTACAATCCCTATCTCGTCTGTCTCATTTATCATCTGATAAGAATATTTCTCTTTTCCCAGATATTTCTCCAAATTTCGTTCTGTTACACGAATACTACTTTTTCCTGTCTCCAAAATCTCTCGTGCTGATTTTCTGCAGATATCTCCAATTTTACGCTCCAGCTGTCTGACTCCTGCTTCTTTTGTATAGTTTCTCGCAATTTTCCAAATAGCACCTTTGCTGATTTTTAACTGCTCCGGTGTCAATCCATGTTTTTGGAGCTGCTTTGGAAGCAGATGCTGCGTTGCAATATGCATCTTCTCATTTTCCGTGTAACTGCTGATCTCAATGACTTCCATACGGTCTAATAATGGTCTTGGAATTGTCTGAAGAGAATTTGCTGTCGTCACAAACAATACCTCAGACAGATCAATCGGTACTTCCAGATAATGATCTCTAAATTTTACATTCTGCTCACTGTCCAGCACTTCCAACAGCGCAGAAAAAGTATCTCCCTTATAATCATTGCTCACTTTGTCGATCTCGTCAAGTAAAATCAACGGATTTTTTACACCAGACATCTTAAGTGCATTTGCAATTCTTCCCGGCATTGCTCCCACATATGTTTTCCGGTGTCCTCTAATCTCTGCTTCATCCCTCACACCGCCAAGTGAAATCCGTGTATACGGTTTTTTTAATGCTTCGGAAAGCGAACGTGCAATTGAGGTCTTTCCTGTTCCCGGCGGACCAACAAGACAAAGAATCGGACTTTCTCCTTTCTTTGTCAGAGAACGGACAGCGAGAAATTCCAAAATCCTTTCTTTCACGGCTTCCAGTCCATAGTGTTCGTCCTCCAATACCTGTTTTGCATATGCAATATCGGTATTATCTTTTCCCATCTTGTCCCACGGCATCTCCAACATCGTCTCAATGTAAGTGCGGATAACCCCATTTTCTGCCGAACTGTTCATCGCACTTTTAAAACGATGAATTTCTTTCATCAGCTTCTCCTTAATTTCCTTGGAGGCCTTTAATTTTTTTGTAGCAGTCTCAAACTCCTCCGCATCCGAAAGCATATTGTCCTCTCCAAGCTCTTCCCGAATCACTTTCAACTGCTCTCTCAATATAAATTCTTTCTGATGTCTGTCAATACGTTCTTTGACTTTTCCCTGAATCTCTTCTTTGAGATGCATCACTTCCATCTCATTGGCAATCTTAAATGCCAACACTTCGTAGCGTCTGTTCAAATCTGTCTCTTCCAAAATATCCTGCAAATTCAAATAATCAAGCGGGACATTCGCAGCAATCTGATTCACTAATCCTAAAAATGTCTTTTCATCCGCAACCTGTGTAATGACATCTTTCGGAATTTTCCCATTTTTCATCGCATATTCTAAAAATAATTCCTGAATATTCTTCGCTCTTGGATTATCTACGACTTCCTCCTCAGCCTGCGGCTCTTCAATGACTTCCACCTGAGCATTCAAATACCCTTCTTCCTTCTCCAAAGAAATAAGTCTTGCCCGCTCTTCCCCAGTCACTAACACTCTAAGCATATTCTTCGACAATTTAATGACCTGCTTGATTGTCGCGATCGTCCCAATCTCAAATACATCCTTTAAGTCTGGATCTTCTATATTCAGCTCTCTTTGCGCAACAAGAAATACCTGTTGTTCTTCGCCTTGCATAACCTGCTGGATTGCCTGGATGGAATAGGCACGGCTCACATCAAAATGTACCACCATCTCCGGCATGATTGTCATTCCCCTTAAGGCAACCATAGGTATATTCCGTATCTGTTTTTCCATATTTCCTCCTTATTCAGGGACGGGGGTAATGTCACATTACCCCCGTCCCCAATTTACATTATGCACTTTCTGACGTGAGAGCCTCAGAATTGTAAACCGGCTCTCCTGTCCCTTCTACGGCTTCTTTTGTAATTCGGCAAGTTTTTATGCGATCATTTGACGGTACATGATACATTGTGTCCATCATGACATTCTCCATAATCGCACGTAATCCTCTCGCTCCTGTCTTTCTCGCCAATGACGTGTCTGCAATCTTTTCCAATGCTTCTTTATCAAACTCCAATTCGACGCCATCAAGTTCCAGTAATTTCTGATATTGTTTCACAATAGCACTCTTTGGCTCTGTTAAAATACGAATCAACGCATCTCTGTCAAGCATCTCTAATGTGACGTTGACCGGAACACGTCCAACCAGTTCTGGAATCAGACCAAATTTCACCAAATCCTGCGGCAGTACCTGACTTAAAAGTCTGTCCACATTATCTTCATGGTGATTTCCCACTTCTGCATTAAATCCCATTGATTTTCGATCCATACGCGTCTCAATAATCTTATCCAGACCTTCAAACGCTCCACCACAGATAAACAAAATATTTGTCGTATCAATCTGTATCAATTCCTGATGCGGATGCTTTCTTCCACCTTGTGGCGGTACCGATGCCACTGTTCCTTCTATAATTTTAAGAAGTGCCTGCTGAACTCCTTCTCCTGATACATCTCTTGTAATAGACGGATTCTCTGACTTTCTTGTAATTTTGTCAATCTCATCAAGATATATGATACCGTGCTCTGCACGTTCAATATCTCCGTCTGCCGCCTGAATAATCTTCAGAAGAATATTCTCCACATCTTCTCCTACATATCCTGCCTCTGTGAGTGCTGTTGCATCTGCGATCGCGAATGGCACATTTAAAATCTTAGCCAGTGTCTGAGCAAGCAACGTCTTTCCACAGCCTGTCGGTCCAAGCATCAAAATATTACTTTTCTGTAACTCAACTCCAAGATCCTTTTCCGCCATAATTCGTTTATAGTGATTGTACACTGCCACTGACAACACTTTTTTTGCCTCGTCCTGTCCGATTACATACTCATCTAAAAAGGCTTTGATCTCCTCTGGTTTTAAAAGATTGATATCCTGAAAATCAGATGGATTCTCATATGCAAGTTCTTCTTCAATAATTTCGGCACATACGTCCACACACTCATCACAAATGTAGGCTCCATTAGGTCCTGCAATCATTTTGCGTACCTGCGCCTGCGTCTTATTGCAAAATGAACATCTTACAATTTCTTCTCCTATCTTTCCTGCCATACTCTCACCTCGTCTCTCCACTTTCATACGATGGAAAGGGGGTGCCCAAATTAAGCATCCCCTTTTCCAGTTACATTAATGGCTGGCAATCACTTCGTCTACCAGTCCGTATTCTTTTGCTTCTTGTGCTGACATAAAGTTATCACGTTCTGTGTCTGCCTGAATCTTCTCAAGACTCTGTCCTGTATTTTCTGCCAAAATCGTGTTCAACTTCTGTCTTGTCTTTAAAATATGTTCTGCTGCAATCTGAATCTCTGTCGCTTGTCCCTGTGCTCCGCCTAATGGCTGGTGAATCATAATCTCTGCATTCGGAAGGGCATATCTTTTCCCTTTCTTTCCGCCTGACAATAAGAATGATCCCATACTTGCAGCCATACCAATACAAATTGTGGATACGTCACATTTGATATACTGCATTGTATCATAAATAGCCAAACCTGCTGATACGGAACCGCCTGGGCTGTTGATATAAAGATGAATATCTTTCTCCGGATCTTCACCTTCTAAAAATAGCAGCTGGGCAATAATTACACTTGCTGATGCATCAGTTACCTCTTCCCCCAAAAAGATAATTCTTTCCTTCAGTAATCTTGAATAAATGTCATATGAACGCTCGCCGCGGCTTGTCTGCTCAATGACATAAGGTATTACGCTCATGTATATGCCTCCTTAAAAATATAATGTTTTTATTCTTCTACAGCATTATCTACTAAGAATGTCACAGCATCTTGAACAGCTAAATCCATCTTCATCTGTTCTTTTTCATTTTCTCCCATGAATTCTTTTAATTTTTCTACTTCCATCTTGTAAGCTTCTGCCATCTTCGCTAATTCTTCATCGATTCTTTCATCTGTAATCTCGATATTTTCAGCTTTTGCAATTGCTTCAAGTACAAGTCTTGTCTCAATACGTTTTACAGCCTGTGGTCTTAATTCTTCCATCATGCTCTCAGCTGTCATTCCTGTGAACTGGAAGTACTGTTCCATAGAAAGTCCCTGCTGCTGAATTCTCTGTGCGAAATCCTGAGCCATCTGATTTACCTGTGTATCGATCATTGCCTCTGGAATCTCCATTGTTGCGTTTGCAACAGCTTTTTCTACTGCCTGGTCTTCTTTCTTTCTATTACCGTCTGCAATCTTCTGTTCTTTGATTTTTGCTTTGATATCTGCTTTGTAAGCATCTAATGTATCAAATTCAGATACTTCTGCTGCAAATTCATCATCTAATTCAGGAAGTTCTTTTGCTTTGATCTCATGTACTGTACATTTGAACACTGCAGCTTTTCCTGCTAAATCTTCTGAATGATATTCTTCTGGGAATGTCACATTCACTTCTACTTCTTTTTCTGCTTCAGCGCCGATTAATTGTTCTTCAAATCCCGGAATGAAAGATCCTGAACCGATTGTCAATGGATAGTTCTCACCTTTTCCACCTTCAAATGCAACACCGTCAACAAATCCTTCGAAGTCTAATACTACTTCATCTCCGTCCTGTACTGCACGGTCTTCCACTACAACTGTTCTTGCATTCTTCTTCTGTTCTTCTTCTAATTTCGCGTCGATCTCTTTTGCTGTTACTCTGTTAGAAACTTTATCTACAGAAAGTCCTTTGTATTCTCCTAAAGTTACTTCTGGTTTTACAGCAACTTCTGCTGTGAAGATAAATGGTTTTCCTTTTTCTAACTGTACTACTTCTACTTTTGGCTGTGAAACGATATCTAATTCACATTCGTCATATGCTTTTCCGTATGCTGTTGGAATTAACGCATTCGCTGCATCTTCATAAAAGATTCCTACACCGTACATTTTTTCGATCATCTGACGTGGTACTTTCCCTTTACGGAATCCAGGCACGCTGATTTTATTTCTCTGTTTTAAGTACGCACCCTGAATTGCTTTTTCTAATTCTTCAGCGGAAACTTCGATTGTAAGTTTCGCCATATTTTTTTCCATGTTTTCTACTTGTAAACTCATTACTATTTCCTCCTTATATATGTGAGAAGTCCCCAGACTTATCTACACTAACGCTCATTCCAAGATTATATCACAATACTTTCTAAATTACTAGCCTTGAATTTCATCTAAACGCAGTATTTTCGTAATAAATGAGGAAATCTCATCCTCCTTCATTGAAAACACATTTTTGTCATTGCTTTTGACTTTAAACACAATTGTCTCTGTCTCACCGTACTGCATATTTTGATATGCAGTTTCTAAAAGTTCATAAGAACGGTTCAGAAATTCGCTTTGCATCTGGGCATTAATCTCTTCTTTTGTCCCCTGATATTCCCCGTTCTCCGCCTTTTGTTTCAGATTTTCCGACTCTGTCTGAATTGATGTGATAAACTGTAAAAATACATCCGACGGCTGAAATTCCACACTGACATCATATTCCTTGCGGCTGATCTTCTCCGCTTCATTTACCTGATATTTCATAGCGCCGAAAATCTCTTTGCACAGATCTACAAACTTCTTCTCAAGTTCCGAATCTATCTCCACACCATTTGTGATGTAATCCGAAACAAAACTTTCAATGCCTTCATCATACTGTTTCAGCAATTCCTTCTTTGACGTATCCTCCAGAATCTCTTCCGCCTCGGTGACATCTCCCAAAAACCTCTGGTTCAGAATCGCGCGGACATATCCCTGTGCATCAAAATCTCTGAGCAGTCCTATGCATACAATTCCTACCAGTACAATGATCACTGCAATCGCAGCTACTGTCCCTTTTTTTGATTTCATAGTTCCTCCTATTTACATTGATAGATGACAGAGTCTTTGATCTCCTCCGCCTTTTCCTTGTTCAAAAGAAGCCCGATCAGCGCAAGTGAAAAATCAATCGCTGTCCCCAGACCTCTGCTTGTAATGATAAAATCAGACACAACAACAGAATCTTTCACTACCTCTGCTCCGAAAAGCTCCGCCTCTTTGCTCGGATAAGAAGTCGCCTTTCTTTCTTTTAAAAAGCCCATCTTTCCGAAAATACTCGGCGCCGCACAGATTGCCGCAATATATTTTTTCTCTTCATAGTATTTTTCCAATACATTTTTCACGCCTTCGTGTTCTTCCAAATGAATCGTTCCAGGCATTCCGCCCGGCAGCACAACCATGTCCTGCTCCTCATAATCCATTTCTTCAAATAATTTATCTGCCTGAACACAAATATCATGTGAACCGCGAATCTGCAATTTACCTGTAATCGATACTGTTGTCACAAAAATTCCTGCTCTTCTTAGCAGATCCACAACAGTCAGTCCTTCAATCTCTTCAAACCCATCTGCCAAAAATACGCAAACCTTTTTTTCCATAGTTTCCCTCCTTTTCCAAATTTCACTTGCATTTTAACAAACTTATGAAAAAAAAGCAAATCCGTTTACATTTCCCTTGACCTGTATTACTATAAAAGCATCTGGAGGTATCTATTATGGAAATTGAACGCAAATATTTAATCAGCTCCCTGCCGGAGCATCTCGAACAATATCCCCATCGTCAGCTCGAACAGGGATATTTATCCACATCTCCTGTCGTGCGTGTGCGAAAAGACGATGACAAGTATGAGTTAACCTACAAATCTAAAGGACTTATGGTTCGTGAAGAACACAATCTTCCACTCACAAAGGAATCCTATGAACATCTGCGCACTAAAATCGACGGCAGACTGATCACCAAAAAGCGCTACTGCATCCCCTATGGCATATACACCATTGAATTAGACATTTTTGAGGGCGATCTTGCACCGCTTGTTCTCGCCGAGGTAGAATTTCCTACCGAGCAGGAAGCGAATGCATTCACCCCACCGGACTGGTTCATCGAAGATGTCACTTTCTCACCTCTTTACCACAACAGTTTTTTAAGTCAACTTCAGCACAAATAAAGGACGGAAATTCTTCCGCCCTTTGCTTTACATATTTTATTCTGCAAGATCAAATTTCTCGTGAATCGCACGCACCGCTTTGTCAATCTCTGACTCCTCTACCAACACTGTGATTCGAATCTCAGATGTGGAAATCATATTAATATTGATTCCGTAATTAAACAATGCCTCAAACAATTTGGATGCAACTCCCGGATTTGTCATCATTCCAGCACCCACGATTGAAACTTTTGCCACACCTTCATTGTGTGTAATATTCTTAATCGTCAAAGGTTCTTTGTTCTCTTCCAGTATAGTAAGTGCATCTTTCAGGTCATCCTGCGAAACTGTAAATGAAATATCCTTTGTTCCGTCACGTCCTACGGACTGAAGGATAATATCTACATTAATATTATTTTTCGCAAGTTTGTTGAATATTTTAAACGCAATACCCGGTCTGTCTTCCACTCCAATCACTGAAATTCTGGCTGTATTCTTATCCGCAGCCACACCGGTAATTAACATTTTCTCCATTTTTACTACCTCCTTGACAATCGTTCCTTCTGATTCATTCAAACTTGAACGCACAACCATCGGAACACTGTATTTTTTCGCCATCTCCACGGAACGATTGTGCAGAACTTTTGCACCTGCCGTTGCAAGTTCCAGCATCTCATCATATGTGATCTCTGGGAGTTTTCTTGCATTCGGAACAATTCTAGGATCTGCCGTATAGACACCATCTACATCTGTATAAATCTCGCACAAATCTGCGTGCAATACTGCCGCAAGTGCTACCGCTGTCGTATCAGAACCACCTCGTCCAAGTGTGGCGTAATCATCGTATTTCGTAATTCCCTGAAAGCCTGTCACAATTACGATCTTTCTGGAATCCAGTTCATGATTGATACGGTCTGTGTCAATTCTCTTAAATCTGGCATTTCCGTATCTGGAGGTACAGTTCATCCCCACCTGAAATGCATTCAATGACACTGCCGGCACATCCATCGCATGCATAGCCATTGCCATGAGCGAAACTGACACTTGCTCTCCTGTTGTCAAAAGCATATCCAGTTCTCTCTTGTTTGCCTTTGGATTGATATCATTTGCAAGTGCAAGCAAATCATCTGTCGTATCTCCCATTGCCGAAAGAACAACTACAACACTGTGTCCTTTTTTATAATCTTCAATGCAGCGTCTTGCAACATTGTAAATTCTCTCTTTATTTGCGACGGATGTTCCGCCGAATTTCTTTACAATTAACATGGTTACCTCCTATATCTCTAACAGGCAGTCAATCAGACGATAGCCTTCTTTCCAGACAATTCCGCTTTCTTTTGCGGTCTTTTCGCTATATTCTTCCTGACTTCCCAATTCTTTTCTGCTGTCATAAAGCAGATATGGAACCGGATCTTTTGTATGTGTCCGAACTCGGATCGGTGTTGGATGATCCGGAAGAACCAATATTCGATAATCTTCGCCCGCTTTTTCTAAGGCTTCTACAATAAGCCGTGTCACCCGCTTATCAAGATACTCGATTGATTCTATTTTCTCATTCAACAATCCTTGATGTCCCATCTCATCCGGTGCCTCCACATGCACATAAGCAAAATCATATCCATGATTCAAAAGTGCATCCGCAGCTGCATTTGCCTTTCCTTCATAGTTCGTATGAAGTCCTCCATTGGCTCCTTCCACCAAAATCTTATCCATCTCAGACCCAACTGCAAGCCCTTTCAGCAGGTCCACCGCCGAGATCATAACACCTTTCTTTCCTGTCTTTTCTTCAAAAGACATCAGATTCGGCCTTGTGCCTGCTCCCCAGAACCATGCAGAATTCGCCGGATTGAGCCCCTGCTCTTTTCTTTTCTGATTCAGAGGATGTGCAGACAATATCTCATAACTTTTCTTCATCATATCACAGAACACTTCATTTTCCGGCAGATACTCTCCGATTTTCTTCGTCAAAATGTCATGCGGCGGGGTCAGCTCTATCACTTTTCCTTCCTTCCACACAAGCAAGTGACGGTAACTCGTTCCCACATAGAACTCATATCCTTCTCTTTTCAGCCCTTCCTTCAGTGCTTCCATCAAAACTGCCGCGTCCTCAGTACTGATCTCGCTGGAGCTGTGATCCACCATTCTCTTTTCTTCATAACAGCTTTCTTCTTCCGAAAGCGTTACCAGATTACACCGAAATGACACATCTGTCTTTTTCATATCCACCCCGATGCTGAGCGCCTCGAGCGGCGAGCGGCCTGTATAATAAATCTTTGGATCATATCCAAGTACTGACAGATTTGCTGTATCACTTCCCGGACTCATTCCTTCCGGAACCATATAGGCAAGTCCTACCTCACCTTTTTTTGCAAGTCTGTCCATCGTCGGTTTATCTGCTGCTTCAAGCGGTGTCTTCCCCGACAATTTTTCAATCGGTTCATCCGCCATCCCATCTCCTAAGACTATGATATATTTCATTCCACTGCGCCTCCTTACCCTTTTGACTTTATTCTTTCACCCGGAGCATTTTTTGAATCTGAGGATATTTTTCTGCACCTCTTTCAAAATCGCCCTCTTTCATAACTGATGTCACGAAACCAAATTCACCTTCCACGCCTTCAGGCTTTATAACTGTAATCTCGCCAAAAGTCTGTTCCAATTCTTCTTTTAACGCCTCTGTCCCCTTTATGCGTACAAAGAAACGATTTTCTCGCTCACTTTTGTCTTCTAAAACCATTTTTTCCTCTGACCAGACTGTCATCATACTCTGTCTCGGATATTTTGCCGCTTCAATAACATCAGCCACAACTGCGCTTGCCGTCGGGAGTTTTCCTGCTCCGCTTCCATAGAACATGGCATCTCCAAGCATATTTCCTTTTATAAAAATCGCATTAAATACATCTTCTACATTGTAGAGCGGATGTTTTTTCCCTAAAAGACAAGGTGCCACGACTGCTCCTAATCTTTCGCCGTTCTTTCTGCAGGTTGCAAGCAGCTTGATCTTCATTCCCATCGCCTTTGCATACTGCATATCCTGCAAAGTAATATCGGTGATTCCCTCCGTATAAATGTCCTCAAACTCCACTTGTTTCCCACAAATCAAAGAAGATAAAATTGCAATCTTTCTGCATGCATCGTGACCATCCACGTCTGCGCTCGGGTCACGCTCTGCATATCCCATCATCTGAGCTTCTTTCAACACTGCATCATAATCTGCATCTTCGTGATACATCTTACTAAGCATATAGTTGGTCGTACCGTTCAAAATTCCGGTAATCTCCTCAATATCATCCGCCGAAAGCGACGTATTCAAAGGACGGATAATCGGAATACCGCCTGCAACTGCGGCTTCAAATAAGAAATCACAGTTATGCTCTGCGGCACACTCCAATAATTCCTGTCCATGAGAAGCTACTAAATCCTTATTTGCAGTTACAACATGTTTTCCCGCATTTAATGCCTCTAAAATATAAGTTCTTGCCGGCTCGATTCCGCCCATAACTTCAATTACAATTTCAATGGATTCATCTTCTAAAATTGTTTTCCAGTCATTTGTCAGAATTTCCGGATTTTCTACCTTAGCAGATGCTTTCTTTAAGTTGCGCACCAGAATTTTCTCAACTTCTACAACTGCACCGATTTTATGCGGCATTTCCTCTTTCTGATTTCTTAAAACTTTATAAACTCCACTTCCTACTGTTCCAAGACCAAGCAGTGCTGCTTTTATTACTTTCTCACTCACAATTTATCCTCTTTCTTTATCACTTTATTTGTTCTCTCTTTACGAATCGGATTTTGCACATGTTCTACAAATCCTTTTTTCATTTTTGTATTTCGCTGAAACGCTTTGCTTAAACCACCCAACTTATTATATACCCAGAAAGAATGTACTAAAACCGTATTTACCTTTCCGATTTTCTCTTTCGTCGTTCCGGTATAGTTTGTTCCGCCACATTCAAATTTTGTACCCTTCATGATTTCTGTGATTAAATCAGATTCACAGGTAATATCATCCGGTATTTCTGTATAGGCAAGTCCCACACAATCCTGTCTGTGCGCATCACTTCCACCTGTTCCGGTCAACCCATACTTATCTGCAATTTTCTGAGCTTTTCCATTGACTTCCTGTGATTCACATGCATTAAAAGTTTCCATGAAATCAAATTCCTTTAAAATCTCCGGATTTCTCTGATAAGCCTTTGCATTCATAAAACTCATATATTTTTCCCCACATGGATGCGCCGGTCCTAAGATTCCGCCATAATTATGCACAATCGGAATTAACATCTGAATCGGCATTCCACGAAGCTCCAAAAGCCGAAGCTTAATGGTTTCCGGCATAATAACAATAATGTGTCCTGCATCTAACGTATCATACTCAATTCCTTTTAATACCAGAAAATCTTCATGCTTTTTACCTTTAATAAATTTTTTCCAGTGCCGGTAACCACGATAAGAATCATGGTCTGTAACCAGCATTCCCCCAAATCCATTTTGTTTTAACAGGGTAATATACTCATCAATTGGAACTTTCCCATCGATAGAACCCTCTTTTGTGTGACAGTGCATGTCTATTTTCATAACAAACAACACCTCCTCC
>OHNK01001143.1_pt1 | contig 12612 bp, 12 predicted proteins | sample 1569551 | NCBI WGS metagenome assembly OHNK01 (sample SAMEA3879518, study PRJEB24766) | human gut metagenome | biome: human-associated habitat; feature: feces | place: USA | collected 1985/1987 | reverse complement strand
CTGCAGGCATGGAAGCTGCATCCGGAAAACTACGAATGAAATAGAACAACATAGAAAAACGCCCGCAAAAAGCGGGATTACTACCAGCTTCCTGCAGACGTTTTCTACTATGGCAGCGATTCCAGATATCCTTCTGGCAAGCTGCTGCTTTAATGGTTCATATTTCTCTTAATGACCTTCAGACGTGTAAACTCCTCACGTTCTTTTTCTTCGAGGGCGTTGCTGATATCCTTTACGAGAATCGTATAAGATGGAATCGTTATATTTTTCAGGGCGTTTGCACGCTTCTGCGTCTTGCGGATATTCATTGCAAGACGGTAGGCGGAGTTTTCCACCATGGACAGGCGGACGGTCAGCTCCTTTACCTTTAAAAAGCTTTCCCGGGCAGCATCCACCGACTCACTGGAATTATAAAAGCCGTAATAGGGGATTTTTTTCTCCTCCTCGCAGCTTACCAGCGGGATCTCTGTGCCCATGATGCTTCTGGTTTTGATACGCACAGAATCCTCTGCAGGAATCGCCTTTGCAATTTCCTGCACAGAATGAATGCCCACCTCTATATTTGCCTGCTGAAGCGCCTGGTATGCCTCCGTAAACGTAGCGTCAATCTCTGATTGGATCGTTTTCGCCTCTTCGATCAGATTCATCAGCTCCCGGATCAGGATATTCCGTTTTTTATCCATCAGCTCATAGCCCTGCTTTGCAAGCGTCAGGGAGTTTTTCGCCAGCATCAGGTTACCTTTTGTGGGAAATGCGTTTGTATTCATAGATAACGCTCCTTATTCCAGTACACGACCCTGTTTGTCATAATACTCGTCCAGGATCTTTGTATCCACACGATCCAGCTCTTCTCTGGGCAGCATGCGCAAAAGGCTCCAGCCGATCTCCAGGGTATCGATAATGGTTCTGTTTTCATCCTCCCGCTGACCGACGAAGTATTTCTCGAACTTTTTACCGAATGCCAGGTATTTTTTATCCAGCGCAGACAACTCATCTTCACCGATAACGCTCGCCAGTGCTCTCGCATCGCCCACCTTTGCGTAAGAAGAAAACAGCTGGTTTGCGACAGCCTGATGATCCGCTCTGGTATAGCCCTCACCGATACCATCCTTCATCAGACGGGACAGACTGGGCAGTACATTGACCGGAGGGTATACCCCTTGTCCATGCAGCGCACGATCCAAAACGATCTGCCCTTCTGTAATATAACCGGTCAGGTCGGGGATCGGGTGTGTGATATCATCGTTTGGCATGGTCAGAATCGGGATCTGCGTTACGGAACCGTCGATTCCTTCTACAATACCCGCACGTTCATAAATCGTCGCCAGCTCGGAATACAGATAGCCCGGATACCCTTTTCTGGACGGGATTTCACCCTTACTCGAAGAAACCTCACGCATTGCCTCTGCAAAGGAGGTCATATCCGTCAGGATAACAAGGATGTGCATATGCTTCTCAAATGCCAGATATTCTGCTACCGTCAGCGCTACCTTGGGTGTGATCAGACGTTCTACAACCGGGTCATTTGCCAGGTTCAGGAACATGACAACGTGATCGGATACCCCGCTTTCCGCAAAGGTATGGCGGAAATATTCTGCAACATCATATTTTACACCCATCGCAGCAAATACAACTGCGAATTTCTCATCAGAGTTATCCCCCAGAGATGCCTGACGCACGATCTGTGCAGCCAGCTGGTCATGGGGCAGACCGTTTCCGGAGAAAATCGGCAGCTTCTGTCCGCGGATCAGGGTCGTCAGACCATCGATCGCAGAAATACCGGTACGGATATAGTTACGGGGATATTCTCTGGACACCGGATTTAACGGTTTTCCGTTCACATCCGCATATTTTTCTGCTGCAACTTCACCAAGATTGTCGATCGGGGCACCGATACCATTAAAGGTTCTGCCAAGGAGCTGCTCCGTCAGCCCGATTTCCATCGGATGTCCGGTCAGTCTGGTATGGGTATTTTTTAAGGAAAGGTTATCTGTACCCTCAAATACCTGTACAACCGCCTTGTCCTCGTTAATCTCTACAATACGGCCAAGCTTTTTCTCCTTACCGTCTGCAACAATCTCCACGATCTCATCATAAGCCGCGCCCTTAACACCCTCCAGCACGACGAAGGGGCCGTTGACACTGTTTAATCCCAAATATTCAATTGCCATCGTTTTTCCCCTCCATTATGCATTGCGTGCAATCACGTCGTCATAGAACTTGTCGATTGCCTTTTTGTAATCATCAAATTTGTCCAGCCGGTCATTTTCCACATCGTATTTAATGGAAATTACCCGGTCAAAAATTTTATCCTCTTTCAGCACGGACATGGGCATCCCCATGGATACCAGTGCTTTGGATTTCTCGTAAAGATACAGGATCGTCTCCATCATCTTCTGCTGCTTTGCAAGGGGCACAGACGTATCCTGCGGATGGAATGCGTTCTGCTGCAAAAAGCCCAGACGGATAACTCTGGCGATTTCCAGAGTCAGCTTCTGATCATCCGGCAAAACGTCGCTGCCGATCAGCTTTACGATCTCCATCAGACTGCTTTCCTGGTTCAGGATCGCTACCATCTGATTTCTGTCATCAATAAAATCAGAGCCTACATTATCTGCATACCAGCTCGCCAGATCGGGCAGGTATTCGCTGTAGCTGGTCAGCCAGTTGATTGCCGGGAAATGTCTCGCATAGGCAAGACTCTTGTCCAGTCCCCAGAAGCAGCGCACGAAACGCTTCGTATTCTGGGTAACGGGCTCGGAAAAATCGCCGCCCTGCGGAGATACCGCACCGATGATCGTAACACTTCCTTCAGTTCCATTTAAGTTTTCTACCATACCGGCTCTTTCATAGAACGCAGACAAACGGCTCGCCAGATATGCCGGGAAGCCTTCCTCTGCCGGCATTTCTTCCAGACGTCCGGACAGCTCACGCAGTGCCTCTGCCCAACGGGAGGTGGAATCTGCCATGATCGCTACATGGTAGCCCATATCACGATAATACTCTGCCAGTGTCAGACCGGTGTAAATGCTCGCCTCACGGGCAGCCACCGGCATGTTGGAGGTATTGGCGATCAGAACGGTACGGTCCATCATGGGATTTCCGGACTTGGGGTCGATCAGCTTGGAGAAATCCTCCAGAACCTCCGTCATCTCGTTTCCTCGCTCACCGCAGCCGATATAAACGATCAGATCTGCATCAGACCATTTTGCGATTGCGTGCTGAGTCATGGTCTTACCGGTACCGAAACCGCCGGGGATCGCCGCTGTGCCGCCCTTTGCGATAGGGAACAGGGTATCCAGGATACGCTGTCCGGTTACAAGCGGGCGGGATGCCGGATGTCGTTTCTGATTCGGTCTGGGAATACGGATCGGCCATTTCTGGGTCATGGTCAGCTCTTTTACGCTGTCATCCTTTAACAGCAGAGTTACGATCGTATCGTTGATCGTATACTCACCATCCGGAACAACTGTTTCCACAATACCCTCCACGTCGGGAGGCACCATTACCTTATGCACAATGGCGGGAGTTTCCGGTACCTCTGCAATAATCGTACCACCGGACACTCTGTCTCCGGGCTTTACACACAGCTTCGTCTGCCATTTCCTGTGAGTATCCAGAGAATCCATAGAGAAGCCTCTGTCGATATATTTACCGGATTTTTTCTCAATTTCGGCAAGGGGGCGTTCAATACCATCAAAGATATTGGACACGATGCCGGGTGCCAGGGTAACAGAAAGTGTTGCGCCCGTCGGATACAGCAGCTCTCCGGGCTTTAAACCGGACGTCTCTTCAAATACCTGAATCGTCGCCAGCTCCGGAGAAAGACGGATCACTTCGCCGACCAGCTTTTCTTTGCCGACGTATACCATCTCGCTCATCTTTAAATCTGTCTTACCTTTGACAGTGACCAGCGGGCCGTTGATCCCATAAATGCTTAACGAGTTTTCCATCTAAGGCTCGCCTCCTTTCCATCAAAAGCTTCCTTCAGTTTCGTATCAAAAGACTGGTCGATCAGTATGCCGCGTTTGGAAATTACCGCACGCACGCCTCCGCCGAAGCTGTATTCACTCACAGTAACGGCTACGTTTGCACCTGCAGAAATCGCATTCTTATGGCAGATATCCTCCGGATCGATATAAACGGTCACGTCGTCTCCATCTGCAAATTTCACGATTTCACGTGCCTGATTTACCAGATAGGTTTCATATGCACTGGTCGCCATATAGCGTTCCAGCTTTCCCTTTACTTCGGAAGAAAGCTTTTCATCCAACTCCCGCAGGAGCTTTCCGGTCTGTTCCCGGATCAGGATCTGTTCTGCTGCCAGATCTGCGTTCATCTGCTTCTTTAAGCTTTCTTCTTTTAACTTCAGTGCAAGCTCGGATTTGCGCAGGGCCGTCTCTTTGTAATCCTCATAGACCTTTTCCAGTCCCTGCTCATATTCTTGCATCTGTTTGGCATTTTCTGCATTGACCTTTTCTGTGGTCACATCCATAAAATGCTGCAGCTTTTCGTCTATTGTCATGGTCTCCTCCGAAATATCTCCTAAAAGATGCTGCGCCTATGCAGCTCTTTTTCAGATATTGATTCCGATCGCTTCATTCACATAAGATGTGATGAAATCCGGTGCACGGCCTGTGCCGTGTCTGTCCGGGATTTCCACAATCAGCGGTAACTTCCGCTCCAACCTGATATGATCGATGATATCCGGAAATTCCTTTCCGAATTTTTCCGTCAAAAGCAGGATGCCGATTTCCTTATCGGCAAGCACCTTGTCGATTTCTGCCTTCAGCTCCTGTTTCTCGTGGACCACCGCACCTTCTACTCCTGCCAGCCGCATTCCTGTCCAGGTATCAATGTTGTCGCTGATCAGATACATTTTCATTAAAGCTTACCAATGATCATGAAGGCGATGATCAGACCATACAGGCAGACACCTTCGGCCAGACCTACAAAGATCAGGGACTTACCGAGGATAGAGGAATCTTCACTGATTGCACCAAGTGCTGCGCTTGCTGCACTCGCTACGGCGATACCACCACCGATACAGGACATGCCGATGGAAAGTGCGGCTGCAATATAACCAAGACCGGTTGCTGTGCTGCTTGCTGCAACTGCTGCAGTTTCAGCAGTCTCTGCTGCAAATGCGTTGCCGGAGAACATCATAACGCCGGTAAAAAGCATCAGTCCAAAGAACATTACGCCGTTTAATGCCAGGGTTGTTTTATATCTGTGCTTTGTCTGCTCCCCTTTTACGAATACACGGAACGGAACGATGATGCAGGCAGCAAATGCTGCGAATAATAAAATTTTTGCCATGATAAATGACCTCCTTAAATGTTTTCTTCCTTTGATAAATAGGGTTCAAATTTTCTGCCGTCCCCTTTGTAGAAGCGGCTGAAAAATTCATAATACTGTAAACGGAGTACCTGAATGCCTACGATCAGACCTTCCATACCCATTACGACCAGATTGCCGACGATCACAACGATCACGTTGGGCGCCTGTCCGTTTTCTGCGCCTGCCAGCATCATAACCACCTGCATCATCGCCGCATGGCTGACTGCAAATGCACCGATACGGACAAAGGACAGTGTGTTGGAAAAATAGCTTAAGCATACTTCAAATAATTCGAAGAAGCCCTGCACTACGAACATCACCGGTCCGTTTTCATCCTGATACTTTTTCTTTTCCACAAGGGCACTGAGCGGCTCCTTGCATACGATGACCAAAAGCGGTACTACAAACATTACAACCAAAACACCTGCTGCCGGAATGGTATGTCCGGTCATGAACAGCATGATGACTGCAACAACTGCACCGTAAAATACAAAGCCAGCCAGTCCGTTCGTATCAAACAGTGCTTCTCCGGGCTTTTTCTCCCTGAGGGAATTGATCATATGGAAGATCATCGTCAGAAGAATCAGTCCCATACCGATGGTGATCGTCACAACAAATACGGTGTTGAGTGTTCCGATCACCGGCAGATTCGTCATTGCCTCCGTCGGACGCAACCACAGCGCCGGGATCCAGTCCTCAAAGCCAAATACACTGCCATAGAGGAGTCCGAAAATTGTAGAGAAGAATCCGCAGCTCGAAAGAACTGCTGCCAGGTTGATCTTTTTAAAATGGTACAATAAATATCCGCCGATCAACAGCACCAGACCCTGTCCCGCATCACCGAACATTGCACCGAAGATAATCGAATAGGACAACGCCACGAACAGTGTCGGGTCAAATTCCTGATAATTCGGCAGGCCATACATCTGGATAAACATTTCGAACGGCTTGATCAGCTTCGGGTTTTTCAGACGAGTCGGAGGGATTGAAACTCTTCTGTCCGGATTTTCTTCCAGTGTACAGAAAATATCCGGATCCTCTTCCAGCTCCTTTTTCAGCAGATCTGCCTCCTTGTTTTCCATCCATCCACAGAGGATGAAGAAGGTTTCGTTTTTCGCCTTGGTAAATGCCGCCAGCTTGCGGACATCAAACAGCTTGGATTCATACGCAAGGGTCTTGCTTGCAGCAGAGATCGATTCAGACATCCCATTTAATTCTTTTGCAAGCTCTGCTCTCACTGCTGTGATCTGCTGCTCCAGGGCATCTGTTTTTTCCTTTAATTCCCGGCAGGCCTCATCAACGGTACCCTCGTAGGCATCCTCCAGATGAATCCGTTCAAAATGGAGAGAAGCATAAATCGCATCCACCTTTTTGGCTTCTGCCGCCGGAACGAAATAAACGCCCCAAACATAATCCTCCGTCTCCTTGCATTTTTCAAAAATCGTGCAGGCATCGTCGTATGCGTAGGTTTTTAAACGCTCATAGTAGCCGACTGGAAGTCTGCCGAAACGGAATCTTACTTCTTTAAAGTGAAGGATTCTGGAAATATCAAAATGCAGCTCCTGATAGGGGCTGACCGCATCCAGCAGTCCCCGTTCCTTTTTCAGTTCCTTTTCCAGTGCATCTGTCTCTCTGTCTGCCTTTTGAATTCTGCTCTGCACTTCAGTGATCCGTTCCATGGCTGTATCCACATCCATGTCTCTCACTGCCGTTGCTTTGCTTCCATAAAGCGCAGCGATCTCTGCTGCTCTTCCTGCTGCTTCCCGGTAAGGGTTCAACTCTGCGTTGGGTGTGATGTTGTTTAAATGCTTCAATTCGCCCATCGCATTTTCCAGCTGTATCTCATACCGGCAAAGATACTGCCTGGTTACTGTGTCGAGCTGATCCTTTGGCCCGATCACACTGATAAATTTCATTTTTTCAATCAATTTTGCCGCACCTTCCTTTATGCCAGGTATTCTCTGATTTTTTCAGCCGGCAAACCGTATCTGACGCATTCCATCGCCGTGATGATCCTGTGCACTTCCTGTTCTTTCCTATATAAATAGACTTCCAGGCATGCAGCTGAATAAGGGTTCTGTCTCATCAGCGCACGGTGCACGTTTTCCTGGATCATACTGCCGACCCGTTCCAGATTCGGTTTTTCCATTTCCTGCAGATATTTTCCATACCTGGTTTCTTTTGCGAAGTTCAACATTTCTTCTGTGCTCTCCGCCTCCGCCATTCGTTTGACCTGCTCCAGGTTCAGCCGGTAATGCACCGGAATGATCAGGGCATAAACATCTGCCGCTTTCATCCCGTAATAGCGTTTGGCACGGTAAATCCACTGCAGATTCAGGGTATCGATTGTAACACCCACCGATTCCAGCACTGCTTCCCGGTCTTCTTTTTTCAATTCTTTTCTGACCCGTTTCCAGAGATCCCTGAAATAAAACATATCCAATGCAAATTCATAGTCAAACAGAGTTGTGGACCCGCTGCCTGCCACCTTACGCAACACATCCCCGTAAGGAGTATCCGAAAGGACGCTGACCAGTGTCTCCATCGAATCTGCAGACGCTGCCTTCTTTAACGGAAATGCCGAATGCTTCGCAAAGGCTTCCTCATAATCGGAAACATCCGCAAGTGTCGGGCTGTCTGACAGGATCGCCTGTACAATGTTTTTTAAACAGGTGATTTCGTAGCGTCTGAAATACGTATCCAGGAAATTTCTCTGCTCCATGTTGGAAAACCGGTACAGCTTGGAAAAATCAGCGTAGAAGGAACGTTTGATCCTTCCCTCCGCCTGTCCTCTATGCATGGTGTTCTCATTTTCATTTCCGAGCACCTTCCCATAGGACGGCTTCTTTTTCAGCCATGCGACAACCTCAGGAACATTGCCAAGGGTGCTGATCTGGTCAAAATCCTCTTTGCTCAAAAGCGCACCGCTCATGGCCCGTACCTTCGTTGTCAGACCGCTGTAACGAAATAAACTCATCTGCTCACATCCTTAATCATGGACTGCAGAATTTCATCCGAAATCCTGTCGTGCTCTGTATCATACTTGTGCTGCATTCCGGCAAGCTGTTTTTTCGTTTCCTCCCGGAGTTGTTCCAGCGCGGCTGCCTTCTCGTGCTCCATGTTTGCTTCCAGTTCTTCGGTCTTCTGTTCTGTCTTTAACTCCAGCATACTGTCAAACTGTTTTTTCTTTTCTTCCATCTGAGCAGCGAGTTCCTTTTTCTGTGCATCCACCGCATCCTGCATCTGCTGTGCGGCGTCTTCCACAGCCACAAGCCTGTTTAAGACTTCTTCAATGGACTGCCCCATGTTCACATGCCTCCTTTTCTACTGTTTTGAGCATGTACGTTATAAATGCTTTTCAATTTGCTCCGTGCGTATTATACTAGATTTACCCTTTTTTTAAAAATATAAATCTGATATGTGTGTAATACCAAAAACGTATTACAGAATTGCTTTTATGTCTGCTTTTGAATAAAATCTGTGATTTTTTTCACGATCCCAGGAGGATTTCCCATGTCTGCAAGCTTTGATTACTACAGGACCTTTTATTATGTTGCCAAATATAAAAACTTCACGCGTGCTGCTACCATGTTGCTTTCCAGCCAGCCGTCCGTGACCCGGAGCATCCAGAACTTAGAAAGCGAGCTGGGCTGCCGCCTTTTTATCCGTTCCCGTCACGGCGTCACCCTGACTCCGGAGGGCGAGATGCTTTACCGATATGTTGCTCCCGCCTGTGAACGCATCCTGCGGGGCGAAGAGGAGCTCGGGCTTTCCCTCGGCCTGCACGGTGGAGCAGTCAGCGTCGGAGCAACCGAAACCGCTCTCCACTGCCTGCTGTTGGATCGGCTGGCACTGTTCCAGAAGGAGCATCCGGATGTCAAAATCCGCATCAGTAACGGAACCACTGCCCACATGCTTTCCGATTTAAAGGAAGGGCGAACCGACGTCGCTGTTGTTCCAACCCCTCTGCAGATTGAAAAGCCTTACAGCACAGTCCGGCTCCGTCCCGTTCGCAGCATTTTAGTCGGCGGCCCCCGTTTTTCTGCGCTCATGGATAAGCCCATCTCCCTGCAGGAGCTGATACAGTATCCTCTCGCCGGTCTGACGGAGGCAACCATGTCCCATCAGTTTTATGAGAACTTCTTTGCCGCCCACGGACTTCCCCTCAACTACGATATCGAGCTTGCCAGCGCCGACCTGCTGTTGCCTGTTGTCAGCCATAATCTGGGGCTTGCGTTTATGCCGGAGGATCTGGCAGCGCAGGCACTTTCTGAAAAACGCATTGTTTCGATTCCCCTTACAGAGGAAATTCCGAACCGCTACATCTGTCTCGTGCGGGATCCAAGCCGTCCTCTCGGTGCTGCCGCACGCTGCCTGATCGACATGCTGCTGGCAGATCGGATCGGATGAGAAAGCATAAGCTGCAGACCGGTTGGGGGATGGTTCCTGACGTATCATCCCCGACCAGGCAGCGTAATCCGAAGCCTGTAGATATCTGTCCACTATAAAAGGGGAACAGTCCGTTTCTGGCGCAACTTGTGCCAAACGCTGTTCCCCTTTGAACGTTTTTATCAAATTAGAGCTGATTTTCCGAATGAAGGAATCAGGAATATAAGAGATGATCCTGCCGTTCCAGACAGTCAATCATGCGTGCGATAAACTCCGCGTTTGTCGGACGGTTTCCACTTTCCCTGTCGTATCCAAACACCATGCGCTGCTGTCTGACATCTCCCTTTTCCCAGCTCGTATGAATGGCATGCCGGATTGCATGCTCTACTCTGCCGGCGCACGTCCTACATTCTTTTGCGATGGCTGGATATAGTCGTTTCGTTACGCCTTCCAGCTCTTCCCTGTCCTCAAGACCGATTCTCGCAGCTGCCTTCAAATAGACAACACCCTTCAGATTCGCCTTAAACCCGAGCTTTGTCAACAAATCGCCCGCCCTGTTTTCTACGGTTTTTGTTTTCCTTTCCTTTTCCATAAAGGGAAACGCCCTTGAAACAATGATCTGAAAATCCTGTTCCCTGCAAAGCATTTCCGTCAGTTGAAGAAGTTCCTGGCTGCCGCATTCCTGCGTTGATAATAAGATGCTGTTCATGCAATCTCCCTTCTGTCCATATTTTGGACATCCTCAAAATCACGAGCCTTCGGCTCAATCCCCATGCAGTTTTATGCGTCATACAAAACTGCTTCTTTTATTATATAGAACTTTTTTCCCTCCGAAAAGAATTTGAAATACATCATTTTGTAATCTCCTGTCGACTTCCTGTGTATTTTGCGTCCCCTTTTTAACGTTTTTAGCACGATCTTAACATCATACACCAGTTCACCTGTCCTTTCCTGCAGTCTGATTTCCTGCTTGCATGAAAATCAGACCGCAGGAAAGGACAGAGGGAGCGCCGCTTTATGAGCAAAGATAAGCTGCGAAGCAGCGGAGAGCGTCGAAGACGCGGTTTTGCGAATGGCGCGGGTGAACAGTAACTATTTCAGGGAAAGCTCAAGAATTTCTGTGAATTACGGGTTGTCAATTCCTTTTTTTCCCGTTATACTTTTCGGGACATAGTCTTTGCGGATTGTGAGGGCACAGAAGCACGAAGCAATCCGATATCGACACTCAGAATTCAGAAAGTACAGAGAGAACAATATGAGTATTTTAAACGTAGAACATCTGTCTCACGGCTTTGGCGACAGAGCCATTTTCCATGACGTTTCCTTCCGTCTTTTAAAGGGTGAGCACATCGGCTTAATCGGCGCAAACGGCGAGGGAAAATCCACCTTTATGAACATCATCACCGGTCGCCTGCAGCCCGATGAAGGTAAGGTCGAATGGTCCAAAAATGTCCGCGCCGGTTATCTGGATCAGCACACTGCCCTTGAAAAGGGCATGACCATCCGTCAGGTACTGACCTCTGCCTTTGATTTTTTGCTGGATATGGAACAGGAATTAAACGGGATTTATGAAAAGATGGGCGAAGCAGACGAGGATACCATGCAGCAGCTGATGGAGGACGCCGGAACGCTGCAGGAGCTTTTGACTGCACACGATTTTTATATGATCGATTCCAAGGTTGAGGAGGTTGGCCGCGCCCTCGGGCTTTCCGAAATCGGTCTGGACAAGGATGTTTCCGAGCTGTCCGGCGGTCAGCGTACTAAGGTACTTTTGGGTAAGCTTCTGTTGGAGAAACCGGACATCCTGCTTTTGGACGAGCCCACCAACTATCTCGATGTTTCTCATATCGAATGGCTCAAACGGTATTTAAATGATTATGAAAACGCTTTTATCCTGATTTCTCATGATATTCCGTTCTTAAACAGCGTCGTCAACCTGATCTACCACATGGACAATCAACAGCTGACCCGCTACGTAGGCGATTATGACAAGTTCCAGGAGGTTTATGCGATGAAAAAAGCACAGCTGGAAGCCGCCTATAACAAGCAGCAGAAAGAAATTGCAGATTTGAAGGATTTCGTTGCCCGCAACAAGGCTCGTGTTTCCACCAGAAACATGGCGATGTCCCGTCAGAAAAAGCTGGATAAAATGGATGTAATAGAACTGCAGGCTGAAAAGCCGAAGCCGGAGTTCAATTTTAAAGAGGCACGCACGCCCGGCAGATATATTTTCCAGACGTCCGACCTCGTAATCGGTTATGACGAGCCGCTGTCCTCCCCGCTGAATCTGTCCATGGAACGCGGCTCCAAGATCGTCATCACCGGTGCAAACGGAATCGGTAAGACAACTCTGCTGAAGAGCATCCTCGGTCTGATCGATCCCCTCTCCGGCAGCGTAGAGCAGGGAGATTATCTGGAGATCGGCTATTTCGAGCAGGAAATGAGTCAGGATATTTCCACAACCTGTATCGAGGAGATCTGGAAGGAGTTTCCGGGCTACAGCCAGTATGAGGTGCGTTCCGCCCTGGCCAGATGCGGTCTGACCACAAAGCATATTGAGAGCCGCGTAAAGGTACTCAGCGGTGGTGAGCAGGCAAAGGTAAGACTCTGCAAGCTCATGAACCGTGCCACGAACGTTCTGTTACTGGACGAGCCAACGAACCATCTGGATGTGGATGCCAAAGACGAGCTGAAACGGGCACTGAAAGAATACAAGGGAAGTATTCTCATGGTCTGCCATGAGCCGGAATTCTACGATGGCCTGGCTACCCAGGTCTGGGATCTGTCCCAGTGGACCACAAAGCTGTAAATGGAAAGTTAATGAAACGTCCCCGTAGCCCTTGGCAGGGTATAAGAAACGCGGCACGCTCGCGCTCTGTCGCA
>OHNK01001137.1_pt1 | contig 12650 bp, 10 predicted proteins | sample 1569551 | NCBI WGS metagenome assembly OHNK01 (sample SAMEA3879518, study PRJEB24766) | human gut metagenome | biome: human-associated habitat; feature: feces | place: USA | collected 1985/1987 | reverse complement strand
AGAGATGCTTCAGGAAATACAGGAAAAGGACGAGAAGCTGATGTGCTTTCAGGAGCAGGAAGAACGATTGCAGCAATTAGAGAAAGAATTATCAGAGCTGCTTCAAATCTTGCCGGATACAGAAGAACTGCTGATGCTTCTGGAAGAAAAGGCAGACCAGATACAGCGACTTACAGACGAGAATCAGCAATGGCAGGAATTAGCACAGAAATTAAACAGCGAGAACCGATTATTACAGAAACAGAACAGCGAATTACTGACATTGAACAGCAGATAGAGAAAGCGAGGGATATAGATGACAGAATACGAAAACTCAAAGAGCGACGATCAACTGGAAGAACTGCTAATGCTGACAGAGCAGATGCAGGAAGAACTCGACCAGAAAGACCGGACTATCGAGAAATTGAAAATGCAGATCGACGAATCGCTGACCTTGAACGAGAAGTTAAACAGCGAGAACAAAGCAGGGAACATTCAAGCCTTAAAGAACGACTTGAGGAAAACAAAAGAATTATTGCAGAGCGAGAAAGAGAAAACGCACGCTGCCGAAATCATGACAGAGGAATGTCAAGATAAGCTAAGGCAGGCAGAACAGGAACGGGACTATGCACTCTCTCATCAGAAAAAAGTAGAGATACCGGTTGAAAAGCCGGTACTCTATCAAAAGTGTGGGAACTGTAACCTGACAGCTTATCTGAAAGCCAAGGAAAAGTATGATACGCAGAGAGAAAAACTGGCAGGCAGATATAAAACAAAAACAGCCATGTATGAAGCATTGATGTTTCTGCTGATATGGTATTCCGTATCAACTACTCTTTTTCAGATGATACGGTCAAAAATATTTATTTCTGATTGCGTGGTATTCTTTGATACAATCGCCACTTTTATACAGACCATTGCAGGGTGGATTATACTGACAGGAAAGAACATGGCACAGATTAGTAATGGAATATCCAATCCTGTCGTTGCCGGAATTGTATATTGGCTGATAAGAATACTGATCTGCGGTGGATGTTTGGTGGGTGCTGGAATACTTGTAGCATTTATAGAGATAAAGATTGCAGAGTTATATAAGAAGTGCTGTTGGGATATGATTACCATAATGGTAATACTTATAAGCATGGCAACAGCTATCTACTTTGGGAAGTGGATAAAGACAACATTGCCAATCAATCTGCTATTTCTCTTATTATTCGTGCAACTGGTATATGTTGGAATCAGGTGGTATGTAAAGGGATGGCGAGAAACAAGGGGATATCATTAAAACAAAAATACCGATATTTTATTGGTACTATATGCCTTTACTTTCGTGCTAATATATATTATCATATTAGCATGAAAGGAGAATGCGTATGACTCAATTTGAACAATTAGATTTATTGCTGAATGAATATGGAGGAATAATTCAGACCTTTCAAGTTATAGATAATGGAATTAGTAAGCCTGTATTTTATTCTTATGTAAAAGAACGAGGATTGGACCAAGCTGCTCATGGTGTGTATGTATCACCAGATACATGGACAGATGCGATGTATATTTTGCATTTACGTTGTAGTCAGGCTGTGTTTTCTCATGAAACTGCATTGTTTTTCCACGATTTAACAAACAGAGAGCCTTTGAAATATACTATAACTGTAAGAACCGGGTATAATCCGAGCCGTTTGCAGGAAGACGGTTTTCAAGTGTATACAGTTAAAAAGGATTTACATGAAACAGGGATTACGATTATGCAGACACCATTTGGGCATTCAGTTCCGGTTTATGATATGGAGAGGACAATTTGTGATCTGCTTCGCAGCAGGAACAATATAGAAATGCAGGTCTTTCAGGATGCCTTAAAGCAATATGCCAGACGCAAAGATAAAAATTTGAGGACACTTATGAAATATGCATCCATGTTTCATGTTGAAAAGATATTAAGACCATATTTGGAGGTATTACTTTAGATGATAACAACAGCAAGGCAAATATCTTATAACGATAACGAAAGGACTATAATTCATGAGCAGAATACTTTTGTTGGAAGATGACACAATGATTGCTTCGGGGATTCTGTATGCACTTGAGTCAGAAGGTTATGAAACAAATCATGCCACACGTATAAAAGATGCCAGAAGTTTAATTGAACATTATAAGTTTGACCTGGCAATTATAGATATGCAGCTTCCGGATGGAACTGGATTTGATGTAAGTGAGATATTAAAAAACAATGGTGCCTGACACAATAAATCACAGCTTCCTGTAAAAGCGCAATCGAAAACAGTTGCAAATTGAAAGTGCAATCCAATATGGTTGCGAATAGAGTCATAAAATGTGAATTACATTGAAATTGATGTCTGAATATGATAGAATTTGGCACATGGAACTCACACGACAGGAATGGTAACGGTAGTCATGGCAATCGGCTTTATCTGCGTGAAGAATGTACCAATCGGAAGAATCTGTATCGCAGTTGTGTGGGTATGCCACCTGTTATACTTCTTCTTAAGAGTTAAGACAGAAAAGCCTGAAGCTGAAATGGCAGAAAGCGTAGAGTAAGATGGACAAAGTAGAAAAGAAACGGCAGAAAGAACAGTATGTCGTGGAAGAGATGATCCGGCTGTATTGCCGAAAAAAACATCCGAAAGAAAAAAGACAGGAAGGGCAGATGTGTCCTGACTGTCAAAAACTTTCGGATTATGCAAAACAAAGAAGTCAAAAGTGTCCATTCATGGAAGAAAAGACGTTTTGTGCGAATTGTAAGGTACATTGTTATAAGCCGGAGATGAGAGAACAGATCAGGCAGGTTATGCGGTTTTCAGGACCAAGGATGCTGTTGTATCATCCGGTGCTTGCTATCTGGCATCTGGTGTGTAGCAACAAAGAGAAGAAAAAGTAAGGAGTTACTTATGATTAAAACAAGACTGGTGGGGCTGTTGTCCCACGCAAAAAAGTATATCGTGTATACGATTTTGTGGCAGTGGGCAGCCCTCCTGTCGCAGGTATTGGCAGTCTTTTCTATCGCAGATTTACTGGAACGGGTAGTATACCGGGCAGTAACCGTACCGATCATTGAGCGGACAATACTGATTTTAGTTCTGGTTGTGGTGATCCGATTTATCTGTGAACGGATGGGAGCAAGGTCTTCCTATCTGGCGTGTGTGGATGTAAAGCGGATTCTGCGTGAAAAGATTTATGAGAAAATGTTAAAGCTGGGAGCTTCCTACAGTGAGCAGGTATCCTCTTCGGAGGTCGTACAGGTGTCAACTGAGGGTGTGGAGCAGTTGGAAACATACTTTGGAAAATATCTTCCACAATTATTTTACAGCCTGATCGCACCACTGACCTTATTTATCATTCTTTGCAGAGTGAGCCTGAAAGCGAGTGTGATCCTGCTGATTTGTGTACCGCTGATCCCGATTTCTATCGTGGTGGTACAGAAGATTGCAAAGAAATTACTGAATAAGTATTGGAGCATCTATACTGGACTGGGAGATTCGTTCCTTGAGAATTTACAGGGACTTACCACATTGAAGATTTATCAGGCAGACCAGCAGAAAGCAGACGAGATGGATGTGGAATCCCAGAACTTTCGTAAGATTACGATGAAGGTGCTGACCATGCAGCTCAATTCAACCAGCGTGATGGATATTGTGGCGTATGGTGGAGCTGCGATCGGTATGGCGGTTGCGGTATCTGAATTCTTAAAAGGAAATATCAGTGTAGCAGGAACGTTATGTATCGTTCTGCTTGCCAGCGAGTTTTTCCTGCCGCTTCGTCTGCTCGGTTCCTTTTTCCATATCGCAATGAATGGAATGGCAGCAAGTGATAAGGTTTTCAAGATTTTAGATTTACCAGAACCACAGGCCGGAGAAAAAACACTGCCGGACGGAGCATTGGATGTTACATTAAAAGATGTGCACTTTTCTTATGAAGAGGACAGAGAGATTTTAAAAGGAATAGGCTTAAATCTTCCGGCAGGAAGTTTTGTATCACTGGTTGGTGAATCCGGATGTGGTAAGAGTACGATTGCCGGAATCCTTGCAGCAAAGAACCGGGGATATAACGGAGAAATCATCATCGGTGGCGTACCGCTTAATGAAGTGAATGAAACCAATCTGATGCAGAGGGTTGTTCTGGTTCGCCATAACAGCTACCTGTTCAAAGGTACAGTAGAAGAAAATCTGAAGATGGCAAAACCGGACGCAACGAAAGAAGAGATGGAAGCTGTCCTTCAGAAAGTGAATCTCTTAGGGTTCTTACAAACACAGGATGGCTTGCAGACACAGTTGTTGGAAAAAGCAAGCAACCTGTCCGGCGGTCAGTGTCAGAGACTGGTAATTGCCAGAGCATTGCTTCGGACAGACAGTGCGGTTTATATTTTTGATGAAGCTGCATCCAATATCGATGTAGAAAGTGAAGAACTAATCATGAATGTGATTCACGAACTGGCAAAGACAAAGACGGTACTTCTGATCTCCCACAGACTGGCAAATGTCGTGAAGTCTGACAAGATCTATTTCTTAAAAGACGGAGAAATCAAAGAAAGCGGAAAGCATGACGAACTGATGAGCCAGAATGGTGCGTACAGACATCTGTATGAAAGCCAGATGGCACTGGAAAACTATGGAAAAGGAGGAATGGCATAATGAGTGAAAATACGAATACAACAAAACGCAGAAGTGCCATCCAGATCATGGGAAGTCTGATTGGTCTGGTAAAACCCTTGCTCCATATCATGCTGGCAGCAATCATCCTTGGAACATTGGGTTATTTATGTGCAATCTTCCTGACGATACTGGCAGGACAGGTTATCATGCATGGTCTTCTGACAGGAGTAGCCGGAATGATTGTTCCGGTGGACAATATGTGGCGGGTATTTACTCCAGTAAAAACGATTATTACAGTCATGATCGTAATTGCAGTGCTTCGTGGAATCCTGCATTATGTGGAACAGTATTGTAATCATTTTATCGCATTTAAGTTGTTGGCAATCATCCGTCACAAAGTGTTTGCGGCACTGAGAAAGCTCTGCCCTGCAAAATTGGAAGGACGGGATAAGGGAAATCTGATCTCGATTATTACAACCGATATCGAATTACTGGAAGTGTTCTATGCACATACCATTTCTCCGATTGCGATTGCAACGCTGACCTCAATTATTATGGTGATTTTTATCGGAAGATATCACTGGCTGGCAGGAGTGATTGCTCTGGTAGCTTATCTGATTGTCGGTGTTGTCATCCCGATGTGGAATGGAAAACGTGGAAGCCAGAAGGGAATGGAATTTCGGACAAACTTCGGAGAACTGAACAGTTTTGTTCTGGATTCTTTACGTGGACTGGACGAGACCATCCAGTACGGACAGGGTGAAAAGAGAAAAGAGCAGATGTCTGAGCATTCCAAAAATCTTGCAGGAATGCAGGAGTCATTAAGCAAAATGGAAGGCTCACAGCGTTCATTTACGAACATGGTTATCCTGCTTGCATCTTTTGGAATGCTTGCACTGACGATCTGGCTGTACGACAAAGGTGCGATGGGATTCGAGGGAATCTTAACCTGCACCATCGCAATGATGGGTTCTTTCGGACCGGTAGTAGCATTATCAAGCCTTTCCAATAACCTGAACCAGACACTGGCAAGTGGTGAGCGTGTTCTTTCTCTTCTGGAAGAGACACCGCTTGTGGAAGAAATTCCGGGTGACGTGGAAACTTCCGGTGCAGAGAGCATGGAACATGAATTTACAGGAGCAGAGGCAGAGCATGTAACATTTGCTTATGATAATGAGGTTATTTTAGATAACTATTCACTGAAATTACAGCCGGGTAAAATCACAGGGATTCATGGTGCGAGCGGCTCCGGAAAATCTACGCTCTTAAAACTGCTGATGCGGTTCTGGGATGTGCAGGATGGAAGTGTATCGGTAGACGGTACAGATGTCCGCAAGATTCCGACCAAGCATTTGAGAGATATGGAAAGTTATGTCACACAGGAAACGCACCTGTTCCATGATTCGATTGCAAACAATATCGCAATCGCAAAGCCGGGAGCATCCAGAGAAGAGATTATGGAAGCTGCAAAGAAAGCGTCTATCCACGATTTCATAATGACACTTTCGAAAGGATATGATACAGAAGTCGGAGAACTGGGGGATACGCTGTCCGGTGGTGAAAAACAGAGAATCGGAATTGCAAGAGCATTTCTCCATGAATGCCCTCTGATCCTGCTCGATGAGCCTACATCGAACCTCGACTCTTTAAACGAGGGAATCATTTTAAAATCATTGAAAGAATCGGCCAAGAAGAAAACGGTTGTCCTGGTATCCCACAGAGTATCCACAATGAACGTGGCCGATGTAGTATATGAAATGGAGAACGGCAGAATTTCTTAATAAATTCTTAGAACTGATAGGGTATCTCCAGAAACTGCAAATCATGATGCATGCCGGATGGAACATACAATCAGCGAAGAATCTTTCCAGAAGATTCAGGAACTGGTGAAGAAGATAAAAAAGAAGATTCATCAAAGGAACAAATGGAAAAACAATGGCAATGCCATTAAGTCAGTTGTTCGAAGTTTTGTTCGATAGCTCAGTTGTTGTCAAATATCCGATATTTTGAACTCAAAAAGCCAAAAACAGGTATGCCAAAAAGACAGATGCTGTCCATCTGCCAAAAAGAAGGATATTCAGTTGCAGAACTTACCGATATCCAAAATGAATTGCGCTGATTCCACGGAGAGGCCGTTGAAACTGCCGGAACCTGTCTTTCACTGCGTGGACATATTTCATCATCAGCCGGATAATATCGATGTGCCTTCCAGAATCCCTGCGCATGAAGAACTTTCTGGCTGTTTTTAATGCTGAAGAAAAGTCAAGTTCATAGAGATACTTGTTGCTGCCATCCCGTTTCTTTTTCAGGTTTTCTTCTGCCGCTTCGTTTGCGATAAAAATGCCGAAATTGCATTGGAACAATTGGTGCCTGACACAATAAACTTGCAATAGGCTGCTTTTTTCTGTTGAGCAAGAAGTATCTTTTAATTCATATTTAGGTGGTTTGTCAATAGCAATAATATTTAATGCATAATCTGATTTAAGAGTGAATTTCAAATTTTAGATTTTCAATAATCATGGGATAAAAATAACAGGGAGGATTATAGTTTTCGGAATAAAGCCGATATATAATATTAGAAACAATAAATAATAAAGAACGGATTCAGAGAAGGAGGACAAAGGATATGTCAATGAATGTGAATACAACGGGTACTGTTTATGGAAGTTATCAGAATACCTACAAGGCAGGTACAGTAGATAAGAAAAAAGAAACAGCGAAAACAACAGAAAATGATAAGGTCAAGAAAAATGTGACAGAAAGTATAGCCGAAAAAAATCTAAGTAAAGAGGCACAAAAAATGCTTAAAGATATGCGTGGCTCAAGAACAGATATGGACTTTATGGTTGCAGATTTTGAAAATGGTGATAATGCTAAAGATATTTTAGCACAAAGTGATAAAGAGTTTACGGTTATTTTCTCAAAGGAAGAAATGGAGAAGATGGCATCCGATCCCAAATATTATGCTGAAAAGATGCATAGTATTGAAGGTGCTTTGCGTATGTCGGATGAAATCAATGCTCAGTTTGGATTTGAAAGAGCATTTGGTAAGACAAACGGAATAGAAAACAGTGCAGATACTGATACAAAAATAACAAAGTTTGGTATTTCTTTTAATAGTGATGGAACTACAACATTCTTTGCTCAATTAGAAAAAACATCAGCTAGTCAGAAAGAATATCTTGAAAAAATTCAGGAAAAGAAAGCTGCGGAGAAGAAAGAGGCGAAGAAAAAGGAACAATTAAAGCAAATTGAAGTAAAAAAAGCTACTGTTCAAGCAAATTCAAAAGATGAACTTTTGGATAAAATTAAAAATATTGAATGGAATTCTATCAAACCAGAGGATAATAAAATCGGTGGAAGATTTGATTTTTCAATTTAGTATATTTAGATGGGGATGATTACATAAAGTATGGAGGTAGATTCATTATGAGAAAACGTTTTTTTTCTATTATTGTATGTGTTGTCATGCTTTTTACAATGAATGTCACAGCTTTTGCGGCAGAAACTCAGGAAAATTATTCGGAGACGGAGAAAACAATGACATTTGAAATAACTCCGACAGCATTAACTTCTGGATCATCACGACATTCTGTTGGAATGTTAAATTCCTTTTTTGGAACAAATGATACAGTGGCAACTTCCGCTCTTGGTTCTTTTACAATCAGCAGCACATCTGTTCCGTCAGGCTCCACAATCAGTAAAATAGTGGTTACATCCACAAAAAGTAGTGGAAGTAGTGGAAACATCGAATTATTTGTTGCTAAAGATGAGGATAATGGAGATGGCTAAAGATGAGGATAATGGAGATGGCACATTTGACAGATATACAGACAGCAAAAGTTGGAATAGTTCTCTTACTTTTGCAGATTTTGGCAATTATAATTTAAGCCCTGTTGGAAATTATTATGTTCAATTTGAATCTACAAGGTATTCAACGGGAACTGTTGCAGCAGCAACATTAAAAAATATTTATGTCACAGTATACTATCATTAAAATTTTATAATCCCCATTCTAAACAAGCAAAGATGTTGTTATTCAGTTAGCAGCATCTTTGCTTTTAATTGTATAATTGATATGACTATTGAGTTAGAATGACATTGATAGCGATAGAAAGCTATATATTACAGAAGCAGACTTTGATAAAAAAGCATTTGAGAGATTATATAAATTGAATATTATATAATCAGAGGTATATAGAACATGCACAGAGACACTATATTTCAATATGAAACAATGGTGCCTGACACAATAAAAACGCATAGCCAAACTTCGCTCGGTATAACTGCCTGATTGTGTCGAAATTCGTATTTTATCAATTATATCTGATAAAACTGGATTTGCGGTATTGAAAATCAGTTATAGCCGTGGTACCATATAGACAGTTTCAGAAGGGAGGCTGGTCTACATGATTAAACGAGAAATTTATATGAGCCGTATCCGTCCTTTTATCGGAAATGAGCTGATAAAGGTTCTGACAGGGATTCGCCGTAGTGGAAAATCTGTCATGCTGAGCCTGATCCAAGAGGAACTTGCCCAAAACGGGGTCCAACCAGAACAGTTTATTTCCCTGAATTTTGAGAACATGAGCAATGCACACCTTTGTACGGCTGTTGCATTGCATGATGAAATCCTTCGCAGAACAAAAGAAATCAGCGGCAAGGTTTATCTGTTCTTCGACGAAATCCAAGAGGTGGCTGATTGGGAAAAATGTATCAACTCTTTCCGGGTGGAGCTGGATTGTGATATATACATTACCGGTTCCAACGCCAAGCTGCTTTCCGGTGAGCTTGCCACTTATCTTGCCGGACGGTATGTGGAGTTCGTGATTTACCCGTTTTCATTCAGAGAGTTTATGGAGCTGTATCACACCGTTTACGAAGGTGCAGACGAAAGACAATGCTTTACAAAATATCTGACGCTGGGAGGAATGCCCTATTTGAGCAACCTTCGCTACGACGATGCCGCCAGTCGTCAGTATTTGCGGGACTTGTTCAACTCCGTAGAGCTGAAAGATATTATCAAGCGAAACAATATCCGTGATGTGGATATGCTGGAGAGAATTATTGCTTATATAACTTCCAACATCGGCACTACCTTTTCTTCCACAGCCATTTCCAAGTATCTGAAAAGTGAAGGGCGCTCCGTTTCACCAGAAACGGTACTGAACTACATCAAAGCCTGCACGGACGCATTCCTGTTTTATCAGGTGAAGCGCCAAGACCTCCAGGGAAAGAAAATCCTGACCGTCAACGAGAAATACTATGTTGCAGATCATGGTGTCCGGGAAGCCGTGTACGGTGGCAACATGAAGGACATTAACCTTGTCCTTGAAAATGTTGTCTACATGGAGCTGCTGCGCCGTGGTTATTCTGTGACTGTTGGGAAAGTCTCTGACAAGGAGATTGACTTCGTATGTGAAGATCATGGGAAAAAGCTGTATGTTCAGGTTTCCTATCTACTTGCCTCGGAGGAAACCATCCAGCGTGAGTTTGGGGCGTTTGCCGGTGTTCGTGACAATTTCCCGAAATACGTTGTAACGATGGACGAACTGGATATGAGCCGAGATGGAATCAAACACCGCAATATTCGTGACTTCCTGCTGGCAGAGGAATGGAACTGAAATGTTCTTCTTTCACCAGAAGATATGCAGAAGTTCTTCCAATGCCGAGAATGAAAAAACAATGGTGCCTGACACAATAAATATTATGATATGTCTGTATTTAACCGCTGTATAGAAACCGGGAATGTTCTCTTAATACTGGAATGTTGGCAGGATGTCCACCCGGCGCTTGTCAGTATCCCAGTGAAATGGGAATACAGCTCGCCGTATGGACTTTTGTATGCTCTGAATCCGCCGGATGATGTTATGCAGTTTGAAAACAATGGTGCCTGACACAATAAATATTGTATAAATGTCAATGCTGTTGTGGTACATGTTGTATTCTGCGTAAATGGTATTCATGTTGTGTCTCCTTTAAACCAATAAAAATATAGAAGCATTTCAATCAGTTCACAATGTCACTTTTATTTTGTGTTATACTGTTTTATATAATTTTCTTGCCCTTGTTTTTGCCCTTATCAGAGTTCGTAAACACTGGTGGGACGATATAACGCAAGGGAAACAATAAGGGAAAGCTCACCTGCGATAAACTTTGTGTTTTCAAGGGATTGAGAGATATTTGATAATAAAATATAACAGTTATTAAATCCCTTGGAATATATGAAATCTCAATTCCAGTTTGGAGAATTGAGAAAATCGAAAGTTATAAAGGAGAAATAAAATGAGTACAAAAAAAGCAATTAGCACATCATTTGTTGCCATATTTATTTTAATAATCACACAGATTATTGCACAATCCATTGCAAGTATGTTTGTTATAATAAAAATTCCAACTGGCATTTGTAATATTATCGCTGGAATTATATATGCTGGATTGACATATCTTATTCTGAAAATGTTTATTAGCAAAATTATTAAATTGCCGACTTCAGATTTCGGAATGCCTAAATTTGCTATTAAAATAAGATGGATTTTAATAGCTGTATTATTACCATTTGTTATAAAAGGAAGTTATCTTTTAATATTCAACGGTAAGTATGTATCCTCAAATATGAATGGAAATCAGATGTTCAATACTTTAAGTGCAGGGGTTGCATTTACCGGAATAGCGGCTGGATTTGTTGAAGAAATGGTGTTTAGAGGAGTTATACTTAATGCATTAAAGAAAAGATGGAATATTAAGGTGGCTGTAATTGTTCCATCAATGTTATTTGGTATTGTACATGTTCTTGGACAGGATTTTTCAATAGGCAGTTGTTTATTAGTAATTATCGCCGGAACGATGGTAGGCGTTATGTTTTCGATGATTGCAATAGAAAGTGGTTCAGTTTGGAATAGTGGAATAGTTCATGCTATCTGGAACGTTGTGATTATTGGTGGAGGATTAGCTATTGGGGAAAAAATGGATAAATATTCTATAATGACATATGTACTTAATTCAAAAGATTTCGCCATCACAGGTGGAGAATTTGGAATTGAATCATCTGTTATTTCATTGTTCGGATACATAATAGTTGCTGGTATAGCATTTTTTATGATTAAATCAAGAAAAAATTGATATAATAGGTTTGAAAATATGAAGCTATAAGGTACTTGTCAAAATCCAGTTTGTTGAACTGAATCCGAAAAGCATTAGGGCGCAGAGGAGATAGAATCCTTTGCGTAAAAGACTAACGAACATATTTAATGAAACATCGGAACCATCTTCTTTTTGTTGTCTACCTATAATAACGATTGGAGTAGTCGATTATAGACACTGCAATCAAAAAAATCTGAAAATATATTTATCAACATTACATAAAAGTGTGTAGATGCACATAAAATGGGAATACATATTGAAATTCAGGTCGTTCTGTGATAGAATCTCATTACTAAAAAGTGTGTAGATGCACGGAAATGGGGAGTGTAACGATGGAGATTAAAAGAGACGCTTACCTACAGCAGCTGATCGAGCGAAAAGATAATGGAATGATAAAGGTGATTACCGGCATTCGTAGATGTGGCAAATCCTTTTTGCTGTTTACCATCTTTAAGAGATACTTACTGGAGAACGGCGTTGATGTTGATCATATTATTGAAATTGCATTGGATGGTATTGAGAACGAGGAATTAAGAGATCCCAAGGTATGCTTCAAGTACATCAAGGATGCCATGAAAGACGACGGGAAGTATTATCTCCTTTTGGATGAAGTGCAGTTCATGCCACGATTTGAGGAAGTGCTGAACAGCCTGCTCCGCATGAGCAATATTGATGTGTATGTCACCGGAAGTAATTCCAAGTTCCTGTCCAGCGACATTGTGACCGAATTCCGTGGCAGAGGTGATGAGATTAGAATCTACCCTCTCTCCTTTGCAGAGTTTTATTCTGTCTATGACGGCGATTATGATGATGCCTGGGATGACTACATGATCTACGGAGGATTGCCGCAGATCGTAAGTTTCCAGAGCGAACGACAGAAAGCGGACTATCTGAAGAACATCTTTGCAAATGTCTATC
>OHNK01001129.1_pt1 | contig 12771 bp, 6 predicted proteins | sample 1569551 | NCBI WGS metagenome assembly OHNK01 (sample SAMEA3879518, study PRJEB24766) | human gut metagenome | biome: human-associated habitat; feature: feces | place: USA | collected 1985/1987 | reverse complement strand
AACACAAATCTTGGAAAATAATATAGATTTACTAATTCCGGATTAGACAAAACTACCATCGTTTTATTTAAAAGACAGTAAAATAAAAAAACATGTTCGTAAAAAAGAAAATAAAAGTAAAAAATTTAAATGGGGAGATGAAGAGTAAATGAATACAACAGCAGATAATAATTATTATTTGCTCTAGAACATTTATAAAAAACGTGGTACAATAACACCGATTTTAACACAACGATTCTAAGTTCTCTAAAGTCTGTCTTTAGAGCTAAGAGGGAAACAGGTGAGAGACCTGTACAGTCGTGCTACTGTAAATGTGTAGTTTTTTCAGTGACTTTTATATAGAAATCAACCATTGTGCCAAGGCATGAGAAGGTAGAAAAAACGTTACTGCATAAGTCAGGAGACCTGCTTAGAATTTCTTCCATTTACACACGTAATTGCAAATGGCAAGTTATAAGCTTTTTAAAGACAGGCTTTCAGATTTAATCTGAAGGTTTGTTACGCGAGTTTTGATTTTGCCGGGACACAATAATGTTGTGTCCCGATTTTTTTACTTAATAAGTGATAGGAAACAGTGGTGTTAAAAAAGGAAAAAAGAAAGGAGAGATGATGTAAAGTTACATCATAAGGAACAGAATGAAAAAACTTTGGAAAAGTGGCGTTGCCTTAGTTTTAGTATGTGCACTTATGTTTGCTCAGTTTAATACTGTAAATGTTTTTGCAAATACAAGTGTTCAGGCAGAAGAGTCTGAAACTAAGGAACAGATAACTGTATCTGTAACAGTAGTAGGCGACAGCGTTCACGGAACAGAAGCACATACCCGTTTCGAGAACTGGCTTGTAAACTACAAAGTTACAGTTGACAAAGGGGCAACTGCTGATGATGCTTTTAAGAAAGCATTGGAAAGCAATGGATATAGTTATGAAAAAAATAGTTGGGATGGATTAAACAGCATTACAAAGCCTGACGGAACAGTTCTTGGAAGTGGTTCTAACGGTGATGCATGTAGTTGGATGTTTGCCATAAATGGTGCAGATCCTGATCCTAATGTAGTTATGCCTCAGTATACTCTTAAAGATGGGGAAAAAATAACTGCATACTTTATTGATGATTGGAATGCATACCCTTATACAATTCCAACAGTAGGTGTTAATGGAAAGGGTACTGCAGATGATCCTTACACAATCAAGGATGCATCAGAATTGCCTGAAGTAATTGAAGAGGGAGATGTTTATGCATTAACTGATGATATTACTTTAGAATCAGGTCAGTATATTAAAGACATTAAAGGAACTTTAGACGGAAAAGGTCACACAATCACATTAGCAGATACATATTTGGCAGACAAGGTTGAGGGAATAATCGAAAACCTTGGAGTAACAAGTACTTCTGAAATTACATTACCTGATGAATCAGGAAGTATGGCAAACACTGTTTCAGGTACAATTGTAAATAGTTATTCAACTGCAAAAATAAAAGCAACAACAGATTGGGGAGAAGTAGGTGGATTAGTAGGAACAATGTCAGGTTCTACGATTTCAAACTGCTATTTTGCAGGAAGTTTTGGTGACTATTCTATGGGAGGAATAGCATATACAAGTTCATCAGCCCAGTCTACAATTTCTAACTGCTATTTTACGGTAGGATTCTCACCTGTATCTATGGGAAGTGCAACAAAAGTTAACTGTGGAATAATGACAGAAGCCGAATTGAAAACTTCTGATGCAATTGAAAAATTAAACACAGACATTACTGACACAGGCTTTGAATGGTCATTACCAACTGATGGAAGCAACAATGGATTGCCTGTTTTAACAGTACCATCTGATATTGTTGACAAAACTCAGTTAGTAGCACAGATTGAAGTTGCTCAGAAGATAACAAAGGCTGACTATACTGATAAGTCATGGAATGCATTGCAGGAAGCTTTAGCAGAAGCAATTAAAGTTAATAGTGATGACAATGCAACAAAATCACAGGTTACAAAAGCTACAAATAATTTATTATCAGCAATTAGCAATTTGAAAAATAATAAACCGACTAAGCCTGTAGCATTGCCAACAGATGACAGTAAGATTACGCACATAAAAACATTAAAAGATTTAAATGCGATTAAAGCTTCAAGTGGAAAATATTATGTTTTAGACAATGATATTACAGTTAAAAACACACAAGATGATTTTTATTTTAGCATGGAAAACTTTAATGGTGTTCTTGATGGAAAAGGACATTCTATTAAAATTGAAAACATTTCAGATGGAATTTTTTCAAATGTAAATGAAGATGGTATAATTCAGAATGTTTATTTTACAGGAACAATGAATGTTGGTCAGGGATATAAGGGACCTCTTGGAAGCAACATGTCAGGTGCAATTATTAACTGTTATACAGATATTTCAGGAACAGGAACTTGCGGTTTTGCCAGAAGATTAACAGATGCAGGTATTGTATCTAACAGCTATTCAGTAAGTGAAGGCAAGGCAGGTGCTTTCTTTAATCAGTACGGAACTAACGATACTGCAGGAGAAGGACAGTTAATTAATACATATTGGTTAGAAACATTAGACAACAGTGTTATTCCTGAAAGAGCTCTTGTTAATTCATATTCAGAAACTAAGGATTATATGAAATCTTTAGATTTTGTAAGTGCTTTAAATGAAAATAAGGGCGAAAACGGTGTAAGCTGGGGAAGAAACGGAAATACAGGTTATCCATATTTTGGTGAAAGCCAGGATTACAATCCGGGAAGTACTTTACCTGCAAACAAATACACAGTTAAGTTTACTAAGTTTGACAACACAGTAGCTACAGTAGAAAATCAGAATTTAGAAATTTCATGCAACGACGTTGACGGCTCTAATATTGCCGGTTCATTAAGCTTAGAAGGAGTACCTTCAACAAGCACAATTGAATGGTCATATGAAAGTGTAGAACCTAGTGGAGCTATTATGGTTGGTTCTGATGGTGGAGTAATAAGAGTTGACAAAGCAGGCACAGCAGTTGTTAAGGCAACTGAAACTAAGGAAGATGGCAGTTCAGAAGTAGTAGCTGCATTAAACCTTAAAGCATATAACAAAGATGTTGAAGAAATAAAAGTATATATTGACGGACAGGATGTTACAAACGGGGAATTTACAGTTAAGGGTTCAGAAATTAAAACTGTAAAGATGGAAGTTAAATACAAAAACGAAGATAAGTTTGTAGCAATTTCTCCAAGAAGATTTTCATTAAAAGTTGATGATGAAAGTTTTATTGAGAATATTCCGGGTTCAAACAGTTTTAGCTTTAAAAAAGCAGGGACTTCAAAAATTACTGCAATTTATAGCGACAACACAGACCTAAAGGCAGATGTAACATTAACATCAGAATACGTGGCAGTAAAATCAGTTACACCTGCAATTAATGACAGCGTAACAATTCACGGCAGAAATGCTAACAGCACTAACGGCCAGGATTTTGTACCTGATTATTCATCAGTAATAGTTGATCCGGCAAACGCAACTAATGCAGCTAATTACACAATTGGAAGCAGCGATAAAACTATTGGTGAATATGTTCCAAGTATGGTTATTGGTTATGTACCATACAAGGCAGGAACAGTTACATATACAGCAACTATTAAGGACACAGATCCAAATGGAACTGAAAATGTTGTTTCAGGTTCAAAAGATGTAACATACAAATATTTAAATCCTTTAACATCTGTAACAACAGATGAAAAAGAAATTACAATTAAGGCTAATGAAGAATCAGCAGTTAACTTAACTTTCACAGGTGAAAAATCTGAAGAAGGTTATAGTGTTACTGAACCGGAACTTAATTGGACATATTCTACAGATGGAATTGCAAAAATTGAGAGAAAAACAGCTTATCAGTGGAAGAGGGACGAAAGTGCACCTGATAATAATAACTGGCTTCCAGGCACAGATTATTACGTATACGGCTTAAGTGAAGGCACAGTTACAGCTACAGGAACACCCGTTGATAAAACAAATAATGTAGAACCTGTTGTTTTGACAATAAAGGTTGAAGCAAGTGAACAGGAAGCACCTGATTTGACAGCTCTTACAAATAAGGGATTGGAAGGATTCCTTTCATATGCAGAAAAGAATGTTAACCAAAATTATGACATTAACGGTGCATGGAACCTTTATACACTTGCAAGAGCAGGAAAATCTATTACAATTCAGGAAGCCAATAAATATTATGATGCAGTAGTAGAGGCAAGCAAGAATTGGACAGTAGAAGTAACAAAGCCTACTGACATGGAAAAGGCAGCTCTTGTTTTGTCACTTATAAACAGAGACATAACAAATGTAGACGGTGTAAATATTGCACAGTTAATTTACAACAGTGAAAAGTTGTCTGACGGAGCAAATGAATTAGCATATGCTTTATTGGCACTTGATGCAAGAAATACAGTAATTCCAAGTGATGCTAAGTGGTCAAGAGACAAGATTATTGCAGAACTTAAGAAATTCCAGAATGAAGACGGTGGTATCGGCTGGACAAAGGGTTCGTCAGATGTTGATACAACAGCAATGGTTCTTCAGGCACTTGGAAGATATCAGGATAATGAAGCAGCAAAAGAAATCATTGAAAAAGCATTAACTTATATTGAATCAAAAGCTGACGCAAATTATGATTATGGAAATGCAAACACAACAGCAATGGTTGTACTTGCTTTAACTTCATTAAACAAAGATGTAACAACAACAATTGGTACAAAATATAAGAACACATTAACAGCTTTAATGAGCTATTACAGTGAAGATGATGGAGCTTTCGTATATCTTAAAGGTGGAAAAGTAAACCAGTATGCTACAATTCAGGCAGTTTGGGCATTAACATCTTACAAGCTTTATACAGAAGGTAAGGATGGATACTGGAATCTTAATAATGTTAAGATTAAATATGAAGGTGAAGATGAGTATTATGCCTCACTTGTAACAGAAAAGATTGCAGCAATCGGTACAGTAACAGAAGAAAGTGAAGATGCAATTAAGGAAGCAAGAGCAGCTTATGATGCTTTAACTTCAGCACAGAAGAAACTTGTAACAAACTATGATGTTTTAGATGAAGCAGAATTACAGCTTGAAATTATTAAGGGGACAGCAGTAACAACTAAGTTCTCATTAGTAGGTGATGACGTTCATGGTTCATCAGGACATGTTTCATACAGTACTTGGATTGCTAATGCGACAATTACAGTTAAGAGTGGTTCAAAAGCATCGGATGTAATTGTAAAAGCATTTAAGCAGTATGGATATTCAATTATCGGCTCAACAAGTTATATTTCAGGTGTAACAACACCATCAGGAGTAAGCTTAAAGGAATTTGATAATGGTTCAGGCAGTGGTTGGATGTATGCTGTAAATGGAAAGAGTCCAAATGTGGGGAGCAGCGGTTACAAGGTTAGCAAAGACGATAATATTATTCTTTATTATGTTGACGATTGGAGCAATGCTAAGGTTCCAACAGTTGAGGATCCTGCTGATAATCAGAAGGCAGCAGATGCAGTAATTAAGAAGATTTCTGAAATTGGAGAAGTTACAGAAAGTAGCGAAAATCTTATTAAAGAAGCAAGAGCATCTTATGACGCATTAACAGATACTCAGAAAGAATTAGTAACTAATTATGATGTATTAGTACAGGCTGAAGCACAGCTTGAAAATATAAAAGACAATGCAGTTTCAACTAAGTTTACATTAGTAGGTGATGATGTTCACGGAACAAAAATCCATACTTCTTATACAAGATGGATTAGTAACATTACAGTAAAAGTTAGAAAAGATGCAACAGCAGGAGATGTAATAACAAAGGGCTTAAAGGCAAAAGGTTATGAAGCAGAAGTAAACGCTGAGTACAACTATGTTACAGCAATTACAACACCAACAGGTACAAAACTTGCAGCATTAGATAATGGTTCAAAGAGTGGTTGGATGTATGCTGTAAATGGAGAAGCTCCAAGTGTTGGAATGGCAGATTATGTAGTTAAGGAAAACGATGCAGTAATTCTTTACTATGTTGACGATTACATGGATACAAAGATTCCTGCAATGGATGCTGAAACAGAAAACAAACAGTTAGCAGCAGAAGTTACAGAAAAAATCGCTTCAATTGGCAAGGTTACAAAGGATAGCGAAGCAGCAATTAAGGAAGCAAGAGCAGCTTATGACAGCTTAACAGCAACACAGAAATCTCTTGTAACTAACTTTGATGTATTGGAAGAAGCAGAATTACAGCTTGATATTATCAAGGGTAATGTAATCCAGACTAAGTTTACTTTAGTAGGCGATGATGTTCATGGAACAAATGCTCATAAATCATATACTAACTGGATTAATGATATTACAGTAACAGTAAAGAACGGTGCAACAGTATCAGATGTAATTGCAAAAGCATTAAAAGACAACGGCTATTCATCAGAAGGAACAACTAACTACATTTCAGCAATCAAAACACCATCAGGAATAACTCTTGGTGAATTTGATAATGGTCCAAGAAGTGGTTGGATGTACGCAGTAAACGGCAAGGCTCCAAACGTAGGAATTGCTGATTATAAAGTAAAAGCAGGAGACACAATAAAGTTCTACTATGTTGATGATTACACAAAGGACGATACACCTACAATTGATGCTTCAGGAGATACACATACAAAGAAATTATCACCTGCAACAGTAAAAGTAGCAAAGACAGCTTACAATATAGTTAAATTAACTTGGACAAAAGCTGACAATGCTACAAAATATCAGGTATATCGTAAAGTCGGAAAGAACAGCAAATTCGTAAACATTGCAACAACAACATCATTAAAATACACAGACAAGAAGGTTAAGACAGGCAAGAAGTATTATTATAAAGTAGTTGCAGTAAACGAAAAGGGCGAAACTGTTGATTCAAAGACAGTAAAGGCAACACCAAAGGCTAAAAAGTTGAAAGTTAAGGCAAAGAAGAAAGCCGGCAGAACAGTACTTAGCTGGAAGAAAGTAAAAGGTGCAACAGGATACAAAGTATACAGAAGCACAAAGAAAAACGGCAAGTATAAGAAAGTAAAGACAATTACTAAGAAGTCATTAGCAACATTCAAGGCAAAGAAGAGTAATAAGAAATATTACTACAAGGTAGTGGCTTACAAGAAGTAATATAGGAAATATTATTACAAGGCAACGATTTATAAGAAATAAGCAAATTCAGAGAATTATAATGCATTGAAATAGTAAACGAAGTTTGTGGTTTGTTATAAGTTAAAATGTATTATGTCTTGGAAGAATTGAAGTTAAGAAAGCTTCTCATACTGAAAGGTGTGGGAGGCTTTTTTTTGCGGGAAAAGTAAAGCAACCACAACAATTGTTGTGGTTTTTTACAGATGAAAACACAATAAAAAAGTAACATATAATATAAGAATGCAGAGACAAACACCACAAACTAGCCTGAATATTGTATTTGTTGTGGTGATGTACCCCATAATAACAAAAATAGAAAATTTTGGGGTACGGAATTGGCAAAATAAAACAATAAAATACAACATAAAGTTTTTGTAAAAGAACGAAATACCCCAATATATGAAAAAGTGTAAATTTCTGGGTACGTTTAACGTAAAAAACAAGAAAAATAAGTCACAAAATAATTGAATAACAGGAAAAAGTACCCCGAAAAAAGAAAAATTTAATATGTCGGGGTACATTAGAAAAAATAACAAACAAAAAAGGCATCCAACCATAAGTTGAACACCTTTTTATAACTATAAATCGTTAATTGAATCGCTTTACAATTTTAATCACAACGCTATAGAAATATTATAATCAATGTCTGCAACAATAAAACAAGTTAATATGTTATTTCATTATCATAAGGCATTACAAAAGCCATAATAATGTATAAGATGATTCCTGAACCCCATGCTAAGGCAATAATTGCTGTAATTAATCTTATAACAGTTGGGTCCATGTTAAGGTATTCAGCGATACCACCGCATACACCACATATTTTCTTGTTCCTTGATGACTTGTATAATCTTTTTTTATTCATATAAATAATCTCCTGCAATAAGTATAAGATTAGTATACCTTTGCTTCTTCTTCACCATTCATAACTCTTAAAGCACCCTGTGCAAGTGCAAGTAATTCATCTTCACCAGGGTAAACAGTTACAGGGGCAATCCATTCAACAGCATTCTTCATATCTGCCTGTGTCTTGGCACTGTAAGCAATACCACCTGTTAAGATAATTTGGTCAACCTTTCCGCCAAGAACTACTGACATGGCACCGATTTCTTTACATAACTGATAGTGGAATGCATCAACAACAGCTTCAGCCTTTTTGTCGCCTTCTTCGATCATTTTAAGTAAATCTCTCATATCGTTAGAACCAACATAAGCATTGAAACCGCCGTTACCATTTAACATCTTGCCAACTTCTGCCTGTGTATATTTGCCACTGAAGCAAGCTTTTACTAAAGCACCTGTTGGAAGTCCGCCTGAACGTTCAGGTGAGAAAGGACCATCACCATCTAATGCATTAGCAACGTCAACAACTTTACCATTCTTATGAGCACCAACTGAAACACCGCCACCCATATGAACAACGATTAAGTTTAAGTCTTCGTAATTCTTGCCAACTTCTTTTGCATATCTCTTTGCAACAGCTTTCTGATTTAAAGCATGGAAAATGGAAGTTCTTGGGAAAAGAGGATGTCCTGATAATCTTGCAACATCAGCTAATTCATCAACAACTACCGGGTCAACAATGTATGAAGGAACATTGATTTCTGCAGCAATTTCTGAAGCTAAAATACCACCAAGGTTTGAAGCATGCTGTCCCTGTTTTCCAACCTTTAAGTCTTCTAATAATTCAGGAGTTGTAGCATATGTTCCACCAGGGATTGGTTTTAATAAACCACCACGACCTACAACAACATCAATATCATTTAAGTCAACATTCTTTTCTTTAAGAACATCTAAAATAACTTCTTTACGGAAATCTTTCTGATCGTAAATCGTATCATATTTTGCAATTTCTTCTGTTGAATGTCTAAGAGTTTCTTCCATTAACTGAGTTTCATCTTCATATACACCAATCTTAGTAGAAGTAGAACCAGGATTGATAATTAAAATTTTGTATGACATTTTTATACCTCCAATAAATTAAATGTATCGTCATTTATCACAATGGGCAAAAGTTAAACAAACAACAATTGCCCGTTTTTATAAATCAAAAATTAGATTACTTAAGGTTTTCAGCAACGATTGCAGCAAGTGCAATTGAGTTAACCTTTACTTCGAATTCATCTGAACGTGATGTTAAGATAACAGGAGCTTTTGTACCTGTTAAAATATTTCCGTTAACACATTTAGCAGTATGAACTAAAGCTTTGTATGTGATGTTTCCTGCATGAATGTCAGGGAATAATAATACATCAGCATCACCAACAATCTTTCTATCAGTTGTACCTTTGTGGTAAGCTGCTTCAGGTTCTATTGCAAGGTCAAGTGAAAGAGGTCCGTCAACGATACAACCTGGAATCTTTCCTTCTTCGTTCATCTTTGTAAGTTCATCAGCTTCTACAGTACAAGGCATCTTTGGATTTACAACTTCAACAGCTGCAAGTGGAGCTACCTTTGGACATTCAATACCACAAGCATGTGCAATTTCAACTGTATTCTTAATAATCTGAGCCTTTGTATCAAGGTCAGGATAAGGAACAAAAGCAACGTCTGATAAGAATAAAAGACGATCAATACCTTCTATTTCAAAAACGCAAACGTGTGATAATGTTTTGTCAGTTCTAAGACCAACTTCTTTATCTAAAACACTCTTTAAGAATGATTTTGTATCAATAAGACCTTTCATATACATATCAGCTTTGCCGTCATGAACTAATTTAACAGCAGTTCTTGCAGCTTCAATAGGATCAACAACATTAATAATTTCGAATTCGTTAATATTCATTTTTAAAACACCAGCGATTGTTCTAATCTTAGCTTCATCACCAACTAAAATAGCATCAGCTATATGTCTTTCCTTTGCTGCCTTAACAGCTTCTAATACTGCATCGTCCTGAGCGCAGGCAACAGCAACCTTCTTCATAGGACATTCAGCTACCTGTGCAAGTAAATCTTTAAAACTTTTACTCATTTTGTACACCTCATAGAAATTTATTTGATTATATATTTTTAATAGGAAATAATCCTAAAAATAACTAATTTAAATACTAGCACGTCAGTGTGGATAGGTCAAGAATAATCGTTGATTGTGCCCTTAAATGCATACCTTTATTGTCTTTTGGCAAAATATAACTTATACTTAATGTTTAGGCAAAAACATACAAATAACTAATAATAAAAATGATTACATTGAGTAGCAAGTGAGTTATGAGAGATTTATAAAGTATTTGTGATTAGCATTTGGTACTTTTGGCAGTGTAATCATAAAACAGGAGAATTTTATGAAGATTTTAAGATTTCTAAAAAACTACAAAAAGGAATCGCTTCTGGCACCATTATTTAAAATGATGGAAGCAATTTTTGATTTGCTAGTTCCTTTAGTTGTAGCAAGAATTATTGATAATGGTATCAGAAGGGGAGATACAACCTATGTTTTGCAGATGGGGGGTGTGCTGTTATTGTTAGCAGCGTGCGGTTTGACTTTTTCACTTACGGCACAGTTTTTTGCGGCAAAAGCAGCAGCAGGATTTGGTAAAGAACTTAGACATTCACTGTTTGATCATATACAAAAATTGTCGTACACTCAGCTTGACAATCAGGGAACATCAACACTTATAACAAGAATGACATCTGATGTTAACCTTGTGCAGACTCAGGTTAATATGGCCATAAGATTATTACTTCGTTCACCGTTTATTGTTTTTGGCGCAATGATTATGGCATTCTTTGTAGATGGAAAGACGGCTATGGTTTTTGTTGTGGCTATTCCGGTTTTGTCAGTTATAGTTTATGGAATTATGCTTATTACAATTCCATTATATAAGAAAGTTCAGTCAAGACTTGACAAGGTCATGGGAAGTACAAGAGAGAACCTTGACGGTGTCCGAGTGATTAGAGCTTTTAATAAACAGGAACAGGAAGTTGCAAGATATAATGAGGAAAATGCAACACTTGAAAAGTTCCAGCTTTTTGCAGGAAGAATTTCAACATTAATGAACCCGGCAACTTATATTGTGATTAACGTTGCAACCATTGGAATTTTGTGGGTAGGTGGAGATAGAGTTAACACAGGAAGCCTTACACAGGGACAGGTCGTGGCCTTGGTTAACTATATGTCACAGATTCTTATTGAATTAATTAAGCTTGCAAACCTTATTATAAATCTTACAAAAGCTTTTGCAGCTTCAGGAAGAATACAGGATATTTTTGATATTGAGCCGGGAATGGCAGAAGGAAATATTGAATTAAATTTAGTTAATGACAATAATTCAAATGATGGAACTGGTAAATTAGCCGGCGAAAATGATTTAGATAATAAATTAAAAAATCCGGAAAACTACAACAAAGACATTGCAGTGGAATTTGAAAATGCTACTTTGAAATACGAGGGCGCAGGCGAAAGTTCAATAGAAAATGTTAATTTTAAGGCAAAGACCGGTCAGACAATCGGTATTATAGGAGGTACCGGTTCAGGTAAGACTTCATTAATCAATATGATTCCAAGATTTTATGACCCTACAGAAGGAAAAGTTAAGATTTTTGGAATTGACGCAAAAGATTATAAGAGAAAAAATCTGGAAGATATTATTGGAGTTGTACCTCAAAAAGCATTATTGTTTAAAGGTACAATAAGAAGCAACTTGCTTTGGGGCAATGAAAATGCTACAGAGGAAGAATTAGTGGAAGCTTTGAAATTATCTCAGAGTTACGATTTCGTAAAAGAAAAAGATAAAGGAATTGATAGCGAAGTGGCGCAAAAGGGAAAGAATTTCTCAGGTGGGCAGAAACAACGTCTTACAATTGCAAGAGCGTTGGTTAAAAAGCCTAAGATTTTGATTCTTGATGACAGTTCATCAGCACTTGATTATGCAACTGATGCAAAACTTAGAAGTGACATAAAGACACTTAAAAATATAACTTTGTTTGTAGTTTCTCAGAGAACAGCGTCAATTATGGATGCAGACCAGATAGTGGTTCTTGATGATGGAAAAGTTGTAGGATTTGGAACTCACGATGAATTGCTTAAAGATTGTTCAGTATATCAGGAAATCTATCAATCACAGTTTAAAAAAGGAGGGCAGTCAAATGGAAAATAATATGACACAAAAACAGGCCCTTATGGAATTGTTAAAAAGAATAAAAAAATATTGGCATTTGTTAATAGGTTCATTATTATTTGCCCTGGTTTATGTTGTTTTGTCACTTTATGTACAAAAACTAATTGGTTTAGGAACTGACAAAATAGTATCAAAAGGCAATGTTGACTTTCAGGGATTAGAGAGAATAGCAGTGCAGATAGCTGTAATCGCTGCAATTGCAGGAATTGCCCAGTGGATTATGGGACTGTTAAACAACAGAATCACATATCACGTGATTAAAGACATTCGTCAGGAAAGTTTTGAGAGAATACAGAAACTTCCTTTGGCTTACTTGGATACACATTCAACAGGTAGTCTTGTAAGTAGTATAATTGCGGACGTAGACCAGTTAGCAGACGGCTTACTTATGGGATTTTCAAACTTGTTTACAGGTGTTGTCACAATTGTTTTAACACTTGTTTTTATGTTACAGATTAACTGGAAAATTGCGTTGGTTGTTATTTGT
>OHNK01001122.1_pt1 | contig 12831 bp, 10 predicted proteins | sample 1569551 | NCBI WGS metagenome assembly OHNK01 (sample SAMEA3879518, study PRJEB24766) | human gut metagenome | biome: human-associated habitat; feature: feces | place: USA | collected 1985/1987 | reverse complement strand
CGTGTAGAAATTTATAATTTGTTTTTTTCTACACGCTGCAATATATATATTGATTAAATAAGTAAATTATAGTATAATAGTTAAACTATCTTAGATTGGAGATAAAATATGGACAACAAAATTCCAAATATGGATTATGATGCCGATGAGGTTATCAACGAATTTAAGGAAAAAATCAAATGGCCGAAAAGCGACGAGGTAACGGCGGTAGTTAAGCCGACAAAAATTCCGCTTCGCTTGCTCATTTCTTTCCTTATCACAGCAGTAGTGGGCGGCATTGCTTACTATATGATGCTCCCGGCATTAAACTTTAAAGACACGCAGATGTATCTTTTCTTAATTCTTCTTGTAGTTGTATTTATGCTTTCATTTGCACTTGTTTGCAGAGCTAACAAGAAAATCGAAAGAAAAGAATATGTTAAGAAAAAATCGTTAGTACCCGTAATAATTGTGGGTGTGCTCGTGGTTGTTATGGCTGTCGGATATCTTACCGGTGTAACCCTTTTCCGTGCAAAATCGTACAGCAACCTTCTTACAATCAGCGACGGCAACTTTGAAAATGACTTTGAAGATATCAGCTATGACAAAGTGCCACGTCTTGACTCTAACCGTGCAATTGCGCTTGCCGACCAGCAGTTAGGCTCTCTTGAAGAATACAAGAGCCAGTATGTTGTAAGCGACAATTCAACACAAATTAACTACAAAAACACTCCTTGCAGAGTTGCATATCTTCAATATGCCGACTTCTTCAAATGGATGAACAATACTAAAAACGGCACTCCGGCTTATATGCTCGTTGACCTTGTAAGCCAAAAGGTTACGGCAGTAAACTGTGTTGACAAATTCGGCGAGGGCATTAAGTATTCACCTGCCGAGCTTTTCAACGAAAAGCTTATTCGTCACCTTCGTTTCCAGTATCCTACAGAGCTTCTTGATACGCCAAACTTTGAAATTGACGATAATATGCACCCATATTGGATTACAGCCGTGCTTGACAAGACAATCGGTCTTTACGGCGGTACAGACGTTAAGGGTGCAATCATTACAGATGCGCTTACAGGCAAAAGCAAATATTACGATATTGAAACAGTAAAGAATGACAAGAGCCTTAATTGGATTGACGTGGTTTACAGTGAGGCGCTCGTTCTTGAGCAGTACAACTATCACGGCAAGCTTCAAAACGGCTTCTGGAACTCAATAATTTTCCAAAATGACGTAAACATTGCTTCAACAGGAAGCGGTAACATTGCTATGGACGATGACGTTTGGGTATTCACGGGTGTAACCTCTGCCGAAACAGACGCTTCAAACTTCGGCTTTATCCTTATCAATCAGCGTACCAAGGAAGCAAGATATTACAAGAGCCCGGGTGCAACGGAAATTTCGGCTCAAGAGTCGGCAACCGACGCAGTACAGAACTACGGCTATCAGGCAACATTCCCTATTCTTTTGGGAATTGACGGCAATCCGACCTACTTTATGTCACTTTACGGTGACAGCAACACGGTTAAGGGATATGCATTCGTAAGCCTTAAGGATAAAACCGTTGTTGGAACAGGGCTTCTTGATACTGCAAAGAGTGATGCCAAAGCGCTTAACAATGCTATTGAAAACTACATTGACGCACTTAAAGAAAAGGGCATTGCAGACAATGTTGACAAATCAAACATAATTGTTGACGAAAGCAAGATAAACGAGTCGAACAACGCAGATATCACAGACGATAACAATGCAAACAATAATGCAAACGATAATGCAAATAATACCGAAAACGAAACAACAACCAAACCAAGCAAGGAAACCGCAAAGGGCACAGTTACAGGCACGGTTGAAGATATCAAAACAAGCGTAAACGACGGCAATTCTGTTTATTACCTTAAGGTTGACGGAAAATATTATTACATTAACGTAGGCGACTGTATGGAAGTAATGCTTGTAAATAAAGGCGACACCGTTGAGATTACAACAGACGGCGGCAAAGGCACATTTATTCAGGCAAAGAATGTTACAGTAAAATAGTTAAAATATAACAAAAAAAGGGATTAGATATTAAAATATCTAATCCCTTTTTAATATGCAAAATCTGCCGCACCGCTGTACGGCAGATTTTGAAAGGAGAAAGGAACGAAGTGTTTATTATAAATTTCGCAGAAATTTATTCAAACACGGAGTTTCTTTCGACGTGGCACGATTATGCCTGTTTATTCGTGACCGCCTTATTTAGTCTTAACAGATTTAACCTTAGACCAAGATGAGTATACCTTAACACTCTTGCCGTTTACCTTTGCATTCTTATAGGTACGAACACGAACATAGTAAGTCTTTTTAGCCTTTAAGCCCTTAAATGACTTAGAAGTTTTCTTGTTGCCCTTAATAGAATAGGTTGAAGTTTCTCTTGAAAACTTCTTTGAAGTTGAAATTTGGATTTGATAGCCTGATACGCCTGTTACCTTTTTCCAGCTTGCCTTAAAGCCTTTTCTTGCCTTTTTAAGCTTCTTGATTGAAACTTTCTTTTGCTTTTTATTTACATAGCTGCCGTCCTTAGCGTATGTTGTAGCCTTCTTAGTTGTCGGCTTTGTTGTTGAAGGAGCGGTAGTGGTTGTTGTGGTAGTAGTTGCATCATAAGCCTCTTTAGCCTTGAGGGCATCATAGAAATACATAAGACCTGTGAGTGCATCTGCCGTTGCAGTTGGGTTTTCACTTTTATCGTCAGCAGTGTAATAATAAGCACCCTTTGTGTCTTTACATTCAAATGCAGAAAGCTCGGTGTAAATCTTCTGTGCCTTGTCAAGATTATTTGCAGCAGAATAAGCGGCAAGGGCAAGAGCTGTTGAATCGGCATTTACCTTTGGCTCACCGTAGGTGTTGTCAAGATTATAAAGATAGCCGCCGTCTTTCTTGAAGTTTTCAATTGATGCAAGTGCATCATCTACAAAAGACTGATAGCCTGCATACGGTGCAACAGCGATTACAAACTGAGATGTGCTGTCTGTGCTGGTATAATATGTTGAGCCTGTACCAAACTCATAGTAATTATTTACAAGGAAGTTTTGAGCCTTCTTGAGATAATCCTTAAGACCGTATTTATTTGCTACAGTAAAGATTGAAGAGAAAAGATATTGATTTTCGTTATCCTTAACAAGTTTAACATTTTCAAATGCAGATACAATATTATAACCCTCAAAGCTCTTTGCATTATAGCCCAAGCCGTCAAGCGCTAAAATAACGTTTGCATAAACGCCTGCAGACTCGCCTTTGATAGGAGCCCAGTTGTTATTTTCGTCATATCCTACAGTTGATTGAATCTTGCCGCCGTTTGAGTCAAGATTTTCCTTAACGCTCTTTGCAAACTCAGCCTTATAGTCGCTCATATTTACGCCTGCACGTATAAATGAGTTGAGGCTGCCGGCATTATCAACAGTAAAGCCTGCCTTTTTAACAGACATAAGATATATTGCGCTTTCATTAATTTTTGTTTTAACGTCACTGCTTGTTACCTTGCTGTCTGCCATTGCATAAATCCCTGTGAAAAGAGAAGTCAATGCAACACAAATTGCAAGTGTAACTGAAATTAATTTTTTCATATTTATTAACCTCCTAATATGAAATTATTTTTTATATGAACAGGTGTATGTAAATACAACCTTATCACCGTCTTTAAGCTTTTTTGAATCTACGCTTACGTTTGGAAAGCTTCCATTGACACTATACATCCAGCCGCTGTTTTTTCCGCAATCCTTTTCGTCGATATTATTTATTCCCACTATATAAACACTATACATAGTATCTTTTGCAGTATAGGTTATGCCTTTATCATTGCACGCTTTTTTAAGCAAATCATAAACTGTGCTTTTGCTTTTAAGCGTGGCTTTATAATTATCAAGCATAATTCCGTTTTTGGGAACGTATTTTTCGTGACCTTTTTTTAAGTCGTCCATATTATCGAGAATTGATTTACATTCAATTGTGATTGAGCAATTAATCTCAGACGAGGTGGTTTGAGTAACCTTATCGTCATTCTCTTTTTGCAAAGTTGTTTTCGGCTTTTCGCCCTTAGAGTCTGCGGCAGACTCTTTTTCTTTAGCATACTTCTTTTTAGCTTCTGTATTGCTTTTTGATTTAGAATTGCTTTTTGATTTAGAATTACTTTTTGACTTGCTATTCGACTTTTTTGAGGAGTCGGTAGTTTTTTTATTATCTTTTTTTGAAACAGATTTAGCGGCAGTCGAAGCCTTTTCGTCTTTTTCGGTTGCTTTTTTATCTGTTTTTTGTGTGGTTTGAACCTCATTTGCCGTTACAGTTACTTCTTCTGTGTCTGTCGTCTGTTCACTCGAAGTTGATGAAGTAATGTTTGTACTTCCTGCCACGTTGGCGGTTTTGCCGTTTGAACAAGCGCAAAACACCATCAGGCATAAAATTATTGACATTAAAACGCATAAATATTTGCGCATAAAAAAATCCTCCGTCGCTTAGGACAGAGGAAAAGATACAATAATAGTACGGACTTTTAAATCATTGCTTTCCCTTGCCCAAAAGCTGAATTTAAGTTTGCGGCAGGTCTCCCGACTTATGATATAGCATTGCTTAAAAAATCGCCTTCTCGGTTTCCCAATGGCTGATGATTTTTCTTCATCAAATACGGTAATGGCTGTTGCTTGGGAGTCTAACCCAATTCCCTTTTAATTTCTCGCAAAGGAGAAAACCGTCTGTTATTCAATTTGAAAAATTCAATTATTTTTCGTATATGCTCTTTTTAAGCACACCGATATACGGCAAATTACGATAATACTGGTCATAATCAAGACCGTAGCCTACAACGAAAGCGTCAGGCACGTCAGTACCTACATAGTCAGCCTTGATATCGGCGATACGCCTTGCCGGCTTATCAAGAAGGGTAACAACTCCTATAGATTCAGGGTTACGCTTAGAAAGCATATCGTGAATATATTTAAGCGTGTTGCCCGTATCAAGAATATCCTCTACAAGCAAAACATCAAATCCCGTCAAATCATCTGCAACATCCTTGATAATATTGATTTTGCCGCTTGAAACAGTGCCTGAGCCATAGCTTGAGGCCTGAATAAAATCAATATTACACGGAAGGTCAATATATCTTGAAAGGTCCGTAAAAAAGTAAATTGAGCCTTTAAGAACACCTATGAGCAAAAGCTTCTTGCCTTCATAGTCTTTCGTAATCTGCGCTGCCAAGCGATGTGCAATTTTATTAAGTTCTTCCTCGGTCACAAGTATCTGTTCAACGTCCTGATGCATAGTATTACCTCTCTGTTTTCATTACCGTTAAAGTATAGCATTGTTTATGTATAAAGTAAAGTATATTTTAATATTAAATCTGCCGTATTTCCACAAAAAAGACATTCGCAAAAATAAAAGCGAATGTCTTTTTTATTTTTATAAAAGTCCGGTTTCTTCGACTTTCTTCTCAAAGAAGCGCACTGGCTTGCGGAAAAGATATCTGAAGAGTGTGCCGATAAGAAGTCCGATAAAGAAGTAAACAAAAAGCTTACCGAGACAAATCCAATAATTATTGCCGTAGGTGCCGCAAACACATTCTCTTAATGCATCAATAACAAAAGTGTACGGCAAATAAGGGTTGATTGCCCTAAAGAATGCGGGTGTTACATCAATCGGGAATGTACCGCCGCAGCCGCCAAGCTGAACAACAAGCAAAATAACCGCAACAGCCTTGCCGATATCACCCCAAGCGGCAACAAGTGAATAAATAAAGAACGTAAATACAAATGAAGCACACAATCCGGCAAAAATAAACTTAACCGGGTGATAACATTGTATCTTTAAGAAATAGAGATCCCCAAGGCAAATAATTAGCCCTTGAACGAGCGATATTGTAAGGAATATAAGTGACCTGCCGAAATATTCCTCCCTCGGCTTAATGTTGCCGATTTCTTTTTTATTTGCAACCTTAGGTTTAATAAGAGCCACAAGAATAATTGCGCCAACCCAAAGTGCAAGGGTACTGTAAAACGGCGCCATTGCCGAGCCGTAATTATCAATACCGTAAATCTTATCGGTATTAACCTTTACCGGACAGGCAATGAAAGAGCCGAGCTCGTCTGAATTACCCTCAGTCAAATTCATAAGGGTATTAACAATTTCGCTGTCGCCCAAACCGTCGAGCTTCTTTGAAAGATTTTCAAGTTGCTTTGCACAATTGCTGATAAGAGAATGGAGCGAAGTCAAAAGATCGTCGCCTGCCTCAATCGAACCGTTAAGAGATTTAACAAGCGTATTAAGCTGAGGTGACTGATTTTCAACGGTAGTCAAAAGATTAGACACGTCAAAAAGCACATCAAGAAGACTGTCAACCGTTTTGTCAAGCTGAGGCTTAATTTCCTTGGTGTATGTTGAAAGGCTTGAATCAAGCGTAGTTGATACGGATATAAGCTTATCGGCAACGTCGCTGATTTTCTTAGAAGTATCGCCTTTAAGAATTTTATTAAGTTCATTTTCAACACCGCCGAGCCTTGAATCTGCGGTTTTGAGCACCTTTATAAGTGCTTTGACCGAACTAAGCGGCTTTGGCAAATTATCATTTACCTTTTCAAGAGCCGGCACAATTGCCTGAAGTTCCTTTCTTGCCTGCGCACACTCTGCAAGAACAGACTTGATTTCCGCCTGCGCCTTATCAGAATTTGTATCATTTATTTTTTTAAGATTGTTTGCTGAATTTGCAAGCTTCTTGCTTGACGATTTAAGCACGTCACCGACAGATGAGGTAACAGCGTCAACACTGCTTTCTGCAACCTTAATTGCATCTTCCGTGTCGCTGACAACAGTCTTTGTGTCACCCAAAATCGCACTGAGGTCGGTTTTGCTCAATGATTTGTTAAGGTCTTGCGCAACTTCCATAACGCCCTCAAACCCATCAATTGTTTTTTCAACCGATTTTACTGCCGACTGAGCGGAATCAATTTGATTTTGAAGATTTTGGAATATATTTGTTCCTTCCTTCTTTCCCTGCTCAATAACAGTACCCAAAAGCTTATTTACAAGGTTAATTACGGTTGTGACAAACGACTCGTTAACCTCTGTTTGAATTGTTTGAACTACCTTATCGGTAATCTTTGTGGCAATTGCGTTTTTCTTTTCGTTTGCATAATAGGTGATTTTAGGCTGCTTAAAGTTTTTAGTCATAATACTTGTAAGCGATTTACTGAAGCCTTTTGGAATTTCAATACCGGCATAATAATCGCCCGCCTCAATTCCGTTTACCGCCCTTTCTTTAGAAACGAACTGCCAATCTATCATATCGTTGGCTTTCAAATTACTTTTAATTTGGTCACCGACGTTAATTTCCACTCCTTTAAATTCGTAGCCCTCGTCATTAATAACAACAGCCACTTTCATATTGCCTGTACTTGCAGGGCCATAAGGGTCCCAGTTGGCATAAATGTTAAACCAAGCGTAAAGAGACGGCAAAACTGCAATACCAACCGCAAGAATAATCGCCATAGAATTAGTAAAAATTTTCTTTAAATCTCGCTTATATATCTTAAATATATTTTTCACTTTTTCGCCCTCCCGTTCTTACGTTTATTTTCCTTAATCTTTTTCTTCTGTTCCTTTTTGAGCTGTTTTATCAGTTTTTTCTCCTGCTGCTCTTTTTCAAATTCTTTGTAATCCTCGTCCTCTTCCTCATCGTCAGAAAAAATCGAATACTCGCCGAACTCTATTTGATTATCGTCCTCAAGATACGGAATAACTTTTGATTTTACAAGATATTTGCAATAATCGGTAATCAGAAAGATATTGACAAGCACGAAAATTAAGATTATCCACAACACAAGCCAGAATGATTTACTGCCTCCGTTTGAGCAAACTGCAAGACCTACCGCCGTAAAAATCAAGAAAAATGCTGCACAAACGACCTTTGCAATTTCAAGATATTTGCATCCTCGATTATAATGTTTAATAATCAAACTGCGCAGAAGCTTATATTTAATTACGATATTTTCTTCATTTTCTTCAAAAAGGAACTCTTCTTCCTTTTGAAATTCGTCCATACAAACTACCCTTTCTAAATTATTACAATTAGTATATCACTACAATACTATTTGTCAATACACTTGGCAATTCTTTTTAATTTTTTTGTATAATTGTATAAATTAGATGATAATTTTTCTTGAAAATTAAGTGAAAACAATCAAAATTCAGGGATATTTTTTGAATTTTACCAAAAATTACCGAGCAAAAGATTATTTTCACTTAACTAATTTACTATATTATTACTATATTATACATTAATTTCAACGTCAATTCCGATAAGGTCTTTTTCCTTATCAAGGATAGGCTTAATAACCTCGTTTAAGAAATCAGCCGTCTGCTCAGGCGCTCTGCCCACAAAATTGGCAGGCTTGAGAATAGCCAAGATTTCCTCCTTCGTCGTCATAAACGCAGGGTCAGCCGCAATGCGGTCAACAAGGTCATTTTTTCCGCCCTCAACCTTAACAACAGCGCCTGCCGCCATTGAATGCTGACGAATTTTCTCGTGCAATTCCTGCCTGTCGCCGCCTTTTTTAACTGCGTCCATCATAATGTTTTCAGTTGCCATAAACGGAAGTTCACTCATAAGTCTTGACTCTATTACCTTAGGATATACAACAAGTCCTGAAGTTACATTGATATATAAATCAAGAATACCGTCTGTTGCAAGAAATGCCTCTGCAATTGAAACACGCTTATTAGCCGAATCGTCAAGTGTTCTTTCAAACCATTGCGCAGATGCAGTCCATGCAGGATTGAGCGTATCAATCATAACGTAACGTGAAAGAGATGCAATTCTTTCGCTTCTCATAGGATTGCGCTTATAAGCCATTGCGGATGAACCAATTTGATTTTTTTCAAACGGCTCCTCAATTTCCTTAAGATTTTGGAGAAGTCTCAAATCGTTTGAAAACTTACAGCATGATTGAGCAATGAGGCCAAGGCAGTTGCAAACGATGGTATCAAGCTTTCTTGCATAGGTTTGACCGCTTACAGGGAAGCAGGATTTAAAATTCATCTTTTCCGCAATTTTACGGTCAAGCTCCTTACATTTATTATGGTCGCCGTCAAAAAGTTCAAGGAATGATGCCTGAGTACCCGTTGTGCCCTTAGAGCCTAAAAGCATAAGGCTGTCAATAACATGGCAAATCTCCTCATAATCCATTACCAAATCCATAAGCCAAAGGGTGGCTCTTTTGCCGACGGTAGTTGGCTGTGCCGGCTGGAAATGAGTAAAGCCGAGGCAAGGCATATCCTTATATTTATCAGCAAATTTAGAAACAGATGCAATTGCGTTAACAAGCTTTTTCTTGATAAGCAAAAGTGCCTCACGCATCGTGATTACATCTGTATTATCGCCAACATAGCAACTTGTTGCACCGAGATGAATGATAGGCTTAGCCTTTGGGCACTGCTCGCCGTAAGCGTGAACATGGCTCATTACATCGTGGCGAAACTTTTTTTCATACTCTCTTGCGACATCATAATTGATATTATCGGCATTTGCCTTAAGCTCGTCAATTTGCTCCTGAGTGATATCAAGCCCAAGTTCCTTTTCAGCCTCTGCAAGTGCAATCCAAAGCTTTCTCCAAGTTTTGAACTTAAAATCGGGTGAATAGATATATTGCATTTCCTTTGATGCGTAACGGGCATTAAAGGGTGAATTATATGTATCGTTTGGCATTAGTCAAGTCCTACTCTCTTCATCATTTCTGCATAAGCGTCCTCTACACCGCCGAGGTCACGACGGAAACGGTCCTTATCAAGCTTTTCGTGAGTTTTGCTGTCCCAAAAGCGGCATGTATCAGGGCTGATTTCGTCAGCAAGAACAATAGTGCCGTCTGATGTTTTACCAAATTCAAGCTTAAAGTCGATAAGCTCAACGCCGATTGAAAGGAAATATTCTTTTAATACTTCGTTTACCTTGAAGGCATACTTTTTAATTGTGTCAACATCTTCCTGAGTTGCAAAGCCGCAGGAAATAGCATGATAGCTGTTGATAAGCGGGTCGCCGAGGTCATCGTCTTTATATGAAAATTCGATTGAAGGGCGAACAAAATCCATGCCCTCTTCAAGACCGAGTCTTTTGCAGATTGAGCCTGCTGCACGGTTACGGATAATAACCTCAAGCGGAACAATTTTAACCTTCTTTACTGCTGTTTCCCTGTCTGAAAGTTCCTTAACAAAATGGGTCGGAACACCGTGCTTTTCAAGAAGCTGCATAAGATAGTTAGACATCTTATTGTTTACAACACCCTTACCTACGATAGTGCCCTTTTTAAGGCCGTTGAATGCTGTTGCATCATCCTTATAATCAACGATTACGATTTCAGGGTCATCTGTTGCCCAAACCTTTTTTGCCTTGCCTTCATAAAGCTGTTCAGTCTTTTCCATATTTAAATATCTCCTTTATTTTAAAAATCCCGAGGGCAAGAAACCGTTTCCCTGCCCGTAGGTTATATGAATAACTAAAAAGTCAAATTATTTCTTGTAAGCCTTTTTAATTCTTTCGATAGCCTCAACCGTTTTTTCGTCATTGCCGAATGAAGTTAAACGGAAGTAGCCTTCACCTGCAGGGCCGAAGCCTGAACCCGGTGTGCCTACTACCTGGCATTTTTCAAGAAGTTCGTCAAAGAACTCCCAAGAGGTGTAACCTTCAGGAACTCTGAGCCAAACATAAGGTGAATTTACACCGCCGTAACACTCAAAGCCTGCATCGCAAAGTCCGTCATAAATAACTCTTGCATTCTTTTGATAATAAGCAAGTGTTTCTTTAATTTCTTTCTGTCCTTCTTCTGTATAAATAGCCTCTGCAGCTCTTTGAGTGATATATGATACACCATTGAACTTAGTAGCCTGACGTCTTGCCCAAAGCGGATTAAGGCTCGTGCCGTTAAATACAAGTTCCTTAGGAACTACCGTATATCCGCAACGCATACCCGTAAAGCCGGCTGTTTTAGAAAAAGAACGAAGTTCGATAGCACAGGTCTTTGCGCCTTCAATTTCATAAATTGACTTTGGAATACCCTCCTCAACAACAAATGCCTCATAAGCAGAGTCAAAAAGGATAAGAGAATGATGCTCGTTTGCATAATCAACCCACTTCTTAAGCTGCTCCTTAGTAGCAACCATACCCGTAGGGTTATTAGGGAAGCAAAGATAAATTACATCGGGAACCTCCTTAGGAAGATCAGGTGTAAAATTATTTTCAGCGGTGCATGGCATATAGATAATATTTGACCAAAGTCCGTTTTCGTCTTTATCTCCGCTTCTGCCTGCCATAACGTTTGTATCAACATACACAGGATAAACAGGGTCGCAAATAGCAACCTTATTGTCAACAGCAAAGATATCTCCGATATTGCCGCAGTCGCTCTTAGCGCCGTCTGAAAGGAAAATTTCGTCCTTGGCAATGTCAATTCCTCTGCCTGTATAATCATGCTTTTGAATAGCGTCAAGAATAAAATCATAACCGTACTCAGGCGGATAGCCCCTGAATGTAGCCTCGTCTGCCATTTCGTCAACTGCCTTGTGCATAGCTTTAATAACAGCAGGAGCAAGCGGCTTTGTTACATCACCGATTGAAAGACGAATAACGTCTGCCTCAGGGTGAGCAGCCTGATACTCTCTCTGCTTCTTGGCAACGGTTGAGAAAAGATAGCTTGACTCAATCTTCAAAAAGTTCTCATTAATCTTCATATTATTTTAAACCTCCATTTAATACAAATATTTAATCAAATTTATTCAAATCGACTTCGCCCGTAAATACTTCCTTTGCAGGCCCGGTCATAAATACACTGTCGTTTACATCGCCGCTCCAGCTTATATCAAGGTCGCCGCCCAAAAGGTGTATGGTAACGTCATTATCACAAAGCCCTAAAGTGATTGCGGCAACGGCAGTAGCGCAGGAGCCTGTTCCGCAAGCAAGCGTTTCGCCGGAGCCACGCTCATAAACTCGCATTTCTATATTATTCCTGTCAATTATTTTTGCGAATTCAGCATTAACTCTGTCAGGAAAAACATTCGTATTTCCCTCGCAGGCTTTGCCGTATTTTTCAAGGTCAAAATCCTTTGGATGCTCGTCAATAAACATAACGGCATGAGGATTTCCCATCGAGACAATGCTCACCCAGTTGTCGAGCCCTGAAGCCGCGATTTTATAGAGCGTTGCTTCACCCTCGGTCTTCGTTTCAAGCCCTTGTGTCACGAGCCCGACATCAGCAGCCTCAAAACGGGGCCGCCCCATGTCCACGGTAACCGTGCCGTCATCTTCCATGTGCGGACGAATGACGCCTTTGACCGTTTCGCAGGCAATCGTCGTTTTGTCGGTCAGCCCAAGTTCCCGCACAAAAACAGCAAAGCAACGCGCGCCATTGCCGCACATTTCGACTTCACCGCCGCTGCAGTTGAAAATGCGGTACTTGAAGTCAACTTCGGGCAGAGCACTTTTTTCAACCACCAACAACTGATCACATCCGACGCCGTAGCGACGATCGCACAACGCGCGGATCTGTTCGGTCGTCAAAGTAAACGGTTCCTGCGTGGCGTCCAGCATGACAAAGTCGTTGCCCGCGCCCTGCATTTTGGTAAATCGCATAGTTACTGGTCCGATTAGTCGTACACGGAAGGTTCCCCTTCGGGACGCGTCTTAAAGCGTCGATGCGACCAAAGGTACTGATCCGGCAGTTTGAGAATCCACTTTTCGAGTTCGGCCGTGATATGTCGAGTATCGGCTTCGACATCGTCGGTCGGATAGTTCTCCCAGACAGGCGAAATATGAACCGTGTAGCCCTCGTCCGTCATCTCGGC
>OHNK01001118.1_pt1 | contig 12859 bp, 5 predicted proteins | sample 1569551 | NCBI WGS metagenome assembly OHNK01 (sample SAMEA3879518, study PRJEB24766) | human gut metagenome | biome: human-associated habitat; feature: feces | place: USA | collected 1985/1987 | reverse complement strand
GCAAAGCCGCCAGTGAGCGTGCGAAAGCCGCCGGATACCAGCCTCCTATGCGAAAGTCCGGCAGTTAAAGGCACATGGCAGAGAATGTATTTGAAGCAGTCAAGCAGTCGGTCAGCACCAGAGAAGCGGCAGAGTTTTATGGGATAAAAGTCAGGCGAAATGGCATGGCCTGCTGTCCTTTTCACGATGATAAGAACCCCAGCATGAAGGTAGACCAGCGATTCCACTGCTTTGGCTGCGGTGAAGATGGGGATGTGATCGACTTTACCGCAAAGCTCTTTGACCTCTCCCCAAAAGAAGCGGCGGAGAAACTGGCACAGGACTTTGGCCTGATCTATGACAGTCAGGCCCCGCCCCGCAGGAGATATGTCCGGCAAAAAACCGAGGCACAGAAGTTTCGGGAGGATCGACAGCGCTGTTACCGTGTACTGTCCGATTACTACTATCTGTTGAAAAAATGGGAAGCCGACCGTTCTCCCAGGACACCGGAGGAAGAACCGCACCCCCGCTTTGTGGAAGCAATCCAGAAGAAAACCTATGTAGAGTACCTGCTGGACCTTTTTCTTTATGAAAGTGAAGAAGAACAAAAGGCATGGATTGCAGAACACACAGCAGAAATCACACACTTGGAAAGGAGATTGAAAATCATGGCTGAGAACAAACCCACCAACCGAGAACGGCTAAGGGAAATCACAGATGGCATCGAGCAGGGCATCAAAGAACTGTTTGAGAGTGAAAAGTATATGCGCTATCTGTCCGTCATGTCCCGCTTCCACCGCTATTCGGTAAACAACACCATGCTCATCTATATGCAGAAGCCGGACGCCACATTGGTAGCCGGATACAATAAGTGGAAAGACCAGTTTGAGCGTCATGTAAAAAAGGGCGAGCATGGCATTACCATCATCGCTCCCACGCCGTATAAGAAGAAAATCGAGGAGCAGAAGCTGGACCCGGATACCAAGGCTCCGATTCTGGATAAAGACGGAAAGATCGTCACAGAGGAAAAAGAAATCGAGATTCCCATGTTTCGCCCTGTCAAGGTCTTTGATGTGAGTCAGACCGACGGGAAACCTTTGCCGGAGCTTGCTTCCTCCCTTTCCGGCAATGTGCCAAATTATGAGGCATTCATGGAGGCCCTGCGCCGCAGCGCACCGGTGCCGATTACTTTTGAAGCAATGGCCGCTGATACGGACGGCTATTTTTCTGCTGATCATCAGAAAATCGCCATTCGTCAGGGCATGAGTGAGGTGCAGACGGTTTCGGCCACAGTACACGAGATTGCCCACAGCAAGCTCCACAATCAGAAAAAGATTCAGATTGCCAATGACGAGCAATATCAGGAGATCGAGCTGTTTGATAAACCCGGTCTGTTCTCCAATGGGCGGATTGTCCGTGATAATCTGCCGGAGGGCGTTTATTGCTATGACCTGCGCGGTTCTGACTACGACCCCGGAGAGCCGGTCTGTGTAGAAGAACAAGTGGTTGTAAACCATGCAGGTTCCGTTCTGCTGACAGAGCCGTTGGAGCTGGCGGAAGATGGACGCCTGATGCTGACCGAGGAAGAAGGGCTGAATTTTGTTGGCGGCTTTTCTACCCTCGCCCAGTTTTTGCAAGAACAGAGGAAAGACCGCCACACGGAGGAAGTGGAGGCTGAAAGCATCTCCTATGCAGTCTGCAAATATTTTGGCATCGAGACTGGAGAAAATAGCTTTGGCTATATTGCCAGTTGGAGTCAGGGCAAGGAACTGAAAGAGTTGAGAGCCAGTTTGGAGACCATCAACAAAACCTCCGGCACTTTGATCTCCGACATTGAGCGCCACTATAAGGAAATCTGCAAAGAGCGCGGAATCGACCCTCATGCAAAGGTAGAGCCGGAACCCGCCCCGATAGAGCAACAAGAAGATGCCGCTAAGGTATCTGATAGACAGCAGACCGGCGATCTGACCTACTATGTAGCAGAGTGCATGGAATTTCCAAACCTCGGAGAATACCACGATAACCTGTCTTTGGAGGAAGCTGTCCGCATTTATCAGGAGATTCCGGCAGAGCGAATGAACGGGATCAAGGGCATTGGTTTTGAGCTGAAAGACGGAAGCGACTATGAAGGACCTTTTCCGATTTTGACCGGCCAGACCATTGACCTGGACACCATCCAGGCAATCGACTATTACCGTGATAATCCTCTGGTGCAAAAAGCGGTAAAGGAACTGGCTGCGGCAATGCCGGAAATGGAAGTGCTGGGGGCGGACGCCAACCAGCAGGAGGCTTTGTTTCTGATTGACGATGCCACCTATCTTCATATCCAGTCCTGTGACAGCGGCTGGGACTATACCCTTTACGATGCCGCGTCCATGAAAGAGCTGGATGGTGGTCAGCTGGATATGCCGGAGATTTCCCGCATGAAGGCAGTTCTCCAGATTTGTGATGACAACGATTTGGGCAGAGACTCGGTAAAATACGCACCGTTGTCCATGATTGAGACCTTGCAGGAAGCTGCCTACCAGCAGATGCAGGCAGAGGCCAGTCAGATGGCTGCTTCTTCTCAGCTGCCGGAAGCACAAGAGCAGGCGCTGGATGAATACCCTATGCCGGATGAGCAGGTCTCCACACCGGATATGCAGGAATATGGCTACTCCTATGATGGGATGCTCCCTGTTACCAGAGAACGGGCGCTGGAACTGGATGCCGCCGGTTTGACCGTCTATGTGCTGCATGAGGACAATACGGAGAGCATGGTGTTTGACCCGCAGGAAATCATGGATCATGGCGGTCTTTTCGGTGTGGACCATGAGGAATGGGAGAAAAGCCCTCAGTTCCACGAAAAGGTCATGGAGCGTCAGGAACATCAGCAGGAACGCGAACAGGCATTTCTCTCCCAGAACAGAGATTGCTTTGCCATCTATCAGGTAAGTCGTGACGATCCGCAGAATGTGCGCTTTATGAATCTGGACTGGTTAAAGTCCCATAACATTTCCATAGACCGCAGCAATTATGACCTCATTTACACAGCTCCTCTGAGGGAGTCTGGCACTGTGCCGGAGCAGCTGGAAAAACTCTATCAGCAATTCAATCTGGAAAAGCCCGTGGACTTTCACAGTCCCTCCATGAGCGTCAGCGACATCGTTGCGATCAGACAGGACGGTAAGGTATCCTGTCATTACTGTGACAGTGTTGGTTTTACCCAGATCCCCGGATTCCTGCCAGAAAACCCGCTGAAAAATGCGGAAATGATGCTGGAGGACGATTACGGCATGATCGACGGTATCATCAACAATGGCGCAAAAGAACCCACGGTGGCAGAGCTGGAACAGCAGGCCCGAAGCGGTCAGCCCATTTCCCTGATGGAGTTGGCAGCCGCCACCCATCGGGAGGAACGGGAAAAGAAAAAGTCCGTCATGGAGCAGCTGAAAGGCCAGCCCAAGACAGAACACAAAAAGACAGCGCCCAAAAAGAGTGCAGAAAGGGAGATTTGATATGGGAAACTTTACTTTTGAGGAAATGAACCTGATGTGCATTTACAATACCGGCAGCCGCACCGGACTGATCGACAGCCTGCGTGAGATGCGCGGCGAGCTGGCCCCGGAGGAAACCGAGCTGCGGGAGCTGACCGACAGCGCCCTTTGCAAGCTCCAAACCATGACGGATGATGAATTTGCGGAATTGGAATTGTACCCGGATTTTGACCAGTAAACACCATAATCGCAGGGATGGGGTGGCAATATGCTACCCCATCTTTTACCCCAAAACCGAAAGGAGGACAGAACACTATGCCAACCAAAGCTGAACTATATGCACAGATGGCGGACAAGGTGGCAACGCAGCTCACGGGGAGCTGGCAGGAATGGGCAGGGTTTCTCACCACTGCTTCCCGCCTTTACAAGTACCCGTTCCATGAGCAGCTGATGATCTACGCCCAGCGCCCGGACGCTACCGCCTGTGCAGAGTACGATTTGTGGAATGAAAAGATGGGCCGGTATGTAAGGCGCGGCTCCAAGGGAATCGCTCTGGTGGACGATTCCGGGGACAGGCCCCGCCTGCGCTATGTTTTTGATATTTCCGACACCGGAACCCGTGAACATTCCCGCACTCCCTGGCTGTGGCAGCTGGAGGAGCGCCATCTGGATTCCGTGCAGGTCATGTTGGAGCGCACCTATGATGTTTCCGGTGATGACCTTGCCGGACAGCTCACTGAGGTAGCCGGAAAACTGGCTGAGGAATACTGGACGGAGCATCAGCAGGACTTCTTCTATATCGTTGACGGTTCCTTTTTGGAGGAATATGATGAGTTTAACATCGGAGTACAGTTCAAGGCAGCAGCCACCGTCAGTATCACTTACGCTTTGATGTCCCGCTGTGGACTGGAGCCGGAACGCTACTTCGACCACGAAGATTTCATGGCGATCTTTGATTTCAACACCCCGTCCACCATCGGGGCGCTGGGAACAGCGGTCAGCCAGATCAACCAGCAGGTGCTGCGGCAGATCGGCGTTACCGTCCGAAATGCAGAGCGCGAAGCCAACCAAGAAAGGAGCAAACAAGATGAACAATCCCATGACCTATATCCAGAACGGAGACTATCTGATTCCCGACCTGAAGCTGAGCCAGCAGCCGGAGAAACCCCTGGGCAAGTACGGCAGGATGAGGAAAACCTACCTGAAGGAACACCGTCCCATCCTCTACAACCAGATGTTGCTGAGCGAGAAGCTGTACCCGCACCTTCTGGAGATCGACGAGACCGCCCAGAGCAGACTGGAGCAGATGATGCCCCAGCTGGCGAAGGAAGCGGGAGCCACCGAGGAACTGAAAGCCAGCGATCCCATGAAGTGGGTGGGGCTGATGAACACCTGCAAAGCCCAGGCCGAGGAGATCCTGATGGCGGAGCTTATCAACAGCTGACCCTAAACCTGTTCCTCTCCGAAGCGGAACAGATCCAATCCATAGATGAAGCAGAGAATGTAGCGCATACATCCTCTGCTTTTTCTTTTGCCCAAAATGATATTGACCATGTGCTGCGTTTGGGCGGCAATACAGATCGTCAGAGGGAGCGTGTGGTTGCAGCATTTGAAAAGCAGAAAACCACCGCTGAGATTGCCGAGATACTGAAAACGCTGTACCACGGCGGCAACGGCCTTGGCAGTGTGAGTGCATGGTATGCCGAGGATGGTATCCATCTTTCCCACGGGAAGTCTGTCCGTTATGACAGGTCTGCCCAGATCATTTCTTGGGAGCGCGCCGCAGAGCGTATCGGGGAGCTTTTGGAAAGTGGTCAGTTTGCCTCCAATGTGGAGCTTGCAGAAGCGGCAGGCTATGAACGCTCCCTCCTCTCGGAAAAGCTCTGGCATCTGTATCACGATCTCAGTGAGGACGCCAGAAAAGCCGGATATTTGTCCTGCCTGTCAGAGATCAAAGGCAATGGTTTCCCGGAGGAGACCCGCCGCCTGACGGAGCAGCTGAGTGACCCGGCTTTCCGCCAGACCCTCAAGGAAGAATACGCTGCCTTCTGGACTGCCTATCAGCAGGACCGTGACCTGTTGCGTTTTCACTATCATAGACCGAGGGAGATCTGGGAGAACCTGAAGGACCTTGACCTGCCCCGCAGGACCTTTTCTTCAGAGCTTTCCAAAGTGCCAACCGTCCAGCACTTTATTACCGAGGATGAGATCGACACCGCCATGACCGGCGGAAGCAGTTTCGCCGGAGGAAAAAGCCGTATCTATGCGTTCTTCATGGCAAACCATACGGATAAGGAGAAAGTGAGATTCCTCAAAGACGAGTATGGCATTGGCGGACGCTCTCATGCCTTGTCCGGCGCAACACACAGCGGCGAAGATCACGATGGGAAAGGACTGCACTATAAAAAGCAGGACTGCCCGGATGTTCACTTGAACTGGGAAAAGGTTGCCAAGCGCATTACCTCACTTGTCCAGAAAGACCGCTATCTTACCGAACAGGAACAGGCGCAGTATGACAAAATCCAGGCTGAAAAGGAACTGGCAGAAGAAGATGCCATTCAAGCCCAGCAGCCGGAGGTGGAGGAAGAAACGCCAAAGCCTACCCTTCGGGAGCAGTTTGAGCAGTATAAGCCTGTGGTGACTGCCGCCATTTCCGAGGATGCCGCATACCGCAATGCCTGCGGGCATTCTGACCGTGAAAATGCTGTCATCGAGGGCAATGCCGCTGTGCGCCGTGCGGTTCTTGGTTCTAAGGATATGGAGCTGATCCGACTCTATTCGGATGTGCCGGAGTTCCGTCAGCGTCTGCACCGGGAAGTGATCGACGAGACCTATCCAAAGCTCCATGAGCTTCTGCGCCCTCTTTCTCAGGAAGATATTGATACTGCCCTTTGTGCATGGAACGGCAATATCGAGAGTAAACACGCTGTTGTCCGCTATATGAAAGACCATGCAAGAGAAAAAGATACCGCCGCATGGCTGGCTCAGGAATACGGCGGCAGTAACAGCAACAGCCTGTTCGTTGTCCGTGCCGGCAGCCCGGAGGAAACGCAGCTGCCCTGGCCGAAGGTACAGCGCAGGCTTGCCCAGCTCATTCAGGAGGACCGGTTCTATACCGAAGAAGAACAGGACCGTTTTGACGACATCGACCCCATCGCCATCCGGGAAGCTCTGGAAGAAAGAGGGATCGTCAACGGACAGGTGACAGACCCGGAAAAACTGGACAATGCCCCGTTTATCCAACAGGTGATGTCAGATGCAGAGCAGATCGCAGATGCCGAGACAGAGCAGACTTCCGAAGTTTCCATTTCCGATGAGGAATATGACGCAGTTCGCCGCCCAATTCCGCAAAGAACCTCCTACGACCCAGCCGCCCCGGTCTATGCCGTGGGCGATACCGTGTATATCGAGGATGACGCCTATCAGATCACCGAGCTGCGGGAGGACACCGTACAGCTTCTGCCCACCGGGATGGTATATCCCATCTACCGGGCAGAGCGCAAAGAACAGTTCGAGCAGCTGCTTCGGGCAGACCGCCGCAATGCTTACTATACCGAGTTTCTTCCTATTGACCCGGACAAGGCAGATCAGGACTTGCGGGATGTATTGGCTCATGGACTGATGGATGAAGCGGATAAAAAGCAGATTTCCACGCTGCTGCAATCCGGCAGGAGCAACAGCGAGATCGCCTACTGGCTGAGCAGAGCCTATTCCGGTGAGATCGAGACACTGAATCTGGAGACCGGCGATATTGCCGATTACCGTACCACGGCACAGGGCATAGAACTGGAAGTCATGGATGCAGAGGAAAAGCGTCTGGCTATGCTGTATTTCCGCTGGGATGAGGTTGCACCTTTGCTGCGCGGGATGTACGCCCGTCAGCAGGACGGTTTGGGACAGGAACAGCCCCAACCGGCTACCGAATCTCCGACCTTCCATTCCGAGACCATGGCCGTCTATCCGGGCGATAAGAACAATCTGCCTTATGATGTGGTGGTGGAACGGTTGCATATTGAGGAGCCGGAGCCGCCAGCCCCTGTAACAGAGCCGGAAAAAACCTTTGAGGAAGTGTTGGATGAACACCCGGTTTCCATTCAGGTCAATGGCCAGTGGCAGACCTTCCCCAATGCCAAAGCTGCCGAGGAAGCCTCCTATGAGGAATACAAGGCTAACCTGCGCCGCAATGCAAAAAACTTCCGCATTACCGATGAGCATTTGGGCGAAGGCGGTCCGAAAGCCAAGTTCCAGGCAAATGTCAATGCGATTCGTTTGCTGAAAGAGCTGGAAGCTGCCGGACAGCAGGCAAGCCCCGAACAGCAGGAGGTTCTTTCTCGATATGTGGGCTGGGGAGGTCTCTCTGATGCGTTTGACCCGGAGAAACCGGCATGGGCTTTAGAGTATGCCCAGCTAAAAGAACTGCTGACCCCGGAGGAATATGCCGCCGCCAGAAGCTCTACCCTCAACGCCCATTACACCAGCCCTACGGTCATTCAGGCCATCTATGAAGCGGTGGACCGTATGGGATTTGAGACCGGAAATATTTTGGAGCCGTCTATGGGTGTGGGCAATTTCTTTGGTATGCTGCCGGAGAAAATGCGAAACAGCCGTCTGTACGGCGTGGAGCTGGACCCTGTTTCCGGGCGCATCGCAAAGCAGCTCTATCCCAAGGCGGACATCACAGTAGGCGGCTTTGAGACCACCGACAGGCGTGACTTCTTTGACCTTGCCATCGGCAATGTGCCGTTCGGTCAGTATCAGGTCAACGACAAAGCCTACAACAAGCTGAATTTCAGCATTCATAACTATTTTTTTGCCAAAGCACTGGATCAGGTGCGTCCCGGCGGTGTGGTAGCTTTTGTGACCTCCCGCTATACCATGGACGCCAAGGATTCCACCGTGCGCCGCTATCTTGCCCAGCGTGCCGAGCTGCTGGGAGCTATCCGTCTGCCCAATGACGCGTTCAAAAAGAATGCCGGTGCCGAGGTGGTATCGGACATCATCTTCCTCCAAAAGCGGGACCGCCCGCTGGACATCGTGCCGGAATGGACTCAAACCGGACAGACGGAGGACGGATTTGCCATCAACCGGTATTTTATCGACCACCCGGAAATGGTGCTGGGCAGACAGGAGCCGGTAAGCACTGCTCATGGTATGGACTACACCGTGAACCCTATCGAGGGACTGGAGCTTTCCGACCAGCTGCATGATGCTGTGAAGTACATTCATGGCACTTATCAGGAGGCAGAGCTGCCGGAGCTGGGCGAAGGCGAAGCCATTGACACCTCCATTCCTGCCGACCCCAATGTGAAGAACTATTCCTATGCCATTGTAGACGGGCAGGTGTACTACCGGGAAAACAGCCGTATGGTGCGCCCTGACCTCAACGCCACCGCCGAAGCCCGCGTGAAAGGTCTTGTGGGACTGCGTGATTGTGTGCAGGAACTGATCGACCTTCAGATGGATGCAGCGGTTCCAGACAGCACCATTACCCAAAAGCAGGCGGAACTGAACAGCCTATATGACAGCTTTTCTGAAAAATATGGCCTTATCAATGACCGTGCAAACCGACTGGCCTATGCAGATGATTCTTCCTATTACCTGCTCTGTGCGCTGGAAGTCATCGACGAGGACGGAAAGCTGGAACGCAAGGCAGATATGTTCACCAAGCGGACCATCAAGCCCCATCAGGCGGTGGCTGTGGTGGATACGGCAAGTGAAGCACTGGCGGTGTCCATCTCGGAAAAAGCCTGCGTGGATATGGACTATATGAGCCAGCTTACCGGAAAAACAAAAGAAGAACTGGCCGGAGAGCTGCAAGGCGTAATCTTCCGTGTACCGGGACAGCTGGAGAAAGACGGCACACCCCATTATGTGACTGCTGATGAATACCTCTCCGGCAATGTACGCCGCAAACTGCGTCAGGCGCAGCGGGCCGCACAGCAGGACCCGATTTATGCAGTCAATGTGGAAGCTCTTACCGCCGCCCAGCCCAAAGACCTGGATGCGTCGGAGATTGAGGTGCGTCTGGGCGCTACCTGGATTGACAAGGAATATATCCAGCAATTTATGTATGAGACCTTTAATACCCCGTTTTATCTCCAGCGCAGTATCGGGGTCAACTATTCGTCCTTTACCGCTGAATGGCAGATCAAGGGGAAATCTTCTGTATCCTACAACGATGTGGCAGCTTATACCACCTATGGGACCAGTCGTGCCAATGCCTACAAGATTTTAGAGGACAGCCTGAACCTGCGGGATGTCCGCATCTATGACACCATAGAGGACGCAGACGGAAAAGAGCGCCGCGTACTGAACGCCAAGGAGACCACCCTGGCGGCTCAAAAACAGCAGGCGATCCGGGAAGCCTTTAGGGACTGGATCTGGAGAGACCCGGAGCGCCGCCAGACTTTGGTGCGCCAGTACAACGAAGAAATGAACTCTACCCGTCCCCGCGAGTATGATGGCAGCCATATCACTTTTGGCGGCATGAACCCGGCCATTACCCTGCGGGAACACCAGAAAAGCGCCATTGCCCATGTGCTGTATGGAGGAAATACCCTGTTGGCACATGAAGTAGGCGCAGGCAAAACCTTTGAGATGGTGGCCGCTTCGATGGAAGCCAAGCGCCTGGGCTTGTGCCAGAAATCTCTCTTTGTGGTTCCAAACCATCTGACCGAGCAGTGGGCGTCGGAGTTTCTGCGTCTCTATCCTTCCGCCAATATCTTAGTCACCACCAAAAAGGACTTTGAGACCCATAACCGAAAGAAGTTCTGCGCTCGTATTGCGACGGGTGATTATGATGCCATCATCATGGGACACAGCCAGTTTGAGCGTATCCCCATCAGCCGGGAGCGTCAGGAACGGCTTCTCTATGAACAGATCGACGAGATCACTGAGGGGATTGCAGAGGTACAGGCCAGTGGCGGCGAGCGTTTTACCGTCAAGCAGCTGGAGCGTACCAGAAAGTCTCTGGAAGCCAGACTGGAAAAGCTGCAAGCCGAGGGGCGAAAAGACGATGTGGTAACCTTCGAGCAGCTGGGTGTGGACCGTTTGTTTGTGGACGAGGCCCACAACTATAAAAACCTGTTTCTATACACAAAAATGCGGAATGTGGCTGGTCTTTCCACATCGGACGCGCAGAAATCCTCCGATATGTTTGCCAAGTGCCGCTATATGGATGAGATCACCGGAAACCGTGGCGTGATTTTTGCCACCGGCACCCCGGTCAGCAACTCCATGACCGAGCTTTACACCATGCAGCGTTATCTTCAGTATGAACGCCTGCAAGAACTGAACATGACCCACTTCGACTGCTGGGCTTCCCGATTTGGGGAGACCGTCACAGCATTGGAGCTGGCACCGGAAGGCACCGGCTACCGGGCAAGAACGAGATTCAGCAAGTTCTTTAATCTGCCGGAGCTGATGAACCTGTTCAAAGAAGTGGCGGACATCAAGACCGCCGACCAACTGAACCTGCCCACCCCGGAGGTGGAATACCACAACATCGTGGCGCAGCCTACCGAACATCAGCAGGAAATGGTCAAGACCCTTTCGGAGCGCGCATCGCTGGTACACAGCGGAACCGTTGACCCGTCCCAGGACAATATGCTCAAGATTACCTCGGATGGCCGCAAGCTGGGGCTGGACCAGAGGATCGTCAACCAGATGCTGCCGGATGAACCTGGCACAAAGGTCAATCAGTGCGTGGACAACATCATGCAGATCTGGCGGGATGGCAAAGCTGACAAGCTGACCCAGCTGGTGTTCTGCGACATTTCTACACCGCAGGCAAAAACTCCTGCAAGCAAGGCGGCGAAAACGCTGGATAATCCACTGCTTCACGCATTGGAAGGCGCTGTGCCTCTGCCGGAGCAGGAACCGGTCTTTACGGTATATGACGATATTCGTCAGAAACTCATTGCTCAGGGGATGCCTGCCGACCAGATCGCTTTTATCCATGAAGCCAACACCGAAGTGCGGAAAAAGGAGTTGTTCTCTAAAGTCTGTTGTGATAAACTATAGTTGTAACATTGGTGGCTGATAAGATATACTAACGATTAGGAGTGATTTATTATGCCACAAGTTTATGAACCAGAGTTTAAAAGAAAGCTTGTACGTCTTCATTTAGAAGAAGGACGTTCCTACAAAAGCCTTACCCAGGAATATGGCGTGTCTAAATCCGCCATTTCCAAATGGGTCGAATTATTCAGCAATGAATGCCAGAAAAAAGTAAATGCCGATCCGACAGCGTTAAATGATGCTGATCTTATGAAGGAGAATCTTCGCCTTCGCAAGGAACTGGAAGAAGCACGGAAAGAAAATCTTTTTCTAAAAAAAGCAGCGGCATTCTTTGCAAAGGAGATCGGTTAACGGCGTACCGGTTTATTGAAAAATATCATCCTGTTTTTGGTGTCCGATGGCTGCTCAAAAGACTGTCCATTTATCCAAATGCCTATTATAACTACCTAAAACACAGGAAGTCTGTTTACCATGCCAGAAAATCTCAGATAAAAGATCAGATTCAGTCGATCTATCACGAACATGGGGGCGTTGACGGTTATCGTCAGATGAAAGTTTATTTAAAACGCCGGAATATCAATCTCAGCGCATTGACCGTACATAGATATATGAATAAAGAAATGGGATTAAAATCGATTGTCCGCCGCAGAAAGCCTGGATACACGAAAGGGCATCCCTATAAATTATTTAGAAATATTCTTGAACAGGATTTTACATGCGATGAAATCAATACAAAATGGTGTACAGATTTTACCTATCTGTATCTATCAGATGGAAGCAAGAGATATAACTGTACAATTATAGATCTGCATGACAGAAGTGTTGTCGCCAGCATAACTGATCGAAATATAACGTCAGAGCTTGCTATACGCACATTGCGCAAAGCTATAGAGTCCCAGTCTGAAGTCAAAGGAGTACTTATTTTACATAGTGATCAGGGAAGCCAATATACTTCTAAAGATTTTACAGAATACTGTAAGCGGATGGCAGTCACACAAAGTATGAGTAAAGCCGGATATCCATATGATAATGCACCAATGGAAAGGTATTTCAACACGTTAAAAAATGAATTGATCTATCAGCATGAATACCAGACAGAAGAAGCTTTGTATACAGCAATAGAAGAATTTGCTTACACAACGTACAATCATCGAAGACCTCATTCTTACAATAACTATAAAACCCCCTTTGAAGCACGAAAAACAGCATGATGCCATTTGAAAAAGGGGCATCGTCATAATAGGATTTTTTTAGCCCTTAGTGTTACAAAAAAGCTTGACCACAACAAAAGTTATCCCCGTGGTAATAGGAGGAGACATGGCAGTCCCTGATCTTGTCCCTGTCCACAGGGGTGGAGACCACCGGGTCGATCGTCACTGGATAGA
>OHNK01001102.1_pt1 | contig 13026 bp, 8 predicted proteins | sample 1569551 | NCBI WGS metagenome assembly OHNK01 (sample SAMEA3879518, study PRJEB24766) | human gut metagenome | biome: human-associated habitat; feature: feces | place: USA | collected 1985/1987 | reverse complement strand
TGAAGTCTGTCCTGCCGGTGTTTTCATCCAAGTGGGGGAGTCCGATGAGGTCTCCCGGGTCGGCCATCTGTCCGAGGAACAGGGTGACCACCTTGAGTCCCTTTTCCTGGAAGTAGCCGGTCAGGAACTCCGACTTGCCGATTCCGTGGTTGCCGACGAGCATGATGTTGTGTGTGGATGGCGTGCGGTCCAGCATTGACCTGAGCGCCGTGATGTCAGTCTGAATATTTGCCATAGTTTGTTTCTTAATGATTTAAGTTTAGCAAGTGCGAAACACCGCTTTTGGAGTCCGCGAGGGCGAGAGTAAGTCCCTTCCCCGAGGGGAGGGATTTAGGGAGAGGGTAACGTGCACAAAAAAGTGCGTGGGCCTTACAGCCTCCGTGCTAGAATAGGACCTCCAATTCACGCAAGCAATCAGCAAGTCGATAACTAGCGAGATTTAAGCAATGAATAAATATCCGTGTCTCAACATTTGTGAATCCAGATTTGTTTCGAGATTTTGTCTCGTCCGTTCAGGTAAATGTTTGTTGTCCAGGATGGTCAATGCAGTTTTGTATGCTTTGTTCCCGGCCTTTTTAACGGGCGTCAGGTCAATGCTTTTCTTCTTGTAAATATTTGTAAACCAATAGCCTATCTCTTCGAGGAGAAAGGTCAATATCTCTGAGGCGTCGGCCAAGTTGCCGGCCTGTATGAGCCGCCGGGCACGTTCTGTCCAGAGTTCAATGTTGGTCGTGATGACGAGGATGTCATTGAAAGTCTCCGGGGTGAAGAAGGCGGTATCGACTTTCTGCTGTATAGGAGTCAGGAGGCGCGGGTCCGGAGGCTGGAGCGCCACGTCGGCATTGACATTGGCCTCAATCCTTTCGCGCAAGCGTCGTTGTTCCGCTTGCCGCCGGGCGCGCTGACGGGTGTTGACAACTCGCGCGACTTCCTCGACTTTTTCGAAGTTTTCCTTGTGGACGCCGCCGATGGCGACTGTCATATCGCCGACGCCGATGACGAGTTTCCGATCCCTGTCAATGCGGATGATGTATCCTTGCAGTCCGGCAAGCGGGCCGGTCATGATTTCGACGAGGGTGTTGCCTTCGGCATAGTGTGTCAACGGGTTGACGAGGAATCGTATTCGTGACGGGTCGGTGTTCGCGATTCTCATGAATGGCTGCATGACGCTGTCGGGGATGACCGCGGCCTTGCGTGTGCTGCAATCGTTCACAAGGTGGTATTGAGGAAACCGTTCCCAAAGATATTTCTTGATGACCTTGGTTTTGCCCTGGATGAAGATGAGGCCGGAGATTGTCGGTCGGCCTTCGGTGGTGCCATTACTGGCTTCCCTGTCTTGGGCACTGCCGTTCGGTTTGCCTTTCTCGGACTTTCCCGATGCGTCTGTAACTATCGTCCGATGGATGAATGTCCTGAATCCGCCCTCAGTCTCAGCTTTCAACGAGAAATATTCGGCGTCCCGTTTTCGGATGAAAAGATAGCTCCACGGCGCCGGGGCCTGACTCCGGTCGCGAGTCGGTTCCATATCCGTGCTCGCAGGCGTTTCCATGTCTGGTTCCCCAAAGTTTTTCATATCCGCCTCATGGGACAGATCACCTAACTCATTACCGGGCAGTCCCTTCTGCGGACCGTCAGGATGCACCAATAATCTTGGACAGGACTCGCCCTGTTCAATAGCACTGATGCCACTCAGAGTTTTTTCGTCGTTTGCCACATTCGTGGTCGCGATTTTCTGCTCCTCGGCTATAGACTGACCAATTGAACTATCCAGTTGCCTCATTGACAATCTATTTTATGTCTCCATCTCCGGCCACTTCAATTCCAGACGGTTTCGAAGTTCTACTTTCTATCAGTTTTCTCATACCATCCTCTCCTATCGAAATAATCGCCTTCGATTTAACAACAATAATCACCGTTTGCCTAACTCACTGTGCGAGATTGACAAACCCGATTGCAAAGGTAGTCAAAATATGTCACATAGCCTAACATTTCAGCGCGTGAAAATGGTTCATTTCTGGTTCATTTAGATTTCATGTTTAGCGCCTGCAGTCCAGGCATTTGCCCCCCGACCATTATATCATTGACTACCAATACTTTAGTAACATAACTTCCAACTTTTTGAATAATTGGCACGCACTTTCGACACAGCAAGGTGTCAGTTCACAAGTCAGGTCGTTCACGCCCCCTACAGATACTTCTTTACGGAAGCGGGTACCATAACGTCGGCCAACTTGTAGGTGAACCTCATGCAGAGTCCTGTCAGAAGGGCTGACATGATGGTGCCTTCACGGATCACGTTCTCGGAACCGTTGCCCAGCAAATTGCCGAAAGCGAACCAGGCGATGGCGGCTGCAGCGACTACCAGGAAGATATCGAAAGCTATTTTGACATTACGGAACTTGACATTGAGGACATCGGCCAGGGCGGCATTGGTCATCTCTCCGGCCAGCATCCAGGCATTGCCCTTGACTTCGAGACTGATACCGAGGGCGGTCACCAAGATGGAGAGGCACATGAGAACCAGCTGCATGAGATACGAACCGGCATTGACCCAGTCGAAAGCCCAGATTGCGCAGTCGGTGAGGACTCCGAAAACTATGGCTGCGGGAATCTGCATGAGATGCTCGAGCTTGAACTTGCTGCGCAGGAGGCAGAGCTGGAACAGAATGAAAATCAAGTGCATAAGCATCGTGTACTGGCCGACTGTTCCGATTGTGAAGGAGCCGATATTGAAGGATCCGGCCAATGATACTACGTATGGAGGACACGAGATAGGAGCCGTGCCGAGATCAGATTTGATGGAAAGGGCAACACCGATGGCGACCAGGATGAGGCCGAGTGTGCCTGTGCCGTAGCGTGCGGCACCGGATTTTATTGAATTAACCATTGTTTTGTACTGTTTAACGAATTGTGCGGAAACACCGCAGATTTAAAATAAGCGGGCAAATATCGCATAAATTTACTAACTTCGCAAATTGGATTGGAAACTCCAGCTGGGAGACCCGGACATTACCATGAACAGGAAACCCCGGGATAAACATCCGGATGTCGATACGGAAACAAACACTGGCAACAACAGCGACACTGACGTTGACATTGAAACAAAACATTGAAACAAACAATAAACACAGTTTATATGAAAAAAATAACTATGCTCATGGCAGTAGCTGCAATGGCGGCCAGCTGCACCGGCGGAAAACAGGCCAAGATCTCCGGCATTGACCTGTCATACCTCGACACGACAGCGTCACCGGCTACTGACTTCTACCAGTATGCGACAGGCGGATGGCAGAAGAACAATCCTTTGAAGCCTGAATACGCAAGATTCGGCTCATTCGACTACCTCAATGACAACAATGAGGACCGCCTGAACCAGCTCTTCAAGGAAATGACACAGATGACCGCAGAAAAAGGCTCTGTAGAACAGAAGATTTCAGACATCTACAAGATGGGACTTGATTCCACAAGGCTGAACGCTGAAGGATTCGCTCCTGTGAAGAAATACCTCGACGAAGTCTATGCAATCCAGAACAAGAACGAACTCGCAAAACTCGTTGCTGAACTCCACCAGAACGGCGAGGCTCCATTCTTCGGAACATTCGTGATGTCAGACCTGATGGACAGCGACAACCAGATACTCTACGTAGGCCAGGACGGGCTCGGAATCGGCGACAGAGACTACTATACTGACCCTGCCAATGCCGAAATCAAGAAAGGCTACAAGAACTTCCTCACCAAGATCTTCACACTCGCAGGTGTTGAAAACCCTGAGAAGGCAGCCGCAAACGCACTCGGCGTAGAGGACGAACTCGCAAACATCTCATGGACAAGCGTTCAGGAGAGAGATATGGAAAAACTCTACAACCCTATCTCCACAGCAGAGTTCGAGGCAAAGTACCCCGGCTTCGATTTCAAGACCTACTTCGCAGCGATGAACATTCCTGACCAGGAGCACATGAACGTGAACGAGCCTTCATTCTTCGAAGGATTCAGCAAACTCATCGAAAAGACCGACCTCAATGTCCTTAAGGACTACGTGGCAGGCAGACTCATCAGCGGTTCATGCGGCTCTACAAGCGACGACTTCTACAAGGCATCATTCGACTTCTACGGAACACAGATGTCAGGCGTCACCGAACCTAAGCCACGATGGAAGAGGGCAATGCGCGTTCCTAATAGCATCCTCGGAGAGGCAGTCGGCAAGATGTACGTTGCAAAATACTTCCCTGAGTCATCCAAGAAGAGAATGGTAGAGATGGTCAAGAACCTCCAGGTAGCCCTCGGACAGCACATTGACGAACTCGACTGGATGAGCGACACCACCAAGGCAAAGGCTCACGAGAAACTCGACGCATTCATCGTGAAGGTAGGATACCCTGACAAGTGGAAGGACTACTCATCTCTCGACATTGACCCTGCCCTTTCTTACTACGAGAACCTCCGCGCAGCCAGCAGGTGGTACACCGCCGACAACCTCAGCAAACTCGGCAAACCGACAGACAAAGAGGAGTGGGGCATGTCTCCGCAGACTGTCAATGCCTACTATAACCCATCTACCAATGAAATCTGCTTCCCTGCAGCCATCCTCCAGCCGCCATTCTTCAACCCTGAGGCTGACGACGCGATGAACTACGGCGCAATCGGAGTCGTAATCGGACACGAGATGTCACACGGCTTCGACGACCAGGGACGCCTCTTCGACAAGGACGGCAACATGATTTCATGGTGGACAAAGGAAGATGCGGATAAGTTCAATGCCAAAGCAGCGATCCTCATCAAGCAGTTCGACGAGGTCGAGATTCTCCCAGGCCTCATGGCAAACGGCAAACTCACTGTAGGTGAGAACATTGGCGACCACGGCGGAATCAGCATCGCATACTCTGCACTTAAGAACGCGACCAACGGCGAGAACACCGTCATGGACGGCTTCACCACCGACCAGAGATTCTTCCTCGCATACGCTGCAGTATGGGCTCAGAACATCCGCGACGCGGAAAAGGCACGCCTGACCAAACTCGACGTACACTCGCTCGCAGTGAACAGGGTCAATGTTTCCCTGCGTAACTTCCAGCAGTTCTTCGACGCGTTCGGAATCAAGGAAGGCGACAAGATGTATCGCCCTGAAAGCGAAAGAGTACACATCTGGTAGTGAACGCTTCTGCATTCATAGCCAGGAAATTACGTTTCCAAGGAAGGATAGCGGTGGCCACCATAGCCATCGCCTCCTTCATTATAATACTTGCGGTTGCCGTGTCAGCGGGATTCAGAAAAGAACTTCGCGGCGGAATCGCATCAATATCCGGGGATATCAGACTGACGTCCCCGGATTTGAATTATATAAGAAGCGACGCGTCATACATGCCGTCACTCGACTCATTGACAGGCATTGACCGAATCACACCCGCAGTTTACCGCGCGGGCATCATCAAATCCGACACCGACATCCAAGGCGTCCTTTTCAAGGGCATTCCGGGAGGCGGCGACAGCCTGAAAGTGTCGGTTCCACGCAGGTTATCATCGATGCTGGGACTGAAAGAGGGCGATTCAATGCTGACTTACTTTGTCGGCAAATCAGTGAAAGCCAGGAAGTTCCGCATCGCATCCATCTACGACGACATCCTCGGAAGCGACGACAGGCTGATAGTTTACGCAGGCATTGAAGACCTGCAGCGCGTGAATGGCTGGGCCCCGAATGAGGTATCCGCTATCGAAATCACTCTGGACGACAAATTGCGCTCCGCGGAAATGATGCGCGAAATGACTCAGGAAGTCGGGGCAAGCGTACTTTTCAACACCCCGGAAGACGAGAGCACCGTCGTGGCCTCATCGGCATTGAACATGTATCCGGAGATTTTCTCATGGCTCGAGCTGATCGATTTCAATGTCCTTTTCATCCTGATACTCATGACGATAGTGGCGGGGTTCAACATGATTTCCTCCCTCCTGATAATGCTTTTCAGAAACATCTCCACCATCGGAATCCTGAAATCAATGGGTATGACGGACAGGTCCATCGCGTCGGTTTTCCTTCGAGTGGCGTCGTCAGTCGTGCTCAAGGGAATGTTGGCAGGCAACACCCTCGCCCTCCTTTTCTGTTTTATCCAGAACCGCACCCACATAATCATACTGAACCCTGAAAACTACTTCGTATCCTTCGTTCCGGTCAGCATTGACCTTGTCAATGTCATTGCGGCGGACGTTATTTCTTATCTTGTGATAATGCTGCTGCTCCTTTTGCCGTGTCTTTTCGTGTCGGGTGTGGATCCGGCTTCGACGGTGCGGGCGCGCTAGAAGATTTTCTGCCGGACAATGCGGAGAACAAGTCGTACAGAGAAGTCATTTTTTTTACGTAACTGATTGTCTCATAGCCCTTGAACTTACCCAGTTTCACGGTATCGGCATCCAGAATCGAATCTTCCCTCATGTCAGGAATAATCGCGACAATGTCATTCCACGTGTGATGTGGAGCTCCGATAGAAGCCGCATAGTTTATGCAATCCTTTATGCGTCCCTCCCCTGCATTGTAGGCGGCCATAGTAAACTTGGCCAGTTCCGTTTTATCTTTGGTATAATGCGAGAACATCCGCTGGAGGAGTTTCAGATATTTCACAGCGGCGCGTATATTCTCCTCAGGGTCAAGCAGATTGTCAGCCTCGAACCGGTTCGCGGTGCGCGGCATCATCTGCATGAGGCCTACCGCTCCCCTACGTGAATGGGCCTCGATACGGAACTGAGATTCATGCCAGATCAATGCAGTGAGCATTTCCCTTTCCCATCCCAGTTCTGCGGAATATTTGCGGATCAGGTCGTCGTAAGGGCTTAGAGTATTGTACTTCCAGCCCTCGCGGTATCTCCTGTGCGGTTCATATCCAGGCTTGAACCTGCTGGCAAGCTTGGCATGTTCGTCCGTAATGCAAAATCTTGACAGCCAGTGGTTTACTTCTTTATGCGCGGCTATCATACTGCCATTGACAATCCAGGCCGAGCTGTCAGCGAGTGGCACCGACGCATAGTAATCCTGGTCATAGACCAATGAATCAGAGTACGGCACCACGACGATGTCCACGGCGCCTGTCTCCAGCGAGTCCAGCCATGTCTCGTCTGCCAGGAATATGTCTGATTCCTTGTCGATCTGCCATGAGAACAGGCTGAGCATCTCGTAGTTGTAACCGACGGAATATCTCATTCCCTTTCCTCCCGTAGCCGCAATGGCGCAACGGAGTCTGTCCCCCTCGAACTCCCCTCTTTGTGAGATTGACTTTTGCAGAAGGGGTACTCCAAGTATGATGGCTACTGGAGGTACGAGGTACTTCAGAATTATTCTAAGTTTGTCCGGTATCATACACATGCCGGTTTATGTTATTAAGTAATCCTTAAAAATAACTTGGTAATCTTTGTGCGTCTTTTCGGTCTATATTCCTTTTCTCATCAGTCGTGTGCGTCCAGCACACTCCCTCTTCTAAAAGGAATCTATCCTCGAAAATCCATCACAAATCTTCACCAACTAATTTTTAACGCTCACTAAAATGAGCCGCCGAATCCGCCGCTGCGGTTAAGTCCGCCGCTTCTTCCGCCTCCTCCGAATCCTGACATCATTCCGCCTTCCGATGATCCTCCGGATGAGGATGAGTTGCCACCACCCAATGATCCTGAAGCACTTACAGCTTTGTTTCTGGATGGCTGCATATAGAATGGCCAGAAAATTCCGAATTTTATGGCTCTCTGTGGTCTGATATATCCGTGGGCACTGAAATAATCGGCCTTGTCCATTGGCCAGCCCATTCCGACATTGACAAATTTGACGAAGATGCAAGCCCTCTTCCACTGGATGTTCACGAAGGCGTCGATATACGGGCAGTTGCCGTATTTCTCTTCTTTCTGGTTGTAGAACATTCCGAGTGCAGGGCTGTAGCCGGGTTCGTACCACTTGGTGGTATAGGTAACATTGGCACCTAACTGCATCTGCATCACGTTCTTGACGACATTGAACTGCCAGTACCATCTGGAGTTGACGGCGAGCATCGGCACAGGTATCACGTCTTCGTCAGATGAGACCTGGAAGAGCAGCCTGTTGTCGAAATGGAGTCCCCACAACTTGAAATTCTTGTTCAGGCCAATGTTGAGAACGCTGACTGCGCTCCCGTGCTGGGCAGCCATCGCCTCCCCGTTGTAATACACATGGTTCTTCATGAGGGTCCAGCCTGCGTCGATGCCTAGTTTCCAATGAGGAACGGTTATCGCTCCTGAAACTTCAGTCCTGGATATCTTCTTGAAGTTGTTGTCCCACTTGTAGTGGTTCGAGTAATAATGCTGCTGGTAGTATTCCGGCTCGTCGAGAGAGGTTCCGAAATGGACATTGAAAGACATCGGGCTCTTGCGGTGGCGGCGGAACGGATACAGATTGAAACCTACATTGGCATTGACCTCAAGGTCGTTGATTTCCTTTCCGAGGAAGGTGTAGTTCGCGTCGGCGTCCCAGTGGAAGTAGTTGCGGAACTGGCCTTTCGCGCCGCCGTAGATGTAGGCGGAGTTCCAGACGGTGTTGCCGCCCTTAGTTTTCAGGTAGCTGTCCGGCGTGAACATGTAGTAGTTCAGGAGTTTGTCACCGATTCCGACATTGATGGACGAAACAATGGCGTCCGTGGCCCAAGGCTGGAGTTTCAGGAACACCTTGTTCTCGAATTTCATGACTCGCAGCGAGTCTGAAGTCGCGTTTGGATTCAGATAGAACTTATTGTGATACAGTTCTTTAGCATCGGTATCGTTCACTCCTATCTGGTCTTTGTATATCTTTCGATAGACTGAGTATTCGCTGGTGTGCCCGATGAACGCGGTTGTAATATCTGTGTCCAGGGTGTCTGCAGCGGCTTTTTCATCGCGCATCTGCTGGTTTTCGGCCAGCATGTCCTCCATCTTCATGATTGCCAGACTGTCCCCTGTCGCGAGGACGCTGTCCCTGTACATATTCTCTCGTTTCAGGACCTTGCGCTCCTGCATTTTGCGGATGAATGTAAACGGAATCCTATATGTCTGGTCCAGGAAAATGGTGTTTTTCTTTATCAATGTCGATGCGTCCTTCAGTCTGACGTCGATTTCTCGGGAGCCCACGGTGGTGTCTCTGATCCAGAAATTGTCAATGATACCTCCGTTTTCGCCGCGTGACATCTTATTGTATATGTAGCCGGCGTGCATGAGGTATCTGCGGCCCATGTAGTTCGTGGATGCGACGAATGTCCTGTTGTCTGTCTTTTCGTTTTCGAGCATACCGTTGGAGCCGAAGCGGTCGTACTCCAGGGTAAAGTTCAATGATGGGAAGATGTTCTGTGTCGTCATGATGTGCAGTTCATCTTCCTCTCTCTCGGCATTGGCGAAAAGTGTTCCCCAGTACGCCAGTTCCGTGTACGGTGTCTTGGTGTTATACATCGGAAGTGTATACGGGCTATATGTATAGCTTTCGTACGGGCCGTAAAATGAGACGCCTTCTTTGTTAGCTCTCTTGGTGAAGTCATAAGGCTGGACGGCTGAACCAATGGTTCCAAGATATGAGACATTGACATTATCCCTGAAGAACGGATAGTCGTTGTACCAATAGTTGTACGAGGTATCCAAGTCCTTGAGTTTCAAATCATTGAAGTGTTCGTCTTTCTTCCATGTAAGGATGCGTTTGTAGAACATGGAGTCCGGCACTGCGAATGTCTCGAGGATTCTCGGGGTATTTTCCCTGATGCTGTCCCGTATGGCGATGAGGCTGTCTTTTGCTGACAGCATGCTGTCGATCTTATGCTGGCGAACCTTCATTTTCTGTTCGAAGTCGTATTTTTTTCTTGCGGCCTTGTCCAGTGACGCATACCAGGCATTGAATTTTCTGATTGCAGTTTCGATGGAGTCCAGCCGATAAAGAGAATCCAACCGCGGCCAGTCAAGGCTGTCGCCGGCTTTTTTCAATGAATCTCTGACGATTACGTGTGTCAATGAGTCTTTGATGGCGACGTAGTACTTATATCTGAACGGATCCGTAAATCTCAATGAATCAGGGACCTTCATTGTATCTCTGGCAGTCACGGCGACTTCAGCGCTGTCCTCCAGAAGGAAGTCCGACAGAGAATCTGCAATTACCCTGTCATATTCGGACCTGAATTTGGTATATATATTATTATGGTATATGACGGTGTCCGTCATCGGCTCCGGGCTGCTCCAGAATCTGCCCCACATGTCTGAGGTCCTGGAATAATCCGACGCGAAGCTCTGCACGGCCACTATCCCGACCACCAGCGCCGGGAACCATATTTTGGATATTTTAGACAAAATGCGTTTCATACAATCTACAAAGATAATAATTTACAATCAAAAAATAATCCGCCGGCAAAGTCGTTCCCGATTTCCAGGCATAATTTTTCTTGGACATATCCTATTCTTCTATCGCATCTTTCACTATCTTCGCATCATGGACTATCTAAGTAAACTCAATACGCGCCAAAGGGAGGCGGTCACTTCTACGGAAGGACGAATCAGGGTCGTTGCCGGAGCCGGCACCGGCAAGACAAAGGCATTGACCTGCAGGTATGCATATCTGGTCAATGAAATCGGCATTGATCCTGCCAATATTTTGTGCCTCACTTTTACGAACAAGGCAGCAGCTGAGATGCGGCAGCGAATTTCGGCAATGGTCCAAAGTGGTGATTATAACGACTTTGTATGCACGATTGATGGTTTTTGCGTCAAGCTTTTGCGCCGCGAGATTTACCGTCTAGGTTTCCCGAAGAATTTCAGGATTCTGGATGAGGATGATGCGAAATCTGTGGCGAAGGAGTGCATGGACGAGCTGGGACTGAAACGCACGGAGAAGACTGCCAAGAACTTTCTTGCAAGCGTAAGTGCCTCTAAGTCAATGAATGACTACATCCCGACCTACATGGTTCCCGGCGCTGTTGTTTCGGATGAGATGAAGAAGTCTGAACTGGCATGTTTCATTTCACGCCAGCTGAAGGATTATGCATTGGATTTCGATGATATAGAGAATTTTACGAAATATATTCTGGACAGGTTTCCGGATGCGCGTGAGTACTGGCAGAATCAGCTGAATTATATAATGGTGGATGAGGCGCAGGATTGCAACACGGACAACTGGGAGATTATCGAGAAACTTGCAGCGCATCACAATAATTTGTTTATTGTAGGCGACCCTGACCAATGTATTTATGAGTGGCGCGGGGCGAAGCCTCACCGTTTTGTGGATTTCGCTGCGGACAAGACTATCATTCTGGATGAGAATTATCGTTCCACCCCGAATATCCTGGAAGTGGCTAACTGTGTGATATCCAATAATGTGAATCGTATTCCCAATAATCTTTTCACACTTCGTCCTGATGGCGTCAAGGTGACTCATTTCCATGGCAAGACCGAGAAGGAGGAGGCGGAATGGATTGCCAATCAGATTGTTATGCGTATCGATAGGCATAACGGCGCAGCTCCTGCCAAGCCTTCCGACTTCGCGATTCTCTACCGTTCGTCATATCTTTCCCGCCCCGTCGAACAGGCATTGATGTCCGCCAAAATTCCGTATTCGGTCTGGGGAGGCGTGCGGTTTTTCGAGCGCAAAGAGGTCAAGGACGCGCTGAGTTACCTCCGCGTAATCGCCGACCCGAATGACGACCTGTCGTTCAGGAGGATTGTCAATGTCCCTGCACGTGGCCTGGGCAAGAAGTTCATGTCCAATCTAGAGGCGGCCGCGAAAACGGGTAGTGTCAATGCAGGTGAGCGTTCCCTTTTTACGGCATTGACAGAGACCCCGGCGCTGGCCGGCATCAAGGGGGCTTCCGAATTTCTGGCATTGATAGATATGGGGCGGAAGCTGGCGGAGGAACGGAGCATTTCTGACCTGATGAATATTATTCTGGACAAGAGCGGTCTTAAGAAAATGCTTCGTGAAGACCAGGATGAGGACCGTCTGGAGAACGTGGATGAGCTAGTGAAGTCAATCCGTTTCTATGAGGAGTCTCATGAGGGGCTGGAGGTAAAACTGCCTGATTATCTGCAAGATATCGCGTTGTATTCCAATGCTGATTTTCGTAAGGATTCGTCTGTGGTCCGTCTCATGACCATCCATCAGGCCAAGGGTCTGGAGTTTCCATATGTTTTCGTGACGGGTCTGAGTGAGGGTATTTTCCCGAGCATGAGGACGATTCGTGAGTACAAGAAGAATGGTGAGGAGGAGGAGCGCCGTCTTATGTATGTCGCAATCACTCGTGCTGAGTCGGAGTTGTTTCTGACTGAGTCTGAGGGGTTCAATGTTTCCACTAAGATGAACAAGTATCCGTCTCGTTTTCTTACTGAGATTCGCAGGTCAATGTTTGTGACTGAGGGGGTCATGCCTGAGTACTTATGGGGCCAGACCAAGAATATGATTCATGTGCTGGACCAGGAGAATTTCAGACCTGAGATGGCGTTTCAAGGCATTGGTGATGGGCTTGGTAGTGGTGCCCAGACCGGTTTCGGCGGATCTGGAGGCGATTTCGGTGATGTGAATGATGGCTTTGCTGCGGACCGTGCCATCTATGAAAATCCGTATCGTATTGGTGTTCAGGTGTCTCACAAGATTTTCGGTATCGGTGAGATAATAGATGTTTCTAAGGATGGCGGTACCTTCCAGGTAAAATTCCCCGACGGCTCCATCCGCTTCCTCCGCCAGGCGTTTCTGAGTATTGTCTAGGGAATGAGTCCCGCACCTGACTTCAGAAGTGACGATCGAACCGGCAGCAGAAGTGACTTCCAAGGTGACACTAAGGGTGACACATGAACTCGCACCAGAACGGACACCCAAAGTGACACCCACAGTGATACAAGAACGGACACAAAAAGTGACACCAGAGCCACATAAACCTCAGTTTTGTCCGGAAACACCCACCCTTTTCCGGACAAGCGCTTGATTATGAGAAACTTATCCGAATTAAAACGTTTTCTAACGGACAAACTGTATTTTCCTGATTTAGGTTGACTCGATTATAGAAATTATTACTGAAAAAGGTT
>OHNK01001082.1_pt1 | contig 13276 bp, 10 predicted proteins | sample 1569551 | NCBI WGS metagenome assembly OHNK01 (sample SAMEA3879518, study PRJEB24766) | human gut metagenome | biome: human-associated habitat; feature: feces | place: USA | collected 1985/1987 | reverse complement strand
GCTGCACTTGCTTTGGCTCGTGCCGAGGAGATAAATGCACGTAATAATCTTTCTTATACAGAAGTAAAAAGTCCGGTAGATGGAGCCGCCAGTATGATTCCTTATCGTGTAGGAGCTCTTGTCGATAGTAATATTTCAGAACCGTTAGTCACGGTTTCTGACGATAACGAAGTCTTTGCTTATTTCTCGATGGACGAGAATCAAATTCTGGATCTTGTGCAACAATATGGTTCGTTGCAGAAAACAATGGAGCAAATGCCTGACGTAGAATTGATGCTCAGTAATGGTAAAGTTTATCAATATTCCGGTAAAATTGATGCTATTAGCGGAACCGTTGATAGCGGGACAGGTGCAGTAAGTCTTCGTGCTTCATTTAAAAATCCGGATAAGTTGTTACGCAATGGTGGTAGCGGAAAAGTGATCGTTCCTACTCATCGAGACAGTGTAATTGTTATTCCTCAAACTGCGACTTATGAATTGCAAAATCGCATTTTTGTCTATAAAGTAGTTGACGGTAAGGCGAAGTCTGCACCGATTGAAGTGTTCCGACTGAATAACGGTACGGAATATATTGTCGAGGCGGGACTCGCCCCCGGTGATGTTATTATTGCCGAAGGTGCAGGTCTTGTGCGTGAAGGAACAGTAATCGATTCTCATACTTCCACTAATGAATAATCTGCATTATGAAAATCAGAACATTTATTGACCGGCCTATTTTATCGGTTGTTATTTCGGTTGTTATTTTGATTGTTGGATTGATAGGACTTTCGCAGCTCCCTATCGAACAATTCCCTGAAATCGCACCTCCTACCGTCAGTGTTTCTGCTACTTATACAGGAGCAAATGCCGAGACTGTGCAAAAGAGTGTCGTTGTTCCTCTTGAGGAGGCATTGAACGGAGTGGAAAATATGATGTATATACATTTCAAACGGAATGTGGAACCATTTATTATACATATGCAGTGATGGAATTCAAATAAAAAAACTGCAACATAGGTTACAGCTTTTATTCATGCCTTAAAGCTTCAATTGGATCTAGATTTGCAGCCTTATAGCTAGGAAGTAATCCAAAAATAATTCCGATTGACATAGAGAATAATACGGATAACAACATGGCTGGAATACTAATGGATACAGGAGTACCATTGAATATTGATATTAATTTAGCTAAACCAATACCTGTTAATACACCTACAATACCTCCAATCGAAGTAAGTACTACAGCTTCAGTCAAAAACTGGAATAGAATGGCTTTTTTCTTAGCACCAATTGCTTTTTTAAGACCAATTTCTTTCGTTCTTTCAGTTACCGTTACAAGCATGATGTTCATAACCCCAATACCACCTACAAGTAAAGAAATACCGGCAATCCAGATCAACATCGCATTTGTAGATTTAGAAAGATTTTGAATATCTTTAGCCTGCTTTAATAAATCTTGTGCTTTATATTGAACACTGGAAGAAGAAACATTTGTATTTAAGATAGTAGCTGCTTCTTTTCCAACACGAGTCATATTCGAAGTGGCATCCACCTTTAGTAATGCATTTTGCGGTTCATCAAACTGATAGAAGATTGGCCAAGATTCACTTGGAACATAGACTTTCGAACCCGTAGACTGATTATATGTATGATAATCATCAATGCTTTCCATTGTAGGCTCAAAAGTTTCTTTATCTGCACAAACACCAACGATTGTGAATGGTGTTGAAGAAATCTCAATCGTTTTACCAATCGGATTTTCTTCACCAAATAAAAGTTTTGCGCTTGTTTCATCTAATACGGCAACTTGCTTAAATTTCTTGTTGTCATCTTCTGTAATGCCTCTTCCTTGTTTGATGGTGAGTCCAGCAATTGAGAAGTAGTCTTGATTCACACCCATGATGTATCCACCATCTAAAGAAGTGTTATTACGAAATATAGCTTGATAACTTTGTCTTGAACGATAAAGCGTAGCACCTTGGACATGCTCGATATTTTTTAAAGATTCAAGTGTATCTTTTGAAACGGTAGGTACACCATTTGGAATGCCTGCATCGAAAGAATATTCCAAATCTTCTTGATATAAAGCTACTTTTACCGTGTTATTTCCGGAACCAATTAGATTCTTTTCAATTTGATCATTTGTTCCCTTAATTGTAGAAACAATCGCAATAATGGAGGCAATGCCAATGATGATTCCAAGCATTGTTAAGAAGGATCGCATTTTATGAGCAAAAATGCCTCGAAAGGATAATCTTATATTTTCAATCATGATGCATCCTCCGACATATTCTTTGTCTTAACGCCTTCTTTGGCATTTTTACTATACGCAAACGCAATAGAATCCGTGTCTGTAAGACCTTCTTTAATTTCGACTGTATCCCCCCAGACAATCTTTCCAACCGTTACATATTGCTTCTTCAATCTTCCATGATTGTCTTTAAGAACATAATATTTATTTCCTTCTTGTTTGACATAAGCTTTTGAAAGCCAAATCGAACTCGTTGTATCTGTGTTTGAATGGAAGGTTAATTCTAAATATTCACCGACCGCAACATTTGAGGCATCTTTGGCGATTGCTTCAAAACCATAGTAACTCACATTTGGATTACCTGAACCATTATAGTTACTATTTGAAGAAGGAACTGTATCAATACTTTGGATTTTGGCATCAAACGTTTCTCCACTTGTCCAGCAATAAGCTGAAATGGTATCGCCAACCTTAACTTGGTTTAACATCAATTCACTAATGCTTCCTTTAATATAAGTTCCTTGGCCGGTTGCCACTTCTAAAAAGGCACTGCCATCTTGAATAGGATTTGATAGATCTTTTATATTACGCACAATACCACTGCGCTTTGCACGAACGATGCCGTCATTTAATAAAGCTTTATTTTCACTTAAGGAAAGCTTTGCCTTTCTTAAATCTAAATCTAACGTCTTCAATTCCTGCTTCTTATCACGAATGGCTTTCGCAAGTTCTATTTCTGTATAACCTGATGTATTATCTGGACTTTGATTTTGTTCGGTCCCTATATACTTTTGTTCTTCTTTCGTATGTGAAATCACTGAATACATATCGCCTTCATTCATAGATTGTTTAGTGGCAAACTTGTCACAACGAACAAGCCATGAAGAACTGATTTCATCATCATTTGTATACACATCAAATCGAAAATATGAATTTAGATTCTTGTTGTCTAAAAATAGTTTTCCGTACACAAATCCCTGGTCTTCACTTAACTTAAACACATAAGGATTCTTTTTGGTTCCAACTGTAGAAATGTCTTCATAAGGAACCTTTTGTTTGTCACTATAATACTCTACAACATCCTTTGAATCATACGCATTGTTTGAACCATCTGTATATGTATATTCAATCCAATACCAACATGTATTATCCGATGTTTTTTTAATCCTTTCTTCTTTCCATGCATTTACATCTTCTTTAGGCCCTTTTTCAGGGGCTTCACTTTCTGTATTCGCATAATAGATTTTATAGTCTGTAAAATTCTTTTCGGCTTGGGATAAAGAAAGAATATATGGATATAAGCCATTTCCATTTTTTGCAGGAACACTAGGCAACGGTGCAGGTGTAGGATCTTGAATGTCTGGTTTTTCAACAACATCTGGAACAGGCGTTGTATTTAATAATTTCTTTAATTCATGATTGGCAAGTGTAATCGCATTTTGTGCTTTTTCCACTTCTAATTGACTTGTATCCACTGCACTTTGAAGTGTAGTTAAATCATAAGATAACAATGGATCGCCTACACTTACTTGTTGCCCTTCTTTGACAAAGACTTGTGTGATTGTTTTAGAAGAATCATATAATACGGATTGCGTATCACTATTAGATACAAGACCTGTTGAAGTAGCTGGATTATCCCAATAGCCTGTATTTAAGCTGGATACAGAATGAATCTCAACCGTATTAGATGAGCTTAAGTAAAACTTAATTCCAACTAAAGTAAATGCACATACAGAAGTAATAATAATTCCTTTTTTTATAGAAGGCTTCATGCTGCACCTCCTTGTTTATTTTCAATGATTTCTCCATCAATGATATGAAGGATTTTTTTGGCATGACTTGCCACACTTGCATCATGCGTAATCATAATGATTGTCACACCTTCATCATTTAAAGCTTTAAACAATTCCATAACTTGTTTACCACTCGCTTGATCAAGTGCTCCTGTAGGCTCATCGGCAAGTAGAATTCTAGGATGATTGATAAGGGCGCGGGCAATCGCAACACGTTGTTTTTGTCCACCGGACAATTGGCTTGGTTTAAAAGTTGTACGATCTTGTAAACCAACTTTACTTAATGCAACATCCGCCCTATGATTTCTTTCTTCTTTATGGATTCCTGCATAAATTAAAGGTAAAGCTACATTTTCTTGAGCGGTTTCCGAACTTAGAAGATTGAAGTTTTGAAAGACAAAACCGATTTTATTTAATCTTAAATCACTTAATGCATCATCATTCATTTCAGAAATATCTTCATCTTCAAATAGGTATGTACCCGTACTTGCTCGATCTAAACATCCGATGATATTCATAAGTGTTGTTTTACCAGAACCACTTGGTCCCATAATCGCAACATAATCGCCTTGTACAACTTCAAGACTCACATCTTTTAAAACTGGAACGATCAATGGTTCTTTTCCATAATTTTTATAAATGTTTTTAAGGTTAAGAAGCATTCGCATCACCATCCGTTTCCGTTTGATATTCCGTCGTTGTCTTCATACCTTCCTTATATGTATCATCAGCCCATGCGATATAGTCATCCTCGCTTAGTCCTGACTTGATTTTTGTGGTAGATGTTTCTTCATCTGTTTTACCAAGTTCTACTTTTCTTTTCTTTAATTTACCTTTTTCAGAAACCCATACATATGAATTTCCATTGTCATCCGAAACAATAAAACTCGCATCTAACCAAATTCCTTTTTTCTTTGTGGATTGTCCATTATCCACTTCAATATAGACGTGTTGTCCAAGTTTTAAGCCTTTATTATTGTCTAAAGTGACATAGAAAGGATATTTGGATGCAGATTCATTTGAATCATTTCCATAAACGTTATTGTTAGAATTGGATTGAGGGTCTGTTTCCACTTTGGTAACTGTACCTTTATAAATTTGATCTTCATTTACGCGACTTCTTACAATAACATTTGTTCCTTCAGAAATAGATCCCATTTCACTAATAGAGCCTTTTACTCTAAAATCAGAAGTTTGTGTAATCGACACCAATGGCTTTTGGTTTCCATTTTCACCCGTTCCACCATCTCTATTGACTTCTTTAATAATTCCATCAATTGTCGAAAGAACGGTCGAATTTTCGATTTGTTTGTTCAACTGATCAATTTCAGTCTGTGTGGCCTTGATTGTGTTTTGAGCCTGGCGAATCGCATAACTTGCATCGTTGATTCGAGCTTGAATCTCAACTTTATCTGCACCTTTATTAAGTTCAGCCTTATAATCTTCAATTGTATTATTTTGAGCAGCGATTTCATTGTTCTGTGCTTCAATATCCAATTTCTTTTGGGCGATGGAATTGGATGCTTCAGTCGTATCATAAGAAAATAATTTATCGCCTTTTCTTACTTTTTGACCAGCTTCAACATACATTTCAGTAATGGATTTATTTCCATCAGAATTGATATCTACAGTTTCTGAGGATTCTACTACACCTGAATATCGGTTTTCCGTATAAGAAGAACCAATGATTGTAGATACTTTTTGAACATAGATGTTTTGGGTGTTGCTTCCTTTTGAAAATAAGAAATAGATGCCTATAATGGCAATTAAAATGCATAGTGAGATTAAAATTATAATTTTAGTCTTTTTGTTCATAGATTATTCTCCTGATTTATTATCGTTATATATTCAGTATATCAAATAGTATTATAGAAATATCCTTAAAAATCCTTAAATTATGGTATACTTTAAAGGTTGTTAAAAAGAGAGGGATATTAACAAATGAATTCACTAAAACCGATGTTACTTTCATCACTGAAAAGTTATGATAAGTCTCAGTTTGTCAAAGATGTGACAGCTGGAATAATTGTCGCTATTATCGCATTACCATTATCAATCGCCTTGGCACTTGCTTCCGGTGTGGGACCGGAAGCCGGAATATTTACTGCAATTGTAGCAGGCTTTGTCATTTCAGCACTAGGCGGAAGCAGTGTCCAAATTGCAGGACCGACTGCTGCATTTGCGACGATTGTTGCTGGAATTGTAGCCCATGATGGAATGGATGGACTTATTGTTGCCACGATTCTTGCGGGTATCTTTTTGATTTTGATGGGACTTTGTCATTTTGGAAGCCTAATCAAGTTTATTCCATTTACCATTACGACAGGATTTACTTCGGGTATTGCCGTTACGATTGTGATTGGACAATTAAAAGATTTCTTTGGATTAACTTATCCAAATGGAGTCAAGCCTATTGAGACGGTTGAAAAATTTGAAGCTGTGATTAACAATTTTTCTACAATCAATATGGATGCCGTCATAGTAGGTGGAGTATCTTTAGCTATCTTGATTATTGCTCCATATATCTTTAAAAGAATTCCAGGCTCACTTTTAGCCGTTATTGCAGGAATTTTGATGGTTCAATTCTTGCCTTTAAAGGTAAATACAATAGGAAATCTTTATACAATCAGTAATGCATTACCTACTTTACATTTTCCAAGCTTATCATTAAATAGGATTCAAAATGCATTACCGAATGCACTAACCATAGCCGTGTTGGCTGCCATTGAATCATTACTTTCTTGTGTTGTTGCCGATGGCATGATTAACGGTAAACACCGTTCGGATATGGAACTTGTTGCCCAAGGTGCTGGAAATATCGCATCCGCTTTATTTGGAGGAATTCCTGCAACAGGTGCTATCGCTAGAACAGCTGCCAATATTAAAAATGGTGGAAAAACACCAATTGCCGGTATGGTGCACTCTATCACATTGGTCATTGTATTAGTTGTTTTGATGCCATATGCCGGAATGATTCTAATGCCTACCATTGCAGCGATTCTATTTATTGTCGCATACAATATGTGCCAATGGCGTACCTTTGTGAACTTAGTTAAAACAGCACCTAAGAGTGATGTTATTGTTTTAGTCACTTCATTTGTGCTAACTGTCATCTTTGATTTGGTTGTAGCCATTGAAGTGGGTATGGTACTTGCATGTTTATTATTCATTAAACGTATGAGTGAAGAAACAAAAGTCAATGGCTGGACATATGTAGATGAGGATACACCCGATGTTGATGAACACCTTCAAAAGCTTCCACTTCAGATTCGTGTTTATGAGATTTCAGGACCATTATTCTTTGGGGCTGCTAGTGTAATTGAAGAAATTGTAGTCAAAGATTTTACAAATTGTCTAGTTCTTCGTATGCGCAGTGTTCCTGCATTAGATAGTACGGCACTAAACGCATTAAAAGATTTAGTTCAGGTTTGCAAGTCCAAAGGAATCACGATTGTGTTCTCACATGTGAATGATCAACCAATGAAAGTCATGGAAAAGGCAGGCTTTATTGAGCTTGTTGGTAAAGTTAACTTCCAGCCTAGTATCAGTGCTGCACTAGATCGTGCTGAAGAAATTATTCATAAATAAATAAAAAACGCGTTTTTTTAATTTGTTTCAAATAATTTCATCCTATCGGATACAAACTCATTATCATTGATTTTTTGTTCAATATTCTTGTTGAGTGGACAATGTTCTCGTGTAATTGTATAGCTACTTCCACTAAAATTAAATGTGATGTATTCAAGATTATCAATCCATTTGAATAGAGATACAGAATTGTACACTAGAGCTTTATGTATATATAAGTTTTCATTATTGTACCAATCTGTACAATTATAGTTTATTGTAAGTCCATAGTTTTCAGAATCAATTTCAAATACATAGCCATATTCCGATAGGGGTAAAGCATTTAGTAAATGGGAAGTATTACTGTTGTCTCCAATATATTTACTTTTATATTTTTTTAGTTGTTCAAATGAACTTTTATCCACATTAAAAGGACTTGTTGGAACGGTATCAATGGTATATTGTCTCTTGTTGTCAATTAAGTAATATTCATTGGGTGTATCGGCATTGATGCGAAATACATTGTAGAATGGATTTTGGTATTCAATCATTTTATTTCCATCATCACTAAATACAGTAGTTGTAGTCAGTCGATAGATGGGTGGTTGTTTAAATTGGCTTACACTGGCATAGTCGAAAATAAAGAAAATGCCTAAAAGTAAAATGAATAAAATTGTTGAAATCAATCCTTTCTTGAGTAGAGAAGTGATCTTTAATTCTCTAAATATTCCAACTACAAATAAGAACAATCCAATCATAGAATAGATACTGCCCCAACTGCTTTCAGAAGGGAAAACAGTAAATGCACAAAGGGATATTAAAATACCTATGCTAATAATGAATAATGATATTTTCTTATGTTCATTCTTGATTTTCTTGTCTGTATAATCAATTGTTTGGATTAGGTTTTGTTCAGAATACTCCATAGCCTCTTCTTTAACGATTTCTTCTCCAGCTAAAAGTTCATTTAATGTGATATCTAATTCTTTACTCAAAGGTTCAAGTAAAGATAAGTCTGGCATGTAATGCCCATTTTCCCATCGCGAAATGGTTTTATTTGTCACACCTAATTTTTCAGCTAACTGCTCTTGTGTATATCCTTTTTTCTTGCGATTCATTGCGATAAAGGCTCCTATCTTTTTAGTGTCCATAATGGGCCTCCTTTCATCTAAAATCTTACTATTTTTAGTATAGATTGAACATACCACAAATAGCGAATTAGCTGATTCTTCTTGACTTAAATGATCATGTTCCATACAATAGATTGGTGCATTAAAAATAACGTTCACTCTTCACCGGATGAGTGGTTAAAGCGTCTAGGATCAAATCGTAGGTGCAGTGATTTCACTGTAAGATTTGGTCTTAGGCGCTTCTTTTTTTGGGGGGTATTTATGAATAAGACAAAAGAATTAATGGTACAAATGATGTGGGAATTAGTTGGCAGTATCTTTGTTGCGATTGGAATTTATAATTTTGCCGTACAAGCTAAGTTTCCTATGACAGGATTTTCGGGAATTTCAATTATCTTTTATCGACTCTTTCATATTCCTATTGGTTTTTCAACCATTCTATTGAATATACCTGTTGCGATACTTTGTTACAAATTATTAGGAAAGAAGTTTTTTATCCGTTCCATTCGCTGTATGATTGTATCTTCATTGATTATCGACTATGTGGCACCATTATTTCCAGTCTACCAAGGAGATCGATTATTAGCTGCCCTATGTACAGGAGTTTTTGGTGGAATTGGCTATGCGATGATTTATACAAGAAATTCATCTACAGGAGGATCTGATTTTATCATCATGGCTGTAAAGGCATTAAGACCACATTTATCTTTAGGAAATATCGCCTTTTTATCGGATGTGGGCATTATTTTAGTGGGTGGTATTCTATTTAAAGATGTAGATGGAATGATTTATGGTATGATTGTAAATTTATTATTTGCGGTTGTAGTCGATAAAATGATTTATGGCTTAAATTCAGGTAAAGTTGCTTTTATTGTCACAAAACAGGGAAAAAGAATTTGTCAGGTGATTGATGAAACAAGTCAAAGGGGAAGTACGATTTTAAATGCACAAGGTGGATATAAACAAGATGATATGCAAGTGGTAATGTGTGCATGTAATAGTAAAGAAATGTATCAAGTTCGAAAGGCTGTTCAAGAAGCGGATCCAGAATCTTTCTTTGTGGTTGTCGAATCGCATGAAGTGCATGGAGAGGGGTTTAAAATGACAAATATTGGAGAAGCGCAAAGCTAAATTCATGTCCATGATGAAAACGCTTGCGTAATGGATAGTTCTTTGTTATGATTTGAATATCATATGACTGACGGAAGTGGAGTTACCACATGAAGTATGATGTTATAGGCCGACCGTCTGGGCAAGTTTACTTTGTCTTTTCGGTGGGTCTTTTTAATTGACTACTCGAAGAAATCATAGTAAACTTTAATCAATTGTTAGTTGAAACTAACTGTCATTTGAAGGAGGCAATCATGAAAGAACAATGGCAAGGATTTAAAGGCAGTAAATGGCAAGACGAAGTAGATGTTCGTGATTTTATTCAAAACAACTACAAACCTTATAATGGGGATGAAAGCTTTTTAGAAGGTCCAACAGAATCGACAAATACTTTGTGGGAAAAACTTCAAAAACTACAAAAAGAAGAGCGTACCAAAGGTGGCGTATTGGATATGGAAACAGAAGTGGTTTCAAGTTTAACGGCTTATGGTCCTGGATATTTAGATAAAGATTTAGAAAAGGTAGTTGGTTTACAAACAGATAAACCATTAAAGCGTGCATTTATGCCTTATGGCGGTATTCGTATGAGTGAAGAGGCATGTGAAACTTATGGATATAAACCAAGTGAAAAATTACATGAAATATTCACAAAATATCATAAAACTCACAATGATGCTGTATTTAGTGCATACACACCAGAAATGCGTTTAGCACGTCGTAATAAGATTGTGACTGGTTTACCAGATACATATGGTCGTGGACGTATCGTTGGTGATTATCGTCGTGTTGCACTTTATGGTATTGATTACTTAATTGAGCAGAAACAAAAAGATTTCGCATATTGTGGCGATGGAACAATGAGCGATGATGTGATTCGTCAGCGTGAAGAATTGGCGGAACAAATCAAGGCGTTAAAAGAAATGAAAGTCATGGCAGCAAGCTATGGATATGATATTTCTCAACCTGCTAAGAACTCTTTAGAAGCTGTACAATGGCTATACTTTGGATATTTAGCAGCTATTAAAACACAAAATGGTGCGGCTATGTCCGTAGGTCGTATTTCGACTTTCTTAGATATTTATTTTGAAAGAGATTTAGAAAATGGTGTCTTTACAGAAAGTGAAATCCAAGAAATCGTTGACCATATAACTATGAAATTTAGAATGGTTAAATTTGCCAGAATTCCAAGCTACAACCAATTATTCTCAGGAGATCCAGTTTGGGCAACACTTGATGTTGGTGGTTTAGGCATGGATGGAAGAAGCATGGTTACTAAAACATGTTTCCGTTTCTTGCATACACTTGAAAATATGGGACCGAGTCCAGAACCAAACTTGACTGTACTATATTCTTCAAATTTACCAGAACCATTCAAGAAATATGCTTCAAAAGTAAGTATTGATACAAGTAGTGTTCAATATGAAAATGATGATGTGATGCGTCCTGTATGGGGTGATGATTATGCGGTTTGTTGTTGTGTAAGTGCAACTCAAACTGGTAAAGAAATGCAGTTCTTTGGGGCTCGTGCAAACTTAGCTAAATGTTTATTATATGCGATCAATGGTGGTGTAGATGAAAAGACAAAAGTTCAAGTAGGTCCAGAATATAAACCAATCACAAGTGAATATTTGGATTATGATGAAGTTATGCATAAATATGACATTATGATGGATTGGCTATCAGGTCTATATGTAAATATCTTGAACTTGATTCAATATATGCATGATAAATATTATTATGAAGCAAGTCAAATGGCTTTAATTGATACAGATGTTCGTAGAACTTTCGCAACAGGTATTGCCGGATTCTCTCATGTAGTGGATTCATTGAGTGCCATTAAATACGCAAAGGTTAAGACAATTCGTGATGAAGATGGATTGGTTGTTGATTATGAAATTGAAGGGGATTTCCCTCGCTATGGAAATGATGATGATCGTGCGGATGAAATTGCCGTATGGTTATTAAAGACATTTATGCGTAAGATTGAAAAGCACCACACATATCGTGATAGTGAACCAACAACTTCAATTCTTACAATTACTTCAAATGTTGTATATGGTAAAGCTACTGGTGCTTTGCCTGATGGCAGAAAAGCTGGAGAGCCATTATCACCAGGTGCTAACCCTGCTTATGGTGCAGAACAAAATGGATTGCTTGCTTCACTAAATTCTGTCGCAAAACTTCCTTATGAATATGCATTAGACGGAATTAGTAATACGCAAACAATCAATCCGGATGCGTTGGGTCATAGTGAAGAGGAAAGAGTGAATAACTTAGTCAATGTATTAGATGGATACTTTGATCAGGGTGCTCACCACTTGAATGTGAACGTATTTGGTGTAGAAAAATTAAAAGATGCGATGGAACATCCAGAAAAAGAGGAATATGCTAACTTTACAATTCGTGTTTCTGGTTATGCTGTTAAATTTATTGATTTAACTCGTGAACAACAATTAGATGTTATTAGTCGTACATGTCATAAGAGCCTTTAATAAGGCTCTTTCTAGTTAGGAGGACAGGATGTTAGGAGCTATTCATTCAATTGAAACATTTGGCCTTGTAGATGGGCCAGGCGTAAGATATGTCATTTTTATGCAAGGGTGTCATATGCGTTGTAAGTTTTGTCACAATGCGGATACTTGGAAAGTAAAAGAACCGAATCAAAGTGCAGAATCTGTTTTAAAGAAAGCTTTGCGATATCGTCCTTACTGGAAAGAGAATGGCGGTATTACTGTCAGTGGTGGAGAACCACTTCTTCAAATTGATTTTTTGATTGAGCTTTTTACACAGGCCAAAAAAGAAGGGGTCCATACAACTTTAGATACTTGTGGACAGCCCTTTACTTTTGAAGAACCTTTCTTTTCTAAATTTAAACAACTTATGCAAGTTACAGACCTAGTTCTATTAGATATTAAGCATATTGATGAAAAGGCGCATAAAGAATTAACTGGGCATACCAATCAAAATATTTTAGAATTCGCTAAATATTTATCAGACATTCAAAAACCTGTATGGATTCGTCATGTGTTAGTGCCAACTATTAATACGGATGAAGTATATTTAAAAAGATTACATCAATTTGTTGCTCAATTAAAAAATGTAGAAAGAGTGGAAGTCCTTCCATACCATACGTTAGGAGCTTACAAATGGAAAGAATTAGGTTTAGAATATCCTTTAGAAGGAATACCAACGCCAAGCAATCAACAACTTCAAATTGCGAATACGATACTTGAAACAGGGAAATGATTATCCCTGTTTTTTTGTATACAAAAAAAGTGCTGTAACGAGTAAGTGAATTTTATTACTTATGGAGTTCAGCTCCTTTTTTTTGCTTGATTAGCTTTTACATAAATAAAAAATGAAAATACACATCTAACCTTACCGCCTTTTTAGGCGCACTAAAAAAAGATGTCTATTTTCATTATTTTTTTACTCTTAGAACCTTAG
>OHNK01001051.1_pt1 | contig 13572 bp, 10 predicted proteins | sample 1569551 | NCBI WGS metagenome assembly OHNK01 (sample SAMEA3879518, study PRJEB24766) | human gut metagenome | biome: human-associated habitat; feature: feces | place: USA | collected 1985/1987 | reverse complement strand
CGCTCGGCGACTGCGATGACGATGTTTATCTCGCTCGAGCCCTGGTCTATCATCTTTATGTTGATGTTTTCTTTGGCGAGGCTTGAGAATATCGTGCCCGCAACGCCGCGCGTCGATTTCATCGACCGTCCGACGACCGCGATGAGCGCAATGCCGTTTTCAACCGTCACGCTGCTCGCCGAGGTGACCTTCTTTATGTCGTAGACTATGTCGTCCGTCTCGTCGGCAAGGCTCGTGGTCTCGACAACGATGCTGAAGTTGTCGATTCCCGAGGGGATGTGCTCGAAGTTTACCCCGTGCTCCTCGAGCACCTCGAGCATTCTGCGCACCGCACCGCACTCGTCGTGAATGCGGTATTTTTCTATGTTTATCGAGGAGAAGCCCTTGCGTCCGGCTATGCCGGTGACGGTGTTGGCCGCGGGCTCGTCGGTGTCGGCGAGTATGAGCGTGCCCGTGTCGTCGGGGGCGTTGGTGTTCTTTATCCTTATCGGGATTTTCTTCTGCATGACTGGGAAAATCGCATCCTCGTGAATGACCGTAGCGCCCATGTAGGAGAGCTCGCGCAGCTCCCTGTATGTGACGGTCTTCATGACCTGCGGATTATCGACAACGTGCGGATCGGCGAAGAGAAAGCCCGAAACGTCCGTCCAGTTCTCGTAGAGATCGGCGTCTGCCGCCGCGGCAACTATTGAACCGGTTATGTCCGAACCGCCGCGCGAAAAGGTACGGATAGTGTCGTTGGGCATCGAGCCGTAGAAGCCGGGGATGACCGCGTACTCCGTGTAGCTCAGTCTCTCGCGCAGGACGGGAATCGTGCGTCTCCCGTCATATTTGCCGCTCTCGTCGAAGAAGATGACATCCGCGGCGTCGATGAATGTGAAGCCGAGCAGCTTTGCGACTATTTTTCCGTTGAGGTATTCGCCCCTCGATGCGGCATAGTCGCGGCCGGCGCGGTTGATAAAATTCAGGCGTATGCGCTCAAATTCGTCCTCGAGGGACATATCGAGCTCAAGCCCGGAAATTATAGAATTGTAGCGTTCCTTTATCTTTTCGAATATCTCCTCGAAGTTTCCGCCTCTTGAAGCCGCATCGTAGCAGGCGTAAAACATATCGGTGACCTTCGCATCTCCGCTGAAGCGCTTGCCGGGCGCGGACGGCACGACATAGCGTCTGTCGGGATCCGAGCGGACTATATCGGCAACCTTGAGAAACTGCGCCGCCTCTGCGAGCGAGGTTCCGCCGAACTTGACAACTTTAGTCATAAATCTCTCCCCTTTAAAAAATGAAGATACTTTATTATACTAAAACGCCGGCAAATTGTTACTCTTAAAAAGAAAAATAATTATATCTGTGCCGATTTTGGAACAAAAGACAAAAAAATACGCGCTTTTGTGTAATTTATCTATGCTTTTGAGGTCAAACTCGCCGTTTCGGTGAATAGGATATAGACATATGCGCAAATTACAAAAGAATAACAGAGGGTAACAGTGGGTTACAATTTGCGCGCTCTTCTTGCAAAGCTCGACCTTTTATATTATAATAAGAGCGTTCGCGAGTTTTTACTGAAAGGAAAAGCAACATGAGAAAAATAATATACCGTTTCGCGGCTCTGATGTGCGCTGTGCTCTTTGTGCTCGGCGCGGCGGGCTGTGCGGTAAAAAGCAATAAACAGAAGCTCCGCTTTCAGCACACCGCCCAGGACAGGGAGGTAGGCGAGACCCAATCGATGATAGTGTACGAAAACCACTATGCCTACGGTATCCACTATCCCGCGATAGGCGTAGAGTCGATAGACAGCAAGATAAAGGCGGCGGCGCAGGAGATAGCCGACACTTTTGTGGGCGAGGTGTCGAGCTCAAAACCCAAGGGCGAGAAGCCGACCCTGAGCGCCGATTACAAGAGCTATCTTGTCTCGGACAACGGCAAGAACAAATATGTCAGCGTGGTTTTTGAGATAAAGACAGATATAGCCGACAAGGGCATAAAGACGGACACGATAAAGACGCTTGTCTTTGATATCCCGTCCGGCAAGCTTTTGAGCGCGGACGATTTCTTCACGGACGGCTACGAGAAGCTTGCGAGCATGAGAGTCGTATCGTATTTTATCGACAACCGCCTGTTTAATGCGGGCGTCGGCTCGGATAAATTCAAGCAGAATACCTCCGCAGACAAGAAAAATTTCACGAAATTCTCGATAAGCGCGGACAGCCTCGTTTTCTATTTTGATTCCGGCACGCTTTTTGATGAAGACAAGGGCTGCGTCGAGGCGGTGTTCAAGACGAGCGACATAAAGGCAATCTTTTCCGCCGAGACCGCCAAGGCTCTGTTCGGCGAGGCGCCTTCTCAGCAGACTACCTCCGAGCCCGAGAGCAAAAAGCCCGACCTGCCCGAGGGGGTCAAATATATCGCGTTCACATTTGACGACGGGCCGAGCAAGGATGCCACCAACCGCATTCTCGATACGCTTCAAAAATATAACGGCAGGGCGACATTCTTCGTTCTGGGCACCCGCGTAGGCAGCTATTCGGACGAGGTCAAGCGTGCCTACTCCATGGGCTGCGAGATAGGCAGCCATTCGTGGAGCCATGCGAATCTCAGAAAGATAAGCAAGCAGGAGCGCAAGCAGGAGATAAACAAGACTAACGCCATAGTCAAAGAGGTCATCGGCGTTGAGCCGACCCTGTTCAGAGTGCCCTACGGCGATTATAAGGGCATTCAGAGTGACTTCAACCTCCCGCTTATCCAGTGGAGCATCGACACCGAGGATTGGAGATACAAGGATAAACCCGGCTCGGGAAGAACTCAGGCGCAGCGCAACGCTGATATGCAGAAGATAATCTCCTCCGTTGTCGACCATGCGACGGGAGGCGAGATAGTTCTAATGCACGACATTTATGAGATGACCGCCGACGCATTCGAGCAGATAGCCGCTCAGCTCAGCGCCGAGGGCTTCAAATTCGTTACCGTCCATGAGCTCTATGCCATCTACGGCAAGACGCTTGAACCAGGCGTGGTCTACTTCACGCCAAAACGGTAAAATAAAAATATTGAAAGCCGCGTTGTAAAAAGCGGCGTGATTTAAACTGATGAAAACCGTGCTTTGCCTAATCGCAAAGCACGGTTTTCATCTTTTTGCGCCTTGCCGTCATGGCGGCGGCGAGCACTGCGCGAAAGACTGCTGCCTGCGGTGCAGTTGGTCTTTGGTGTTGAATCGGGCAGAACATATAATGTATATGCAGCGATTTAACAGTTTAAACAGATTGACTTGATTTTACCTTTATGATATAATCATCGATGGGAGCGGGAAATCCGCTTTGTGCTTTTCTCAACGTTTTGGGGGACGATGAATTAAATGAATCTGGAAATGGATCTGGTTTCGGCACTTGCGCATATTTTGGAGCTGATTATTGCCTTTCAGTTCTTCAGTGAGCTGTTTAACGGTAAGGGCAAAAAAATTGTCGCAGCGGCAGTGGGGTTCGTTTTTTATGCCGCAGCGTGTGCGGCATATTTGCTTTTTAACAAAACATTGCTGAATATTGTGTTTTGCTTTGTTATCAATGCCGTTTTGGCCAAGCTGTTCTTTGACTGCAAAGCCAAAGGCGCGCTGCTCGGCTCGCTGTTTATCTCGGTGTCGGACACGGCGGCGGATTTTATAGTGGTCACCGTGCTCGGCATAGTCGGCGGGGATATCAAAACATACCGCTCGAGCGTCTATGCATATCTGCTCATGGTGCTCCTGAGCAAGTCCGTGCTCTTTGTGCTGACAAAGGCGGCGGTCTATGCGGGATTGTATCTGCGCGACAAAAGGGATGCGAGTATCCCGGCCTTTCTGCTTATTTATCCCGTGGCTTCCATAGCTATTCTCTATACGTTTTGGATAATCTCCGTGCGCTATGACCTGTCGCGGAACATCAGCATTGCAATTTCCGTGGCGGCTGTCGCTATAATAATCTCGGCGTTTTTGACTTTTGTATTTTATGGGCGGACTTCGCGCAGAATAGACGAACTGCACGAGACTCAGCGAGAGGCGGAGCTTCTGCGTATCGACCAAACCTATTACACTCTGCTCGACAGGCAAAACGAGATGCTCAAGACGATAACGCATGACGAGAAAAATCATCTTATCGCAATAAAAGCGCTCGCAAACGACCCCGCGGTCAGCGAATATATTGACAATATATATGATGATATTAAATGCCACTCGATGTTCGGCAACACGAAGAACAAATTTCTCGATTTGCTGCTGAATAAATATGAATCCGTATGCCTGTCTGCCGGAATAAGCTTTGAGTATAGCATAAGCACGGCAAACCTCTCGTTTATGGACGCGCCGGATCTGATAACTCTGCTCAGCAATATTCTCGACAATGCGGTTGAGGCGGCGGGCGCGTCGGAGGGCAAAAAAATTGAGCTTTCGATAAGCAGAGTCAATGCATTTGATATGCTGACCTGTGTCAATTCCTGCGACTCCAAGCCGCAGTCGGTCGGCAAAAAGCTTCGAACCTCAAAAAATTCCGACGGCTTTCACGGTCTCGGAACAAAGAGCATAAGGACGGTTGCGGCTAAATATAAAGGGGAGTTTGACTGGTCATACAGTGAATTTGACAGGAAGTTCACGGTCAAAATCGCGTTCTCACGTACAGATAAAGAGAGCGCAAACGGCTGACGGCGGATTGTTCCCGCGTTTCGCCCGTAAAGTATATTTATATATGCATATTAATATGTATTATAATGCGTTCTCCTTGCCGTGCCCAAATATCACATCTGCAATTTGCGCGGCAAAATTAATCTCACGCCAATTCGCTATTTCGCTGATTCGGCGATTAGGCGCATTGCCAAAGTGAAGAAATACCCCGCAAAACGGCTTAACAGCGCCGCTTTTCTGAAATTTTGCGCTTTATCGGCGAAAAAAACGAATATCGCAGACGCCGCCGCAACCCGACTCCGAAAATTTTGACGGCATTTACGGGTGTCTGACAATAAATTCAACCTGCATAAGCTTGCATTTTTCACTGCAATGTGTTAAAATCTATAATATTAAGCAGTCATGAATGGTTGAAAATCGACACTTTGAGTTGTTTGTGGTGCTTTTTCTACGGGGCGGCGAGGAGTTCTCCGCTTCGATACTTTGACGACAGGAGTTGACATACTTGACAAAGTATATCATCAAGCGTGTTGCAATGGGTCTGCTGAGCATATTCATTGTGGCAACACTGACTTTCTTTCTGATGAATCTGGTACCGGGCGGTCCGTTCACGGCTGAGAAGTCTATGAGTGAGGCGGCGCAGAGAGCGCTTGAAGCAAAATTCGGACTGGACAAGCCCATAGGGCAGCGTTATTTGACATATATGTCCGATCTTCTCAAGGGAGATATGGGCCCGAGCCTTAAACAGCGCGGACGTTCGGTCAACGAAATAATTTCCTCGAAATTCCCGATTTCGGCGCGTCTTGCGGGCGTCGCCGTGCTCGTATCGCTGCTCGTCGGTATCCCGCTGGGCTGTGTCTCGGCCTATAACAGAGGAAAATTCGCCGATAATATTATTATCGTGCTTGCGACCTGCGGAATAGCCATACCGAGCTTTATAAGCAGCGTTATCCTGCTATATACGTTCGGAAGCAAGCTGAATATATTGCCGACGATAGGACTAAACTCGTTGGCATCCTATATAATGCCGGTAACGGCGCTGTCGATTTATCCGACTGCATATATAACGCGCCTCATGCGCTCGAGCCTGCTCGACGTTATGGGTCAGGACTATATCCGCACCGCGAAGGCGAAGGGTCTGTCTAACTTCAAGATCCTCTTCAAGCACGCCCTGCGAAACGCCATCCTTCCCGTTGTTACTTATGTCGGCCCCATGCTGGCGGGTCTTATGACCGGATCGTTCGTCGTGGAGAAGATATTCACCATTCCCGGTCTCGGCCGCGATTTCGTCTCGGCGATAAACCAAAAAGACTATACGCTGATAATGGGAACTACAATAGTTCTTGCCACCCTTATAATTGTGGCTAATGTTATAGTGGATATTCTCTATAAGATTATTGACCCGCGTATCAAACTTAAGTAAGGGAGCGGCAGGAGAGAAACGATGAACAAAAAATTTCCGAGTCTGCATTTGAACGCAGACGATTTTATCCCGGCAACAAAAGATGAAAAAGAAAGTCTCGTTGTCATGCGCGACAGCGTCAACTTCTGGGCAGACGGTATGCGCCGCCTGCGCAAGAACAAGATAGCGATGATAAGCCTCGTTTTCATCCTTATAATAATGATATTCGCCTATATCGTACCGTCCTTCTGGCCCTACAGCTATGAGGAGCAGATAAAGTACAGCGAAAATCTCAAGCCCTTTGAATACAGCCAGACCGAGCAGGCGCGCATAGACGCGGGCGAAAAGCTGTTCCCGCATATCTGCGGCACGGACAAGCTCGGCAGAGACTTTGCCGTTCGCCTTATGATGGGCACACGCATAAGTCTCACCGTCGGTCTTATCTGCGCGGCGCTGGTCTTGATAGTCGGCTCGATATTCGGCGCCGTCGCCGGATTTGCGGGCGGCTGGGTCGATATAATAATGATGAGAATTACCGATATTCTCTATACAATACCCGATGTTCTTCTGATAATAGTGCTCTCACTGGCACTGAAACCGAGACTCAACGCGCTTGCCGAACAGCCCGGCTTTGGTTGGATGAACACGGTCGGCCCGAACCTTATTGCTATATTCCTCGTGTTCGTGCTGCTCTATTGGGTCAGCATGGCGAGAATCACGCGTTCGCAGATACTTGTGCTCAAGGAGTCCGAGTATGTCACGGCGGCGCGCGCTCTCGGCGCGAGCGGTGCGCGTATAATCAGAAAGCACCTGCTCACAAACTGCATCGGCACGCTTATAGTCACAACGACCCTTCAGATTCCCTCGGCAATATTTACCGAGAGCTATCTGAGCTTCCTCGGACTCGGTGTTGCGGCTCCCATGCCGTCATTGGGTTCCCTTGCAACCGATGCGGTCAAGGGTATGAACACCTATCCGCACCTGCTGTTTTTGCCGGCAATACTTATCAGCGTCATCATTCTCGCATTCAACCTTTTCGGCGACGGACTGCGCGATGCGTTTGACCCGAAGCTGAAGAACTGACAAGGAGGGCGAGAACTTTGAGCGAAAAACTTCTGGAAATAAAAGACGAAAGACTCTCGTTCTTTACCCCCGCGGGCGAAGTCAAGGCGCTGAACGGCGTGTCCTTCTCCATGGAGGAGGGCGAGGTGCTCGGCATAGTCGGCGAGTCCGGCTCGGGCAAGTCCGTCACCGCTTATTCCGTCATGGGGCTTACCGCTTATCCCGGCAAGCTCATCGGCGGTACGATAAATTTCAACGGTCATCAGATTGACAAGATGAGCGAAAAAGAAATGCGCAAAATCAGGGGCAACGAGGTTTCGATAATCTTTCAGGATCCCATGACGAGCCTCAACCCCGTCTATACCATAGGCAATCAGATAACCGAGGTTATCTGCCTGCACACCGGCAAGAGCAAGAAAGAGGCTCATGACCGCGCAAAGGAGCTGCTCGAGCTCGTCGGCATAAACGAGCCGGCAAAGCGCCTCAAGCAGTATCCCCATGAGCTTTCGGGCGGTATGCGACAGAGAGTTATGATAGCCATAGCCCTCGCGTGCGAGCCGAAGCTGCTCATAGCCGACGAGCCCACAACGGCTCTCGACGTCACCATTCAGGCTCAGATACTCGAGCTTATGCAGGAGCTCAGAAAGAAGCTCGGCATGAGTATCATTATGATAACCCATGACTTAGGCGTTGTTGCAAGTATGTGCGAGAGAATAGCCGTCATGTATGCCGGTCACATCGTTGAATACGGCACCGCGGACGAGATTTTCTACGAGCCCAAGCATGAATACACCAAGGGTCTTATAAGATCCATTCCCAAGCTCAACGTTCAGGAAACCGAGCGCCTTATTCCCATCGAAGGTCAGCCGGTCGATTTGCTGAATCCTCCCGCAGGCTGCCCGTTCGCGCCGCGCTGTGCGAACTGCATGAAGATTTGTCTGCGCGAGATGCCGCCCAAGACTGAGCTGAGCGATACGCATTACAGCCAATGCTGGCTGCTTCAAAAAGAAGAATTTGAAAAGGGGGAAATAAGCTGTGAGTGAGAATGAAAAACTCGTTGAAGTGCAGCACCTGCAGCAGTATTTCCCGGCAGGCGGCAGAGGAAAGCATAAGAAATTCATCCAGGCAGTCGACGATGTCTCGTTCTTTATCAACAGGGGAGAGACTCTCGGCCTCGTCGGCGAGTCCGGCTGCGGTAAAACTACCGTCGGCCGCACGCTGCTCAGACTTTATGAGCCCACGGACGGCAAGATAATCTACGACGGAAATGTTATTTTCGATAAGGAAAACAAAGTGGCGGTCAATATGCTGCCCTTCAGACGCAAGATGCAGATGGTTTTCCAGGACCCCTATGCGAGCCTTGACCCGCGCATGACGATAGGCGATATCGTAGGCGAGCCCATCGACATCCACCATCTCGCCGCCAACAAGGCGGAGAGAAGAGAGAAGATAATCTCCCTTCTTGAGCGCGTCGGACTCAACAGCGAGCACGCAAACCGCTACCCGCACGAGTTCTCCGGCGGTCAGCGCCAGAGAGTCGGTATAGCGAGAGCTCTTGCGGTCGATCCCGAGTTCATCGTCTGCGATGAGCCGGTCTCCGCGCTCGACGTCTCCATTCAGGCGCAGGTCGTCAATATGTTTGAGGATTTGCAGGCGGATCTCGGACTTACTTATCTGTTTATTGCCCACGATCTCAGCGTCGTTCGCCATATCTCGAACCGCATCGGCGTTATGTATCTCGGCAAACTCGTGGAGCTTGCGGACAGCTTCGAGCTTATCGCGCACAGCGTCCACCCCTATACAAGAAGCCTTATCTCGGCAATCCCCGAGGCAGACCCCAAGACGGCGCGAGCCGCGAAGCGTATCCCGCTTCAGGGCGATGTCCCGAGCCCGCTGAATCCTCCGAGCGGCTGCCGTTTCCGCACCCGCTGCCCCTATGCGGACGAGCAGTGCGCCAACGAGTGCCCGCAGCTCAGGGAGGTTAGCCCCGGCCATTTCGCCGCGTGCCATCATCTCGATAAGGTCGCAGACTGACATATGAAGTCAGAATCAACGGTGTTTATTGCGTTTTGGAGCGCAATGGATAATAAAGCGGCAAAGCCGTAAAAATTTTGTAGAGGAGATGTATCAATGAAGATCAAGAGAATCGTATCCCTGCTCCTTGTTCTGGTGCTTGCAGTTTCTGCTATAGCAGTTCTCGGCTCCTGCAAGAAGGAAGAGAAGAAGAAGACCGACAACATCACTGTTCAGATCGGTCCCAACCCGGAAACTCTCGATCCGGCACTTAACAGTGCAGTCGATGGCGGCAATATGCTCATCACTCTGTTTGAGACATTGCTTATAATCGACAAAGACAACAAGGTTCAGCCCGGACAGGCTGAGTCCTACACTGTCAGCCCCGACGGTCTCACATGGACCTTCACCATGCGTGACGGCCTGAAGTGGTCCGACGGCACCGAGCTCAACGCCAAGGACTTCGAGTACACCATGAAGAGACTTACCGATCCCGATGTCGGCGCACCCTACGGCGAGACTGTTATCGGCATGATCGAAGGCTATCTGGATGCTGCGGGTAACCCCGATAAGAAGACCGGCAAACCGACCACAAAGCCCGATCGCGACAAGCTCAATGTCAAGGCCAGCGAGGACGGCAAGACTCTCACCATCAAGCTTGCATATCCCTGCTCTTACTTCGACAAGATCGTTGCTTTCGGCACCATGAGCCCCGTTCAGAAGGCTACCGTTGAAAAGAACGGCGACAAATGGGCAACCAAGCCCGAGACCTATGTCTGCAACGGCCCCTACATGATCTCCGAGTGGACTCCCGGCGAGCGCATCGTCTGCAAGAAGAACCCCAACTATAAGGGCGGCTGGGACAACAGCAAGATCGTTACCGAGCAGCTTACCTTCCTCCTTCTCGAGGATTCCAGCGCTTCCTATACCGCTTACACCAGCGGCCAGGCTCTCATGATAAAGGATGTTCCCACCGAGGAAATCCCGAGCCTCAAGAAGGCAGCCGACGGCGGCGACTTCTATGTCGACACCATTCTCGGCACCTACTATCTCAACATGAACAATCAGAAGGCTCCCTTCAACAACGTCAATGTCCGTAAGGCTCTCAGCCTTGTTATTGACCGTGAGTATGTTGCGAACACCATCATGCAGGGCACCTACACCCCGGCTTACGACTTTGTCGGCCCCGGCATAGTTGACAACGAGGGTATGTTCATCGACAACTCTATCGCGGCAAACGGCGGCAGCACCTATATCAGCAAGGATTATCAGGCCAACGTTGCAGAGGCTAAGAAGGCTCTCGCAGAGGCAGGCTATCCCGACGGTAAGGGCTTCCCGACCATCACTTATTCGACCAATGATTCCGGTTACCACAAGGCTCTTGCAGAGTATCTCCAGCAGGTCTACAAGAAGGAGCTCGGCATCGAGATGAAGATTGACACCGTTGACTGGTCGTCCTTCACTCCTCAGCGCCGCGCCGGTAACTATGAGATGGCCCGTAACGGTTGGGTCATGGACTACAATGACGCTTCCAACATAATCGAGCTGTTCTATTCGTCCAACGGCAACAACGACGGCAAGTACAGCAGCAAGGCTTTCGACGCCGCTATGGATAAGTCCAAGGTCGCCGATTCCAAGGCTCACTTTGAGGCTCTTCATGAGGCTGAGAAGATTATGTCCGAGGATTATGCTTGCATCCCCGTTGCATATTACAACGACTTCTGGCTCCAGAGTAAGACCCTTAAGGGCATTTGGCACAGCCCCTATGGCTACTGGTACTTCCAGTATGCTTATGTTGAGGGTTAAGCTGTAATCCCAAAGTCAAAGCATAACTGAACGCTGCCCGTGTCACGCAAGTGGCGCGGGCAGTTTCTTGATTTGCATAAAAAAACGGCAATCGGCAGCCGCCTGAAATTAAAAAGTCACTTTGCTTTTCATATCGACGCACACAAATCAAGGGCGAAAAACGCAAAATATTCCAATGTAAAACAATAATCGCCCGAAAAACATCGTTTTTGTCTGTTTTTTCATCGTTTTTTAAAAAACCGACATTTTTTCGCCGTTATGCGTTAGAATAAACCGCACTAAAATAATAGGCTTAATTCATCTCCCTTCGATGCTCCTATGCGACGAAAAGCGGGCGGAAGCTCCGTCCGCTTTTCGGTTGCGCAAGAGGGGAGGTTTGAACGGACGGCATAGCCGCGCCTTATAAACTCAAGGGACGGATACTAATGTTGAAAGAATATGACGGGCTTCCCGATATCGGCTCGCGTTATATAATCGAATGCAGATGCAAAAAAATCGGCGAGGACGGCAGCGAAGTGGGCTGCTATGAGAACACAGTTAACCCCGTCAGCGGATTGGTTTATGCCGAGAACAAGGAGCAGGCGGTCAGCTACGGCATGGACTTTATCATGCAGTATGCGGGCGATACCCTTCTGCTGGAGGATAACAGCATACTCTTGCTCGATGAAGAGTGCCCGATGGATTTGTATTATGACTTTTCGGCAGTCGAAGTAGAATAACTCTGCTTGAGCCAAAACCGAGGATAATCCCCCAAAACTCCTTCAAAATATCTTTTTTATCTCCACTTTCTCAACGGGTGCAGACACCGCGGTCAATCGGATTTGCGGCGCCTGCGCCTATTTTTTATTTGCGGGACTGTTTTTCTTGAAACGAGGTCTCCTATGCCGTATAATTATTATAGATAAAGTCGAAGTTTTCGGGCGGCGTTGCCCGTTGACTTTAATGAAAGCTTTTGGGAGGTGCGGTATGTACAGGCTCTTTATCGTTGAGGACGACCCGGGTATAGCCAACGCAGTTGCGGCGCAGGCGCAGGCTTGGAATCTCCAAACGCATATCGTGAGTTATGCACGAGTTCGCCGAGTTTTCGCCGCATATAGTTCTGCTCGATATCATGCTGCCGTTTTTTGACGGCTATCACTGGTGCAGCGAGATTCGTCGCGTCTCGAAGGTGCCGATAATTTTCATATCCTCGGCGGCGGACAATATGAATATCGTCATGGCGATGAACCTCGGGGCCGATGATTTTATCTCGAAGCCGTTTGACGGCAGCGTTCTTATGGCGAAAATTCAGGCTCTTTTGCGCCGCACATACGATTTCGGCGCGAGCGTGCCGGTGCTCGAGCACAGGGACGCCCTGCTCGATACAGGCGAAAATTCGCTCGTTTTCGGCGGCGAAAAGATAACGCTGACGAAGAATGAATACAGGATCCTGCTCTGTCTCATGGAAAACAAGGGCAAGGTGGTCAGCCGCGAAAAGCTGATGGAGCGCCTTTGGGAGACGGATGCGTTCGTTGACGAAAACACGCTTACGGTCAATGTCAACCGTCTGCGAAAGAAGCTTGACGCGGCGGGACTAAAGGAGTTTATCGCCACAAAGTTCGGCGTCGGATATATAATAGCTTGATTTTCGGAGGAGTTATGAGCTTTTTCAAGGGTTATGTCAAGGAGCGGTGGAGGCGGCTTTTTCTGCTTCTGCTTTTCGTCTGCATATTCGCGGTTTCGTTTTGGTTCTACCGTCTGCCAGTGCGCGCCGTGATGTATCCGTGTGCACTGTGCCTGCTTTTCGGCGCGGTGTTCGTCGCCTATGATATGACGAAGGCCTATCGCCGCCATAAGTTTTTTGAAGAGCTGCGCCGCAGAAACACGGAGATTATCTCGGCTCTGCCCGAGCCGGAGGGGATAACCGACTACGACTATCAGCAGCTCATATCGGCGCTCAAGGAGAAAATCGAGGAGATAACGGCACAGGCGGACAGCCGCATACGCGACACGGTCGATTACTACACGGTCTGGGCGCATCAGATAAAAACGCCGATAGCGGCGATGCGCCTGACGCTTCAAAAAGAGGATGTGCCCGAAGCGCGCAGGCTCGCCTCCGAGCTGTCTCGGATAGAGCAATATGTTGAAATGGTGCTCGTCTTTATACGCCTCGGCTCGAACTACAGCGACTATGTTTTCAGGGAGCAGGATATAGACGGCATAATAAAAGGCTCGGTGAAGAAGTTCGCCCCCTAGTTCATTGACCGCAGGATACGCCTTGAATATGACGGCGTTGATATCCGCGCCGTTACGGACGAAAAATGGCTCGCGTTCGTTATCGAACAGCTGCTCTCGAACGCGCTCAAATATACCCGCGAGGGGCGCATAAAGATTTATTCCGAGGGCAAAATTCTCTGCATTGAGGATACGGGGATAGGCATAGCGCCGGAGGATCTGCCGCGAGTGTTCGACAAGGGCTATACGGGCTGCAACGGCAGGGACGACCGCCGCGCGAGCGGGCTCGGACTGTATCTGTGCCGCCAGATCATGGAGAAACTTTCGCATACCATCCGCATCGAGTCGGAGATGGGAGTGGGAACGAAGGTGTATCTTGGGCTGGATACCGTATCCCTGTAGTACATAGAGAGCTTCGCCGGGAATCTTA
>OHNK01001041.1_pt1 | contig 13683 bp, 10 predicted proteins | sample 1569551 | NCBI WGS metagenome assembly OHNK01 (sample SAMEA3879518, study PRJEB24766) | human gut metagenome | biome: human-associated habitat; feature: feces | place: USA | collected 1985/1987 | reverse complement strand
GGCAAAATGAATCGGGTGTGTTGCGGGGCGGTATCGGAACTCCACACAGCGTCTTAAACAAAAGAAAATGCGAGCGACGTCAGTGACGGCACTCGCACAAAAGATTACTCTTTTTAATATCAATGATATTATGTAAACTAATTCAACTTGTCAACAACTTTTTTCGATAAGATGCTGTGCGCAGATAATTGTTTCTCTGTGAAAAACATTCTACGGCCTGTTCTTCTGAAATGAGATGAAATTGGATACCTTTTTCACCATGGAGCATCTGAACAAGTTCTTCCGCAGTCTTTTTCGGTTTCATTTTAGAATTTTCGATTATGCTCACATCCTGTTCAATCGTTCTTTTTCAGTTGCCCCATCAATTCCTGAAAACTTTCCAGAGCACTTTGCAAATTTTCAATAATATCCGCGGCAAGTTCGTCCGGCGCAGGGAGATTGTCCAAATCGGCAAGCGACTTGTCCTTCAGCCAGAAAATATCCAGACTGGTTTTATCACGTTCCAGAATTTCATCTACCGTGAATCTGCGCCAGCGGCCTTCTGGATTTTCCTGTGACCATGTTTCTGTGCGTTCGTGGCGGTTTTCCGGATGATAGCATTGAATGAAATCCTGCAAGTCAGCGTCCGTCATGGGATGCTGACGAAGCGTAAAGTGAACATTTGTGCGAAAATCGTAGATCCAGACTTCCTTTGTCTGACGCTCTGGGCTGGCGGGACGCTTATCGAAGAAAATCACATTTGCCTTTACACCCGGCTTGTAAAAAATGCCAGTTGGCAGGCGGAGAATGGTGTGCAAGTCCGTGGTGTCCAATAGCTTTTTACGGATGATTTCGCCTGCACCACCCTCAAACAGAATGTTATCCGGTACAACAACGGCCGCCTTTCCGGTCGGCTTCAGAATCGTATTGATATGCTGGATAAAGTTGAGCTGTTTATTCGAGCTGGTCGTCCAGAAATCCTGCCGGTTGTAGACCAGATTCTCTTCTTCCTGCTCCTCTTCTTCATTGGTGAAGGTGATGGAGGATTTTTTACCGAACGGCGGGTTCGTCAGTACATAGTCTACACGATAACCCGGGTCAGACAGCAGCGCATCCCCGCGTATGACGGGGACTTTGCCGTACAGGTCACCGATATTGTGCAGATACAGATTCATCAGGCAGAGTTTGAAGGTTGCAACCACAAGTTCAGTTCCATAGAACGTTTCGTTTTTCAGGAATTCTTTCTCTGTACGGTCGAGTGCATAGTTCTTTGGGTCCGCCAAGAACGCCTGTGCAGCAAGGAAAAAGCCGCCGCTTCCACAGCAGGGGTCAGCAATCGTCTTTTTCGGTTCCGGGCGCAGACAGGCCACCATTGCTTTGATGAGCGGGCGGGGTGTAAAATACTGCCCTGCACCACTTTTTACGTCCTCGGCGTTCTTTTGCAGCAACCCTTCGTAGATCTCGCCCTTCACATCGGAGGACATGGACACCCAGTTTTCCTTGTCGATCATCTGCACCACGCGGTACAGGATGGAAACATTGCTGATTTTGTTGACGGCCCCTTTGAAGATCTGCCCTAAAATGCCGCCCTCATCGCCCAGCCGCTCCAGTATAGCGCGGTACTGATTTTCCAGCTCTGCGCCCTTAAGCGTGTTCATATCCGACCAAGTGTAACCTTTAGGGATGCCGGTTTCTCGCTTATACGGCGGGCGGGAGTATTCATCGGACATTTTCAGGAAGATCAGGTAAGTAAGCTGTTCAAGATAATCGCCGTAGGATACGCCATCGTCCCGCAGCGGATTGCAAAGTCCCCAGACTTTGGAAACGATATTAGAAGATTGTTCACTCATTCAGATTCCTCTAAGATGATTTGTTTAAGTATTTTAAAAAATTCTATAAAGTTACTAAAAGAAAATTCATTCGGATGCTGATTTACATATTCAGCAAATTTCATTTTAGGCAGTGCAAGATTGATAGAACATTCGTCATCATCAAGGCTAAAAACTCGCTCTTTGCTTGTTCCTTCAATGATAGCAATACTTTCGGATCCGCAGACGTTCTTTTTTTCGCAGAAAGCATTTAATATCTTACTATAACCATTTTTATTGAATTCTTTTCCTAGATATAAGCGACGTCTTACGCCAGAAACATCCATCTCCGTCTTGATTTCAGTATCTGAATAATAATGTTCAATGCAAATTCCTGGAGTATTCTGCCTATTTTGAGGTATTGGAAGTATTAAGGAATATGTATTATTTCCCCAATATTTATATTCTTTTTCCTTGTTTCCGAGCTTGTCGTTGGTTGCTTTTACATCGCAATCTGCGACAAAGATATATTTTCTGGTATGAGGGAGTTTTGCAGCGTTTTCACACAAAGAACAAAGAGCTACATCTCCCATTTCTAGTTTCAAACCATCCGTACCACTGTTTTTGGGTTCATACTCCAAAAACTCAAATTCCAAACCATTAAATATATCATCATACTGACTATCTTTCGATAAAGCTGAAAATGCAGTTTTCATGTGTTTCCAATCTGTGCTGCCTTCGGTGATGATAAGTGGTTTTCCTTCGGTGGGAATAGTACGAGCAAGTTCTTGAATATCACTATTGAATTTTTGTGTCTGCTTAATATAATTATATGCACGTAAAAATTCAGAAAAACACTCGACATTGATTTTTTGACCTTTCGGCATTTCGTAAACGTCAAAAGCATCTTCACCTAATGTTTCTCTCATTCCAAGTAAGAACAGCGGCGAATGCGAAGTTATAATGAATTGGATTTTAGGGAACATTGCAATCAATTTTGGAAGCACTTCTTTTTGCAGTTTACTGTGCAAATGAAGTTCGATTTCATCAATCACTACAATTCCGGTGATTTCGTCTAAGTGAATGCTTTTTGTGATATCGTTATTATCTGCATAATGAATAATTGTCGCAAATATATTGAAAAGGGCAATCTGTCCGGTTGATAAAGAATCTAAAGTTGGACATATTACATTGTCGTTTTCTTTTTGTACAATACGAAATCGTGCGCCATATAAACTTCGAAAATTCAGATGGAAGTAAACATCTTTTCCGATTATTATGCTAAGTATTTTTTCAAGATTTTCTCTTGCTTGCCGCATTAGCAGAAGGTTCTCCGTTGAAATATGAGCTAACGATAATGCCCCTGCTTCACCTATAATATCCCCGCGCGAATCAGCAACCACATCAAGCAACCATTGCAAATTCAAATTTGTCACATCGTGAACTGTAATAGGATTTTTAAGATAACCATTAAAGCTCCCCTCAACCTTTGGATGCAGATAATCCGAATAGGTGTAATAAGAATCACCCAGCCATACAGGGCACTCATATCTATCCGGTCCAAAATAGCAAATTACATTTTTGTCCCAGATAGAACTAACTTGTTCAGATGATGCCTTTACTACTTTTTCGTTTCCCTCTTTGCTTCCGGAAATCGAACTAATACTAGTGCTTGTTTGTTCTTTAATATTGTCAATCGTAACATTTCCAGATTTACATATATAAATAGGAGATTCTTCATTCGGGGTTTCAACGCAATTATACAATAAAACCGAATACATATATGACTTTCCTGAATGTATTTCATTCGGCAAAATCGTTTTAAAAAAATTATGCCCCCCATTTTCTCTTGGTGTCGTTGCATTCATAAAATGCTGCTGCGCCATCTCATAAAAAGAATCAACGATATTTGACAGGATAGTTGACTTTCCTGTGCCGTTTTCACCAACAAGAATTACAGGTTTTGGTGTTCCATTGTTGTTGAATGGAAAATCGATTCCCACATCCTGTAAGGGTCCTACGTTTTTATACGCTAGCTTTTCAATATACATCTTTTTTCCCTTCAAACGCCTGTTTCAAAATACTCTGCCGCATTGCATCCGCCTGTGTAAGGATAGCATCAACCGTCTTCTCTACATTATCACAACTTGATAGTTGCTCTTCAATTTGACGTACTATGTTTGATTGTTCTTCAAGTGACGGAATCGGGATTTGAAATTCTTTGATATCGCCAACATTGATATGAGGAGAACCTGTTCCGCCTTTTGTTGCAATAACATGATTCGTTACCATTGGAGAATTCAAATAGTGCATCAGATAACGATTATTTAGTTTTTCCCCTGACCTCAAAAGCATCATTCGTTGACCCAAGCATGGATAAACATTTGATGGAATTGTACACGCTATCCCTAAAACTGAACCTTCACGACTATACAAAACATCTCCGGGCTGAGGAATTATGCGCCTATTCCGATCATTAAATGTCTCTTCACTTACATAATTGGGCGATTGCAAATCCAGATATCCACGCTTAAAATTTGTTGTCCTAAGACACAACTTTCCGTTCTTTTCCCATTTTGGCGTGGAATGCGGACAATCTACTATTTTAGCACATACATAGCCTATTTTCAGATGTGTGGAATTAGTCACTACTCTAAATGCGTCAACCAAAACCGCCTGCCGATATACTGCCAACTGCTCTTTTGTGGTTTTGAGTGTATCAACCGACTTATCAAGCTCTGAAAAAAGCTCTTCGATGTGGGCAACAATGCGGGATTGTTCATTGAGCGGAGGAATAGGAATCTCAAGATTTTTTATCAATTTTTGATTGATTGCCTTGAATGTTGTTCCGGTTCCTTTTGCCGATAGTTGTGTCTCAAAATAGCGAAAATAGTAGAGTAGATACTTCAAATCCAAAGAATCATCAGGCCGAATAGCTGCTAAACCACGACCGATACAAACAGTTCCGGGGGACAAATTTGTTGGGCCAACAGGTGCTCTTACAGAAAGCAAAATATCATTATATTGTGCAATTTTATTTGGGCTAGAACAATACACACGGACTTTAGGATATAACTCCCCAAAATCAGCCTTTCCCTGAAAGAAAGGAATTCCCTCTCCAGTACTATTATAATATTTCGATTCTGGTGACTGCCCGGCTATAATAGTTGCGCAGTCCTGTAGTTTTTTTATTGGATACATTGAATGCGTTCTCCTTACGCTACCAATTCCTCATTCATTTCATCCAAAATCTCCTGATACTTTTCTCCGAACACCCGATAGAACCCACCCAAGCCGCCTTTGCTGTCAAACGGCGTATACTCCAAGTCCTCCGGCAGAATGCTCAGTGATGTGATGATATGCTCCTTGATCAGCCGCAGCCATTCCATCTGTTCTGCGGTAAAATGGACCGCACCGGTGTTGCGGCGGAAAGTCCACTGTTTGAAGTTGTAGTTTACCCGGTCGGCAAAAGGCGAAAGGGTATCCGTATAGCCCATCTGAAAACGGATAATAGAAATCAGGTCGGTCAGCTGAGCGAGTGCGCCTTTCTTTACCTTGTCAGGCTGCTTGATGGCATAACAATCCCACAGACGCTCGACCGTGATGCCCTTTGCTTTGAGTTTTTGATACAGTTCCGTCAGTTTTTTCAGTACCATCGGACGTTTTTTATACGTTTCATTGTAGATGATGCGCAAGGCAATGATCTCATCTTTATTTTCCTCGATGAAATTCTTAAATGTAGAGATCACCCGGTCTGCCGTTTCCTCCTGATTGGTGTCATAACCGGCAAAGAGTATTTTGTCCAGATTAACGCTGTCGATGATCTGATCATGGCTGCGGCGGACATTTTCAATAAAATCGCGCACTTCCGGCTTCTGGAAAGGTGCAACGGCCTGTTTGATGAGCTCTTTCTGGGTCTGTGCAAGCTGTTCCGGTGCGGGCGTAAGCACGCCGCTTTCTGTTTGCGCTTTGGCATGAATGACATCTTCATCAAAGGCATTCAGCAGATTCTCCGCAACCTGCTCTGCGGTCTGCCCTACGGTTTCTTTGAACTGCTTGTGTTCGCTGCGTTCCATCCTGCGGCTGAGACGAATGACGCGGTTTGCAAGAGAAGTCAAGGTATCCTCATCCCGCGCACCGAGTGCAATGTTCATCATCAGTTCCTTCATGGAAACCGCTGGCTTGCGTTCCAGCGTGCGGGTCTCGGTCTTTTTGGATTTGGTTACACCCACTGCATCCACGATCACAAAGTGATCTTTGTTTTCCGTAGCAGAAGGTGTTACCTTTTGTAAATCATCCTTGCTCAGCGTGCGGGTGCCGCGGCCTTTCATCTGCTCGAAGTAATTGCTGCTGCGCACATCCCGCATGAACAGCAGGCACTCGATGGGCTTGACATCCGTACCGGTCGCGATCATATCCACGGTAACGGCTATACGCGGGTTGTAGTCATTCCGGAACGAGCTGAGAACGGCTTCCGGATTCTGCGCACTGTAAGTGATCTTTCTGCAAAAATCGTTTCCTTCGCCGAATTCTTCCCGGACGATCTGCACAATATCGTCTGCATGGCTGTCCGTCTTGGCAAAAATCAGCGTTTTGGGGACTTCTTTCCGGTAGGGGAACAGCGTGGTATGGAGTGCTTCTTTGAAGGTGCGAATCACAGCACGGATCTGGCTTGGATTTACGACATCCTTATCCAACTTGGACTGTGTGTAGAACACATCCTCGTCCATCTGCTCCCAGCGTTTTGCGCGCGTCAGGCGGTTACGCCGCTCGATCAACTGCTTCAGGATGGTTGCACCATTTTTCGTCACATCGGTTTCAATCAGATAAATGTCCTCGCCAACGTTAACGCCGTCCAGAACGGCCTGCTCTCGCGTATATTCGCTGACAAAATTTTCATTGAAGTAGCCGATGGTTCGCTTATCCGGCGTAGCGGTCAGGCCGATGATAAACGCATCAAAATAGGAAAGCACTTGACTCCATACATTGTAAATAGAACGATGGCATTCATCTACAATGATACAGTCAAAGAACTCCGGCGGAATTTTGGCATTGTAGACGACCTCTTTTGGTGCTTTGCTTTCGGCGGTGGCATATTCCGCAAAGGGAATCTCTTCTGCCTGTTCGTCCAGTTCTTCCCCTTTTAGAATGGAATACATCCGCTGAATCGTACTGATGCAGACCTGTACATCCCCGGAAATATAAGAGTTTTTTAACCGGCGTACACCATACAATTCCGAAAAGCTGCGAGGATCGTCATTGGGCTTGTATGCCATGAACTCGCGCTCGGCCTGTTCACCAAGGCTGCGGGTATCTACCAGAAACAGGATGCGATTCATTCTGCCGTATTTCAACAGCCGATAAGCGGCAGTAATGGCTGTAAAGGTCTTGCCTGCGCCGGTTGCCATCTGCACAAGAGCACGCGGCCGATTTTCTGAAAACGAAGTGTCCAGACCATGAATTGCACTGATTTGACATTTGCGGAAGCCCGATTCATCCAGCTGCGGGATACGCTTCAGATTGTTGCGCACAGTATCCGGTTCAGCAAGCCAGCGTTTCAACGTCTCCGGGCGGTGGAACGAGAATACCTCGCGCGAACGGTATTTAAGATCTGCGTAATCGGTAAAACGCACCAATTCGCCAGTGGCTTCGTAGGCGAACCGAACCTTGTACTCCCGCTTTACCCACTTGAACTGGCTATTTGCATAGCGGCTGGACTGCGTTTCCACATCTGTCAGCGCTTGACCTTCTTCGTCTTTCTTTGCCTCTACAACACCAACTGGCACTCCCTCAATGAAAAGTGCATAATCCACCGGACCAGTATTGGTAGGGAACTCGCGCACTGCAACACCGGAAGCAACCGTCAGATTTAGTTGTTTCAGATCCTGAATTGTCCAGCCACTTTGTCGCAATCTGTTATCGATTTGTTCCCGCGCTCTTGCTTCCGGAGTCATAACGATGCACCTGCCTTTGCTATCTTAGAGCAAACTGTTGATACCTCTATTTTATAAGATGCAACACAATATTACAAGTGTTTCCTTTTTATAAATTTCAAGGCGATATACTTCATGAGAATTTTTCAAAGTACTTGAAAATACGTAAAATTCATGGTATAAATTATACGAAACAATTGCTGCGTAGTATCTGTTGCTCAACAATATCTAAATGGGAGGTGCCTGCCATGACCGCCGTGATCTATGCCCGCTATTCATCGGATAACCAACGCGAAGAATCCATTGAAGGCCAGATTCGTGAATGCACTGCCTATGCGGAGAAGAACGGCATCACCATCGTCAAGCACTATATCGACCGTGCCATCTCGGCCAAAACGGACAATCGCCCGGAGTTCCAGCAGATGATAAAAGACAGCGACAAAAAGCTGTTCGACATCGTGCTGGTCTGGAAGCTCGACCGCTTTGCTCGGAACCGTTACGATTCTGCACATTATGAGTACCAGTTGGAGCGAAACCATGTCAAGCTGGTGTCCGCTACTGAACCAATTTCAGATGGTCCAGCAGGTATTATGGTCAAAAGTATGCTCACCGGCATGGCTGAATATTATTCCGCAGAACTTTCTGAAAAGGTCGTGCGCGGCATGACCGAGAATGTTCTGAAGGGCAAATATAATGGTGGAACGATTCCCATCGGCTATACAGTGGACGAGGAGAAGTTCTTTCAAATCGACCCCTTGAAAGCTCCCTTTGTATTGGAAGTCTTTCAGCGGTATAACGATGGAGCGACCATGAAAGAACTGATGAACTGGTTGAACGACAGCGGAGTGACCACTAACCGCAACCAGAAGTTTACTTATAATAGTATTCAAACCTTGCTGACAAACCGCCGTTATATCGGTGAGAACCGTTTTAAGGACATTGTGATGCCGGACAGCATCCCGGTTATCATTGAGAAAGAACTGTTCGATAGTGTGCAGGATAAAATCGCCAAAAACCGCCGCGCTCCGGCTCGGCACAAAGCGGAGGACGATTATTTGCTGACGACCAAGCTGTTCTGTGGAATGTGCGGTGCGATGATGTTCGGGGAGTGCGGAACGAGCCGGAATAAGAACGTCCACCACTATTATAAGTGTGCCAATGCCAAACGCACCAAGACCTGCAAGAAAAAGACCGTCCGCAAAGAGTGGCTGGAAGATCTGGTAGTCTGCGAAACCATGAAGATGATTCATGACGATGACTGCATCCAGTCTATCGTGGATGCGGTGATGATTCTTCAAGAACAGGAGAACACGGTGCTGCCCCTGCTGGAAAAGCAGATGAAGGATATAGAGAACGGCATCGAGAATCTGTTAAATGCGATTCAGGCAGGTGTACTGACCAGCTCGACCAAAGGACGCTTGGAAAAGTTGGAGGCTCAGCAGAAAGAGTTGGAAATTCGCATCGCGGAAGAAAAGCTGGCGAAACCGAAAGTCAGCGCAGATTTTGTGAAATTTTGGCTCACCAACTTTCGCAAGCTCGACCCGAACGTGAAAAGCCACCGGGAAACGCTTATCAACACGTTCGTGAACGCTGTTTATCTCTATGATGAAAAAGTTTTGATTACATTCAACTACAAAGACGGCACAAAAACCATCACTTTCGATGAAATCGCCGCCAAAGATGCCCCAGAGGGCAATGGTTCGGATTTGGGTTGCTTCGCTCCACCAAGAAACAGCACCTAGAAACGTAAGTTTCTGGGTGCTGTTCGTTTGCTCGAACCCACTGTTCCACGACGGCAAGATGACCGACTGCATCCCCTCCGACGCCGACCTGCAGAAGAGCTTTGACGGCATCCCCCACTTCCCCGGCAACGAATAAACCGCATTCTTCCGGCCCCGCTGTGTGCTCCACGGCGGGGCCTTTTTCTGGGTGCATCACACCCCGGAAACAGCAAAAGCCCTCCGGCTTCAGGACCGGAGGGCTTTTACGTTTGTTTTGGAAAAAAGGAAGAATGGACAAAGAGACAAAGGTTCTGATGCAGCTCGTGCAGACGGGTAATTACTCGCCGCGGACTGCTGCGAAACCGGCTTCCAGATCGGCAATGATGTCGTCGATGTGCTCGGTGCCGATGGACAGACGGATGGTGTTCTGGTAGATCTGCTGCTCGGCCAGCTCCTCATCGTTCAGCTGGCTGTGGGTGGTGGAAGCCGGGTGGATGACCAGGCTCTTCACGTCAGCGACGTTGGCCAGCAGAGAGAACACCTTCAGGTTATCAATAAACTGGAAGGCCTCTTCACGGCCGCCCTTGATGTTGAAGGTGAAGATGGAAGCGCCGCCGTTGGGGAAGTACTTCTCATACAGGGCGTGGTCGGGGTGATCCGGCAGAGAGGGATGGTTGACCTTCTCGACCTGAGGATGGTTGGCCAGGAACTCGACGACCTTCTTGGTGTTCTCCACATGGCGCTCGATGCGCAGGCTCAGGGTCTCGGTGCCCTGCAGCAGCAGGAAGGCGTTGAACGGAGAAATGGTTGCGCCGGTATCACGCAGCAGGATGGCGCGGATGTAGGTGACAAAGGCAGCGGGGCCGGCTGCGTCGGCGAAGGAAACGCCATGGTAGCTGGGGTTGGGGTCAGCAATGTTGCCGTACTTGCCGCTGGCCTTCCAGTCGAACTTGCCGCTGTCCACGATGATGCCGCCCAGCGTGGTGCCGTGGCCGCCGATGAACTTGGTAGCGGAGTGGACGACGATGTCAGCGCCATGCTCGATGGGACGGATCAGATACGGGGTGCCGAAGGTGTTATCAATGACCAGCGGCAGGCCATGCTTGTGAGCGATGGCTGCGATGGCATCAATATCAGGAATATCACTGTTGGGGTTGCCCAGAGTCTCGAGGTAGACAGCCTTGGTGTTGGGCTGGATCGCGTTCTCGACCTCTTCCAGATCGTGAGCGTCCACAAAGGTGGTGGTGACGCCGAACTGGGTCAAAGTGTGCTCCAGCAGGTTGTAGCTGCCGCCGTAGATGGTCTTCTGAGCCACGATGTGGTCGCCGGCCTGAGCCAGTGCCTCGATGGTGTAGGTGATGGCAGCTGCACCGGAAGCAGTAGCCAGAGCAGCCACGCCGCCTTCCAGAGCGGCAATGCGCTTCTCGAACACATCCTGGGTGGAGTTGGTCAGACGGCCATAGATGTTGCCGGCGTCGGCCAGACCAAAGCGGTCAGCGGCGTGCTGGCTGTTGCGGAAGACATAGGAAGTGGTCTGGTAGATAGGCACAGCACGGGAATCGGTAGCGGGATCGGCCTGCTCCTGGCCAACGTGAAGCTGCAGGGTCTCAAATTTATAGTTAGACATAGTATTTTTCCTCTCTATCTGTACTTAAAGTATTATTTTTACCCATAAAAATGCCCGGCAGCGTGGGGAGTTTCACCTTTCGTCTGCCGGGCAAAGAAATCGTTCTCAGCTCAGAGCCTTTTGTCTGTCTCGGGCGTCACATTCGCTCGCACATTCGCGGCATAGAGGGCACCGTACAGCTATGGCTCAGAGTTTGTTTCTCGGCCCGGGCGCTGTACATTCGCCCACAGCGGAAGTTGGCGTGCAGAAGACTTTTCCAGATCAGCGTCATTTGAGTACCCTCCTTTCTGAGATCCCCACTTACCTACAAGGCGTGTGGTTTTGTTGTCTGCATTATATTCCCTCCTACCCATATTGTCAATAGGTTTAATTGAATTTCTTCCAAAAAAGGTTTTAAGAGTCATTCTTTTGAGAAAAATGCAAAAAGATTGCATTTTGGTCTTGCATTTCACGCAGAATCCGTGTATACTCTTCCCTGCACCTAAATTGCAATCAGGTTGCAGTTTAGGCAACTAAAGCACTTTTCGTCCCTCCGTTTATCGCAATTTTCAAAAATAGTGCCTATCAAAATGGCATATTTGCGATATGCAGTTTGCGGATGTTGCTTGTGCATGAAAAACGCAAACTGCTACAATCTATCATAGGAAAATGAATTGCAAATATCTCTGCCTAAGTTTACCCTCTCCGGCCCTGTTTGTCAACGGAGACCGTAAAGAGGAGCGGCCTTGGCCGCCCCTCTTTGCTTTTTTGAGAAGTTTTTGTCGAATCTGCCCGTTTAGATTGACGAATGACTCAACTTTTTGTATACTGAACAGGAACAAGTTGACAGAATTTTCCTGTTTTTCCTGCACGGGAACATTTTTTGCGTTGTGTCGGCGTAAAAGATGCTCATTCTGCCATCTTTCTGGACACACTGAAAAGGAGAAATGAATATGAAAACAACTGGCATCGTTCGGGGCATCGATTCTCTGGGCCGCATCGTCCTCCCCAAGGAGCTGCGCACCAATATGCACATCGACAAGGACTCGAAGCTCGAGATCTTCGTGGAGGGCGATCAGATCATCCTCAAAAAGCACCGTCCCGCCGGCAGCTGCGATTTCTGCGGTGAGCTGGCGGCCGACATGGCACAGTATGAGGGTTACTGCATCTGCCCCGCCTGCCGGGCCAAGATCGCTGCGCTGTAAACGGAAAAGGAGGATCACATGAGTCAGATGATCGACTTCACCCTGCCTTCCTGCGTACCGGGCCGGACGCTCCATGCATTCCGCTGTGTGCCGGAGGGTGAGGTGCGGGCCATCCTGCAGCTCTCCCACGGCATGGTGGAGTTCATCGACCGGTACAAGCCTCTGGCCGAGTATCTGGCCGCCCGGGGCATCCTCGTCACCGGCCACGACCATCTGGGCCACGGCGGCTCCATCCGCACCAGGGCGGATTACGGCTATTTCGCCCAGCCCGACGGCAACCGCGCCGTTCTCGACGATCTCCACGCTGTCACTGCGCTGACGAAGCAGCTCTATCCCGGCGTCCCCTATTTTCTGCTGGGCCACAGCATGGGCTCGTTCTACGCCCGGCAGTACCTTTGCGAGTGGGGCGGTGAGCTTGACGGAGCCATCATCATGGGTACCGGCTTCCAGCCCAAAGCGCTGGTCGCCACGGCCCGGGCGCTCTGCCGGGTGCTGGCCGTCTTTTTCGGCTGGGAGCACCGCAGCAAGCTGGTGGCACGCCTCTCCTTCCTCGGCTACAACAGGGGCCTCGAGGGCCGCACGCCTCAGGACTGGCTCAACCGTGACCAGGCCGAAGTGGACAAGTACCGCGCCGACGAGCGCTGCATGTTCACCTTCACCCTGAACGCCTACTACAGCATGTTCACAGGCATCCTGCGGCTGTACGACCCCGCCGTTCTGGCCGGGGTGCCGAAGGACCTGCCCCTTCTCTTCCTCGCCGGTGACGCCGACCCTGTGGGCGAGCGCACCGCCGGAGTCCGGCGGGCCATCCAGAGCCTCCGGGACGCCGGTGTCGGGAACATCGAGTCGAAATTCTACCCCGGCGCCCGCCACGAACTGCTGGTGGAGACGAACAAAGCCGAGGTGTTTGCGGACATCGCCGGCTGGCTGAACAAACAGATCTGATAAACATAACGGGGCTGTTGTGCAACAGCCCCGTTTTTTTGTTTTTCTTCTTTACTTTTTGGCTGCCCAGCCATCCACGACAGCCACAAGGGCCTTGCCCCGGCGGCCCAGAATCTTAGGCAGCAGGATGCGGGCCATGGCCCAGACACCGGAGAAGTTGTACAGGATGATGAGGGCGGTGATGATGCCCGTCCAGAGGCCGTACAGCGGCGTATCGGCCAGCAGCACGAAAGCCTCGAACACCAGCGCGGCGGCGTTGACGAGGACGCGGCCCGGGTGGACGCGCATCCCGATCATGCCGTGGGCGTCGATGGCGCGGAGAGTGAACACCAACCCGAGGCCGAGGAAGGACGCATAGGTCGCGCCCACGGGACCCCACCACTTGATGAAGAAGTAGTTCATGAGGCAGTTGCTGATGGCACCGGCCATCATGGTGGCCATGCTGCGCTGGGACTTCTTATTCACGACATAGACGCTGTTCATGAA
>OHNK01001027.1_pt1 | contig 13807 bp, 7 predicted proteins | sample 1569551 | NCBI WGS metagenome assembly OHNK01 (sample SAMEA3879518, study PRJEB24766) | human gut metagenome | biome: human-associated habitat; feature: feces | place: USA | collected 1985/1987 | reverse complement strand
ATCAAACTATATTCATTACATGTTTAAAAAGTATGACAACGAAATCCGCATCATCAATGTAGATAAGCTGACATATGCAGGAAATCTTGAGAACCTGAAAGATATAGAAGACAGAGAAAATTACACATTTGTAAAGGCAGATATCTGTGATGCAGATGCGATTAACAAGATTTTTGAAGAGAACGAGATTGACAGAGTAGTACATTTTGCTGCAGAGAGTCATGTTGATCGAAGCATTAAAAATCCGGATGTATTTGTAAAGACAAATGTACTCGGGACACTTGTGATGCTCAATGCGGCAAAAGCAGCATGGGAGCTTCCTGACGGAACATTTAAGGAGGGCAAGAAATTCCTTCATGTTTCTACAGATGAGGTGTATGGATCACTGGAAGAGGAGGGAGAATATTTCTATGAGACAACTCCGTACGATCCGCACAGCCCATACTCTGCAAGTAAAGCATCATCGGATATGCTGGTAAAATCTTATATGGATACGTATAAATTTCCGGCAAATATCACAAACTGTAGCAATAACTATGGCCCGTATCAGTTTCCGGAGAAGTTGATTCCGCTGATCATTAACAATGCTCTGCAGGGCAAGAATCTTCCGGTATACGGAGACGGAAAGAATGTCAGAGACTGGCTGTATGTAGAAGACCATGCAAAAGGAATTGACATGGTTCAGGAAAAAGGAAGACTTTTTGAGACGTATAATATTGGCGGTCATAATGAAAAACAGAATATTCAGATTATCCACATTATTCTGGATACATTACAGGAGATGTTGCCAGAGGGAGATCCAAGAAAAGAACTTGTCAGTGAAAAGCTGATCACATATGTGGAAGATAGAAAAGGACATGACAGACGTTATGCTATTGCGCCGGATAAGATCAAAGAAGAAGTGGGCTGGTATCCGGAAACAATGTTTGAAGACGGTATTCGCTTGACGATCAAATGGTTCTTTGAAAATGAGGAATGGATGAAGAATGTTACAAGCGGTGACTATCAGAAATATTACGAAGAAATGTATAAATAATGCGTTCAAACAGGCAGTATCCTAGGATACTGCTGGTTTGCGTTATGAGGTTGAATCTACGAACAGGAGGAAGATTGAAAGATGAAAGGTATTATTTTAGCAGGTGGTTCAGGAACCAGATTATATCCATTAACAAAGGCAATTTCCAAACAGATCATGCCGGTTTATGACAAACCGATGATCTATTATCCATTGTCTACACTGATGCTTGCCGGAATCCGTGAGGTTCTGATCATTTCTACACCAAGAGATCTTCCGGTTTTCCGTGATCTTCTGGGAGATGGAAGCCAGCTTGGAATGAGATTTGAATATGCAGTACAGGAACAGCCGAGAGGACTGGCAGATGCATTTATCATCGGTGCAGATTTCATTGGCAATGATGCAGTTGCCCTGGTACTTGGAGATAATATTTTCTACGGACAGAGCTTTTCCGCAGTATTGCGCAGAGTAGCTGCCAGAGAAAAGGGCGCAACTATTTTCGGCTATTATGTGCGTGATCCCAGAGAATACGGTGTAGTGGAATTTGATGAGAACGGCAAGGCACTTTCCATCGAGGAGAAGCCGGAGCATCCCAAGAGCAATTATGCGGTTCCCGGACTGTATTTCTATGACAATGCTGTAGTGGAGATCGCAAAGAATGTAAAGCCCTCTGCAAGAGGAGAGATTGAGATCACCAGCATCAACAACGAGTACCTGAACAGAGGCAGTTTACAGGTAGAGACACTGGGAAGAGGCTTTGCATGGCTGGATACCGGCAATCATGATGCCCTTCTGGATGCGGCAGATTTTGTGGCGGCTTTCCAGAAGAGACAGGGTCTGTACATTTCCTGTATTGAAGAGATCGCTTTCAAGCGAGGATTCATTGACAAAGAGCAGCTGCTTGCTCTGGCAGAGCCGCTGCTTAAGACGAACTACGGAAAATATCTGGTAGAGGTAGCAAATGGACTCTAAGCTGCGGAAAATGGCGATTCTGGCCTCCATGGCGGTGATCCTGCTGGTGGCACTGCTGGTCATGTATGTCAACAGGGAGCAGTTTACGGCAGCTTCCGGACCGCCGGCATCCGGCACTCAGAATGCCGGAGCGGATGACAGTGCATCTCCGGCGGAAAATGGCGATCAGGCAGAAGAGACGGTCTCACCGGATGGTCAGATCGGCAATGATCTGAAGGCATTTTTAAAAGATAATACGTTTTTTGATCAGGAAGTAAATCCAATTCTGGAAGCTGCAAAGGATAACAGCAACCGTCTATCTCTGGTAGCCACCTCCATAGAAAAGGATCTGCGGATCCAGATCGTGGACAACGAAGGAAGTCCGGTGACCGGGGAGAGCTTCTACGTACGACTGGACGGTTTGGGAGATTACAAGGATCTGGATCAGGACGGTATCATTTACATTGGAGATCTGGATTCCGGAGACTATTATATTGAGCTCCTTCCCATTGAGGGATATAAGGTTCCGGTCAGTGAGACAAGAGTTCACGTCAAGGATAAAGTGGAGTTTCTGGCCATTGACGATATTTCCCTGTTGATCAAGACGGAGGATGAAGTGGATGCAGAAGCCGAGGACAGCGCCGTGGCAGGTGCTCTGGCAGATGCGGACAAGACAGAGATCCAGAAGCTGCAGACCACGTCCGGTAACGCAAAGGTCGGTATCGATGTCTCCAAATGGAACAAGGAGATCGACTGGGATAAGGTGGAAAACGCAGGAGTGCAGTTTGCCATTATCCGTGCCGGATACCGCGGTTCGGTAACCGGAAGCCTGGTGGAAGATCCCATGTTCGTGACGAACATGAAGGGTGCACAGGCCGCAGGAATTCCGGTGGGCGTATATTTTTTCACCCAGGCTGTGGATGAGAAGGAAGCTGTGGAAGAGGCTTCCGCGGTGATCGAACTGATCCGGGATTACCGGCTGAACTATCCGGTATTTATCGATACCGAAGGTGCGGGCGGTAACGGCCGTGCGGACAGTCTGGATGCGGAGACCAGAACACTGGTATGTGAAGCGTTCTGCAGGACCATAGAAAATGCCGGATACACGGCGGGTGTCTATGCTAGCCGTAACTGGTACAACAATAATCTGCAGACAGCAAGACTGGAAAACTATCATATCTGGCTGGCAGAGTATCGCAGTGTTCCGTTATATCAGGGATATTATAAGACCTGGCAGTATACCTCCAAGGGAAAAGTGGACGGCATCGAAGGTCGTGTGGACATGAATATCACCTACGAATAGTCAATAAAAATAAAGAGTGAGGACGAAATAAATGGGTAAAATAACAGTAGAAACCTGTGAAATTGAAGGATTAAAGATCATTACTCCTACGGTATTCGGAGATGCCAGAGGATATTTTATGGAGACTTACAATTATAACGATTTCAAGGCTGCGGGAATTCCTGAGGTGTTCGTACAGGACAATCAGTCCGCTTCCAAGAAGGGTGTATTGCGTGGACTGCATTTCCAGAAACATTTTCCTCAGGACAAGCTGGTGCGCGTGATCCGCGGAGAAGTCTATGACGTGGCAGTGGATCTGCGGGAAGGTTCCAGGACTTTCGGCCAGTGGTACGGAGTGCTTTTGTCTGAAGAGAACAAGAAGCAGTTCTTTATCCCGAAGAATTTTGCACATGGTTTTCTGGTACTGTCGGATTATGCGGAATTCTGCTATAAATGTACGGATTTCTATCATCCCGATGATGAGGGCGGTATCGCTTACAACACACCGGATATCGGTGTGAAATGGCCGATTCCAGAAGGCATGGAACTGACGCTTTCCGAGAAGGATACCAAGTGGGGCACATTGGAACAGTACGTGAAGGAAAAAGAGAATGAAGGTAAGTAAAAAAGCGGGCATTGCCCTGTTTGTGACAACGGCAGTGATCATGGCAGTACTTATTGTATTCCATAAGAATCCGGGACCTGCGGCGGATCCGGGACAGGAACTGGCCAAGAAGATCATTTCCTGCGTAGTGATCGCGGCGGCATGCGTTGCTTTTATTCACTGGTATGATAAATTCACCGGACTGCCGGTGGAACTGTTCCAGAACCGGCATCTGATCTGGAAACTGGCCAAAAATGATTTCAAAAAAAGATATGCGGGATCTTATCTGGGTGCGGTATGGGCTATGGCACAGCCGGTGGTCACGGTGGCTATGTATTACATTGTTTTTGATAAGATCATGGGTAATACGAGTACTCCCCTGCGGGAGGGTGTGGAAGTACCCTTTGTATTGTTCCTGACGGCTGGGCTTGTACCCTGGTTCTATTTTAGTGAGGCATTAAACAATGGAACCAATGCGCTGCTGGAATATAACTATCTGGTGAAAAAAGTAGTATTTAAGATCAGTATCCTGCCTATCATCAAGATTATTGCAGCCACCTTTATTCATGTATTTTTTGTGTGTCTGCTGTTGATTGTGGCAGCAATTTACGGGTATTATCCTACCATATATACGATACAGATCGTATACTATAGCTTCTGCCTGTTCATTTTTGTACTGGCACTCAGCTATACGACTTGTGCAGTAGTAGTATTTTTCCGGGATCTGTCTCAGATCATCAGTATCGGATTGCAGATCGGCATGTGGGCCACTCCTATTTTGTGGAATCTGGATTCCCTGTCCGGCAATTGGATCACGATTCTGAAGCTGAATCCTCTGGTGTATATTGTAAACGGTTATCGAAGTGCTATTTATGAGAAGGAATGGTTTTTCCAGGATTTCTTTTCCACCATGTATTTCTGGATCGTAACGGTAGTACTGTTCGGGTTGGGAGCCGTTATTTTCAAACGATTGAAGGTACATTTCGCAGACGTGCTATAATACGAATGATTGTTACGATTTCGAGAGTTCGAAGAACGGAGAAATCGTATTATAAAAAACAGAGCATAGCAAAACTTTTATAGATGAAGAACCTTGTGGGGAGGAGCTGCATTACAAAACTGTTGTGGGGAAAACAGAAAGGGTGAAAGTAATTGAAGGGTGCTCGTGAAAAATTAAGAAAATTCTGGTTATGGAAGCCGGGAAAGATCCTGCTGGCCGTGGGATGCTGCGGACTGCTGCTGTTGACGCTGATTCCATTGTTTCGTCTGACAGTCTATGCGGTTCCGTATTATGATGATTACAATTTCGGAAGATTTGCCAGAGCTGCCATGGAGCAGGAACAGTCAAAATGGGCTGCCATCTCCGGTGCACTGGATTGCTCCAGAACGCAGTGGTATGCGTGGCAGGGAACCTATTCTTCTATTTTCTTTATGGCATTGATGCCGGCAATCTGGGGAGAACAGTATTATTTCCTCGGTCCAGTGTTCATCCTGCTGCTATTGCTGGCGGGTACCATGACATTTACCCATGTGATCCTGCGGAAAGTACTGGGCATGGAAAAGTGGACCGGCCTGGCAGCACAGGCAGTGATTACAGTGGCAGTCTTTATGTTTATTTATTCCGCACAGAGTGGCTTCTACTGGTATAACGGCGGAGTTCATTACGTGGGAATGCACGGCTTTGGATTGTTGATGTTGTCTGTGGCAATCTGCCTGGAGAGAGCAGAAGGAAGAACTGCTACCGGGCTGCTATTTACGGCCTCGGTACTGCTTTCCATGATCACGGCCGGAAGCAATTTTGTCACGGCATTGCAGGGACTCTTATCGCTGTTGACGATTCTGTTTATAAGTGTGGTAGTGGAACACCGGAAAAAGGGACTGTGGCTGTTGCCTGCTACGCTGGTATACATTATAGGATTTGGGCTGAATGTAGCGGCACCGGGCAATTCCGTGCGGGCCCGCAGCTATGTCGGCTGGGGATACAGTCCCCTGGAGTCCATCGGCAGATCTTTTCTGGAAGGAGTAAAACATCTTCCAGAGTTTACAGGATCTATTGTTCTTATGGTAATGGTGATGCTGTTACCCCTGATCTGGCAGGCACTTAAGGAGACGGAGTATCGTTTCCGGTATCCGGGAGTCGTACTTCTGTGGTCCTTCTGCCTGTATGCCACCGGTTACACCCCAAGCCTGTATTCCCTCGGACATGCCGGATTGTCCAGAACTCTGAATGCGGTGAAGATCACATATTTATTGCTGTTGTTCCTGAACGAAATATACTGGTGTGGCTGGCTGCAGCAAAGACTGCAGAAGAAGGCATCAGGCAGCGCGGCAAGATGGCTGGCGAACTGGAACGGAGCCGCAGTGTGGTGGTTTTATGCGATTATGGGTCTGGAATTTATCATGATCTTTCAGGTGTCACCCAATCAGGCAGGACATTATTCGGCTTATGGGGCCTATTACTATGTGCATACCGGAGAAGCGTATAATTTCCATCAGGAATATCTGGAACGGGTGGAGAAGCTATTGGGAGATGAGGATGATGTACAGCTGCAACCTTATCACTACAAGCCCTGGTTTTTGTGCATGGGAGACCTCTCGGAGGATGAAAATAACGAGGCCAACCGTTCTCTGGCCATATGGTATGACAAAGACAGTGTAACGCTGATAAGCGAGGATTAAAATTGATGCAGGAAAAGAAAAAGCTGGCCATTGAAGTCGATAATGTCCAGAAGATCTATAAACTATATGATAAGCCCTCAGATCGGATGAAGGAGGCTTTCGGCTTCGGAAAAAAGACGAAGCATAAGCTTCACTATGCCCTGAAGGGTGTGGACATGAAGATCTATCAGGGAGAAACGGTGGGTATTATCGGTACCAACGGTTCCGGTAAATCCACGATCCTGAAGATCATCACCGGTGTATTGAATCCCACTTCGGGAAGAGTGCTGGTAAATGGCCGTATTTCCGCTCTGCTGGAGCTGGGTGCCGGATTCAATATGGAATATAACGGCATTGAAAATGTGTATCTGAACGGGACGATGATGGGATTTTCCGAGAAGGAGATTGAGGCAAAGCTTCCGGAGATCTTAAGTTTTGCGGATATCGGAGATTACGTCTATCAGCCGGTGAAGACTTATTCCAGCGGTATGTTCGTCCGGCTGGCCTTTGCGGTGGCCATCAATATCGAGCCGGAGATCCTGATCGTGGATGAGGCTCTGAGTGTCGGTGACGTATTTTTCCAGGCAAAATGTTATCATAAATTCGAAGAATTCAAGAAGATGGGCAAGACCATTGTGTTCGTCAGTCATGATCTGAGCAGTATCAGCAAATATTGTGACCGTGTATATCTGCTGAATCAGGGAAATATCCTGGGCGAAGGCAGTCCCAAGGCTATGATCGACACCTACAAGAGGGTATTGGTGGGACAGTATGACGGCCCGGAGAGTGTGGGAGAAGAGACTGCCAGTCTGCTGGATGATGAAGACCTGCAGAGAGCAGCTGCCCAAAAAGCAGATGAGAAGGGGACCGATGCTTCCCAGGCTTCCATGGAGGCCAAGGGGCAGAATCCCAATGCCCTGGAATACGGTACGAAGCAGGCACAGATTGAGGAATTTTACATTACGGATGACAGAGGGGTTCCCACCAATGCGATCCTGAAGGGCAGTATGTTTACCATCCATATGCGGGTTCGTTTTATGGATCATATTCCGGCCCCCATTTTTGCATTTTCTGTAAAAAACGTCATCGGTGTGGAGATCACCGGTACAAATACCATGATTGAAAAGGCTTTTCTGGACAGCGTGGAGCCGGGAGAGGTGAAAAATGTGACTTTTACCCAGAAGATGAACTTACAGGGTGGTGAGTATCTGCTGTCTCTGGGAGTGACCGGCTACGATCAGGATACCTTCGAGGTATATCACAGACTGTATGATGCCTTGAATATTACGGTGGTATCGGACAAGAACACCGTAGGATATTATGATATGGATTCCGAAACAAAAGTATGGGATGCGGAGGAGAAGTAAGGAATGACAGAGACCATCGGGAAGATCACACTGAATCTGGATAAATATCCCGGCGAGGATTATTATTGCGACGGCAGTGTGGAGGACGAGATCTTAGACATTGTAAAAAAATACAGTACGGTGGAATATGACAGGATCATTGCGGAGCGAAAGAGCTGGCCGATCCTGTATCATTTGTCTGCTCTCCGGGAAAATATCGTGGATTTCCTTCCCATACAGAAAACAGAGAAAGTGCTGGAAGTGGGCAGTGGATGCGGAGCCATCACGGGTGCACTGGCAAGAAAAGCCGGGGAAGTGACCTGTGTGGATCTCTCGAAGAAGCGCAGCCTGATCAACGCCTACCGCCACAGCGAATGTGAAAATGTGACGATCCATGTGGGCAATTTCACGGATGTGGAACCGGAACTTCCCGCAGACTATGACTATATCTGTCTGATCGGTGTTTTTGAGTACGGACAGGCTTACATAGGCGGCAAGACGCCTTACGAGGATTTCCTTAAGATCCTGCAGAAGCATCTGGCACCGGACGGCAGGATCGTGATTGCCATTGAGAACAAATACGGATTGAAATATTTTGCCGGATGCAAGGAAGATCATCTGGGCAGCTGGTTTTCCGGCATTGAAAATTATCCGGAGGGCGGTGTGGTACGCACGTTTTCCAGGAAAAAGCTGGAGCGCATTTTCGATGCCTGCGGTGTGGGAGAACGCAGTTTTTATTATCCGTATCCCGATTATAAATTTATGACCACAGTCTATTCCGATGCTTATCTTCCGGGACGTGGAGAGCTGTCCAACAATCTGCGGAATTTTGACCGGGACAGAATGCTGTTGTTCGATGAGAAGAGTGCTTTTGACGGAATTGTGGAGGAAGGATTGTTTTCCGTTTTTTCCAATTCCTATATGGCGGTGATCGGAGCACCTCTGGATCTGAAATATGCCAGATATTCCAATGACCGTGCGGAAAGCTTCCGGATCCGCACCGAGATCCTGCTGGACAAGGAAGGCTGTAAGACGGTCCGAAAATATCCGCTGACAAAAGAAGCGGAAGCCCATGTGCGTCATATGCCGGAGGCTTATGAAAAATTGAAGGAACGGTATGCGGGAAGCAGTCTGGATGTCAATGTCTGCCATCTGGGAGAAGAGAACGGCATACCTTATGCGGAATTTGAATTCGTGCCGGGCAGACCGCTGTCGGAACTGATGGACGAATGCCTGGACAGACAGGATGTGCAGGGATTTCACAACCTGTTCGCAGAATATCTGGAGAGAGTGGGCTACGGGGAGGATGTGCCGGTGGCAGACTTTGATCTGATCTTTGCCAATATTCTGGTGGATGGTGACCACTGGACACTGATTGATTATGAATGGACTTTTGACCGTCCCATAGAGACCAGAGCTCTGGCCTTCCGGGCTGTATACTGTTATGTACTGGAAGATGAAAGACGTAATGCACTGGAACTGGATCGTATTCTGGATCGTCTGGGCATCACGGAAAACGAAGCCAGACAGTACAGAGAGCAGGAGATGGAATTTCAGAAATATGTGACCGGACAGAAATTGTCCATGGGTGAGATCCGCAATCTCTTAGGCGGCGAAATTTATAAGCCCACGGAATGGATAGGACGGTTCCGTCAGACGGAGGGAGAACTCAGGGTACAGATCTATGAGGACAAGGGACAGGGATTTTCCGAAGAAAATTCCTATTTCCCGGAGAACGTCTATGCAGAGGAAAAACAGGCGGAATTTACGGTGAATTTCGATGGAAATGTCCATTATTTACGGCTGGATCCGGCCATGTGCGCCTGCGTGTGTAAAATCCGGGAGCTTACCATGAACGGACAGCCGGTTCCTGTGCAGGACAAAAAGATCGTTACCACTAATGGAAAAATCTTAAAGTCCGCAGACGGTGCGGAGCATCCCAGCGTGGTATTTCCCACGGAGGATCCGAATCTGACGATCCGGGTGGATGCATTGGACAGAAAGGCAGAGAACATCCTGACTGTGAAAATGGAGATCGTGCAGATTCCCCTTGCTGTGGCAAGTGACATGGCGGGAGCGGTGAAAAAATTTTTCTAAGGAGACAGGAAACTTGAGCATTCGGACGTCAGTAAAGCAGATGCTTGTCAGACAACAGGATAAAAAGTATGAAGCAGAACTGGCAAAGCTGCGGGTGACCTACGCGCAATGGGCTGCGGAGCAGGAAAAAAAGATTGCGGAAACAGTGGTCACAGAGATCGGGGAAAGAGCCGGTCTTGCGGAATTCGTAATCTACAGGCAGCAGAAAGGACAGCTGGCGGAAAATGCTGTGGAGCGGATCAATGCGTATTTTGTGAAGCATCCGGAGGCAGAGATCGTCTATGGAGATGAAGATCTGCTGTTAGAGAACGGAGAGCGTGTGATCCCCTGGTTCAAGCCTTGCTGGGCTCCGGATACCTACCGGGCTTTCTTCTATGTGGGAAGCGTCGTGGCAGTGCGGAGCAGACTGTTGCAGAAACTGGGGGAGCCCGGGGCTGTGACAGAAGGAGAGAGCACCGGCAGGGAAATAGTTTTTTCGAAAGCGGAAGAGATCCGTCCCCTGATGGACCGGCTGTTTCTGGCGGTCGGTGGATTTGAGAGAGGCTGTCATACTATTGGACATCTGGAAGAAGTGCTGTTTCACGGCACTTTTGGTACTGCGGGAATCGGACTGCAGGGACCGGCAGAAACCAGCCGGGAGAAAGCGGAAGATGAGCAGAACCCCTGGGAAGAGTACCGGACGGCAGCGGAATCCGCAAAACTGTCCGTGGAACTGGCGGCCAAAGCGGCAGAGGAAGCCAGAGAACTGTTCGCCGGAGAGCTTAGGGTCTCTGTGATCATTCCTTCCAAAGATAATCCTTCCGTACTGGGAAAATGTCTGCGGTCGCTGACGCAACGCCCGGAGGGCAGTGTTCCGGTGGAAATCCTGCTGATAGATAACGGAAGTAACGAGGAAAACAGGAAAAAAACAGAACAGCTGGTGGAAGAAATCCGGACAGCCGGAACACCGATCCGGTATGTATATGAGCCTGCGGAGTTCAATTTTTCCACCATGTGTAATCGTGGCGCAGAACTGGCAGATGGCAAGCTGCTGCTGTTCTTAAATGATGATATTGAATTATGTGAGAATGACTGGCTGGATAAAATGGTGTCCAGAGCCTTGCAGCCTTATGTGGGCAGTGTGGGACTGAAACTTTATTATCCGGATTCCGTGAAGATCCAGCATGACGGCATTGTCAATCTGCCGGTGGGACCGGTGCATAAGCTACAATTTATGGAGGATGACAGAAGCTACTATTTTGGACGGAACCGTTTTACACAGGATTGTGTGGCCGTGACGGGAGCCTGTCTCCTGATCCGGACAGAGGTGTTCCGGGAGGCCGGAGGATTCCGGGAAGTGTTGCGGGTAGCCTATAATGATGTGGAACTGGGCTTCCGGCTTCTGGAAATGGGATACTACAATGTGGTGTGGAACGACCGCTTTGCATATCACCATGAATCTCTCAGCCGGGGAAGCGATGAAAGTCCTGAGAAAATGCAGCGTCTGGTACAGGAGAGAGAACTGCTCTACCAGATGCATCCACAGTTCCGGGGAGAGGATCCTTTTTACCCGAAGGGGCTGAACCGGGAGGGACTGGACAGCCGTGTGGTTCCGGCATATCTGACAGATCGGAATGTTTTACAGGAGCCTTTCTGGAAAAGGGGACTTCCTGGCGGAGAGGAATTACAGAAGATCCGCAGGGATAACTGCCTGATGGCCAGAGTAGAGACAGCGGGACCGGAGCGGATCCAGGGATACAGTGTAATTCTGGGAGACGATAATGCCTGCTATGAAAAACATCTGTTGCTGATTCCCTGTGGGGAAACAGAAGGACAGGATGTGTGGTCCATGCAGTTGATGCCTGCCTACCGACAGGAACTGGAGGAAAATCTTCCGGATCAGAAAAATGTGGCATTGGGCGGCTTTTGTGTCCTCAGAGAAGGAGAACAACTGCCGGCGGGAAACTATATGATCGCTGTTCTTGTGGTGAATCGTGTCAGCAAGCTGAAACTTTGGAATACTACGGGAAAATATCTGACCGTAGAGCTTCCGGCAGCAAAAGAATAAAACAGATGCATGATCCGCTCAAATGCGGTGAAAGCATCACGGAGGAGACATATGTCAGAGAGCAACACCGAGATCAATTATAAGGAAGCCTACGAGAGAGAGCATGAAAAATGTGCGGATCTGGCGGACAAGATCGTAGTACTGGAATCGGAGAAGGAAGATCTGCAGTTCAAACTGGACCGAATCAAGAAAAATAAATTCTGGAAGGCTACAGGACCTGCCAGAAGTGTGATCCATTTTGCTCAGAGACAGAAGGAACGGCTGTCTCATTGCGGTGGTCCCAAAGATATTCTGCGGAAGATCCGTAACAAGAGTCACCAGAAGAGCCTGATGGAATCCTACGGTACCGGAAGCTTTCCCGATGCGGAGCAGAGGAAGAAAGAGGAAGAAACGGTATTCCCCTATATGCCGAAGATCAGTATTCTCGTGCCGTTGTGGAATAACAAGAGAGAGTTCCAGATACAGATGCTGGACTGTGTCATGAACCAGACCTATCAGAACTGGGAACTGTGTCTGGCGGACGGTTCCGATGCGGAACATGCTTACATCGAAGAACTCTGCAAGGAGTACGCGGCGAAATCAGATGGCCGTATTGTATATAAGCACCTGGACCATAACGGAGGTATTTCCTACAACACCAATGAGTGTTACAAGCTGGCCACCGGAGACTATATCGGACTGTTCGATCAGGATGACATTCTGCATCCTTCCGTATTGTATGCCTATGTGAAGGAAATCAATGAACAGGGTGCGGATTATCTGTACTGTGATGAGACCACCTTCCAGGAGGACAATATTAATAAAATGCTGACCATGCATTTTAAGCCGGATTATGCACCGGATAATCTGCGGGCCAACAATTATATCTGTCATTTCAGCGTCTTTTCCAGAAAACTTCTGGAAGGCGAGGAACTGTTCCGTACGGCTTTTGACGGTGCGCAGGACCACGATATGATCCTGCGTCTGACGGACAGAGCACAAAAGATCGTACATGTGCCCAGACTGATGTATTACTGGAGAAGCCATGCGGGCAGTACCGCCGCCAGTATTGACGCAAAGCCCTATGCCATCGAGGCGGCAAAGGGTGCCGTGGCGGATCATCTGAAAAAGCATGGATTCAAACATTTTCAGATCACCAGTACCAGAGCCTGTGCCACAATTTTCCGGATCCGCTATCAGATTCTGGGAGATCCGAAGATCTCCATCGTGATCGCCAACAAGGATCACGTGGAAGATCTGAAGAGATGTATTACTTCTATTCAGAAGAACAGCACCTGGAGCAACTACGAGATCATCGTGGTGGAGAACAACAGCACCACACCGGAAATCCGGGATTACTATTCCCAGCTGCTGGGATTGTCCGGCAATGATTCCTACGCAGAGAGATGCAAGCTGCATACCGTCTGCGGCCATGACGGCGGGATTCTGCACAGCGAGGACGGCCGGATCTCTGTGGTGACCTATCATGGTGACTTTAATTATTCTGCTGTAAATAATCTGGGAGTATCCTATGCCACCGGAGATTATATCCTTTTGCTGAACAATGATACGGAGGTCGCGCCGGACTGCATCGGCAGGCTGGAAGAGGCGATGGAGAAGGACAGACGGATATTTTCTGCAGGGGCAAAGATGCTCTCCATGCAGGAGCCGGATAAAGTTGACACAGCCGGCGACCTGTATTCGGCGTTTGGCTGGGCGTATGCAATCGGAAAAGGAAAGCCGTCCGGGAATTATATAACGTCCCGACGGGTATTTTCAAACTGCGCAGGGGCGGCGATGTATCGTGCGGAATATCTGAAAGAAACGG
>OHNK01001016.1_pt1 | contig 13949 bp, 8 predicted proteins | sample 1569551 | NCBI WGS metagenome assembly OHNK01 (sample SAMEA3879518, study PRJEB24766) | human gut metagenome | biome: human-associated habitat; feature: feces | place: USA | collected 1985/1987 | reverse complement strand
GCAAAAGTACGTAACCGATGAAAGCACGTCAATACGTAACTCCGGAGACGCTTACGGGAAGGAATGAATATTTCCTTCATCACAGTTAAGGAAGGTGTACCATCTGGAGTCGCATCGATATTTGTAGATGCTCAAGCGGAGAATGTGATAGTTGTTGCTCCGGGAGCAAATTCTGAACTTCTCCAAAATGAAGTTGATGCCGCAGTTGCTGAAATTTCTTCTGCAGATTTTGTTCTGATGCAGTTGGAAACTCCGATGGAAACCGTTGAATTTGCCGCTTCCAAGGCTGTTGAAGCTGGCACCAGAATAGTTCTCAATCCGGCTCCTGCAGCCAGTCTTTCAGATGCTTTGCTTTCAAAACTGTGGTTGATTACCCCTAACCGTACTGAAGCTCAGCTGCTTACGGGTCTTCCTGTTACAAATGAACAGGAGGCTGCTGAGGCTGCTGAGGCTGCTGAGGCTCTCGTTGCCAGAGGTGTTAAAAATGTGGTGATAACTCTCGGTTCGAAGGGAGCCTATGTGTTCTCCCAAAAATTCCGTGGTATCGTTCCGTCTATCCCGGTGGAAGCTGTTGATACAACGGCAGCAGGCGACACATTCAATGGTGCTCTCTGTGTTGCTCTCTCTGAAGGACGTAATTTGCAGGATGCCTGCAGATTTGCCGCGAAGGCTGCTGCCATTTCTGTCACTCGGATGGGGGCTCAGCCTTCAATACCATATAGGAAAGAAATTGTAGAATAATAACCATCTAATCTGGAAGTTAAAATGAAAAGATTTGTCTTGATTCTGTCTGCAACCTTATCCTTGCTTTGTGTGTGGAATTATGCCTATGCGCAGTCCTGGAAGGTGAACGGAACTGTCATGGATGAAAAAAGAAATCCGATGACAGGTGCTACCGTGGTTGTTCTGGGTACTCAGAAATATACCATTACCGATATCGACGGTCAATTCTCAATTGATGCTGCCCAAGGTGAGACTCTTCGGGTTTCATATCTCGGGTATGACGATTCTGACGTGACAGTTACAAATTCAAAAGTATATGACGTGACTCTTACGCCTTCTGCAGCAACAATGCTGGACGAGACAGTTGTTATCGGTTATGGAACATCCACAAAAAAGGAAATTACAGGTTCGGTTACAAGCCTTAAGTCGGAGGATTTCGATAAGGGTGCATTTGCGGATGCATCTGCCCTATTGCAAGGAAAAGTCGCTGGCCTCTCAATCACGAATCCGAATGGTGCGGATCCTAATGCCTCAATGGAGATTCTTCTTCGCGGAACGAATACACTGTCAGCAGGTCAGGGACCGCTTGTTATTATCGACGGTGTCAGTGGTGCCGATATACGGAGCATAAACTTTCAGGAAGTTGAGAGCATAGATGTCCTTAAGGATGGTTCTGCTGCTGCAATTTATGGAACTCGAGGAACTAATGGAGTCATAATCATAACTACAAAAAGAGCAAAGGCGGGAAGGACCTCTGTTGAATATGATGCACAGGCTTCTGTACAGTCTGTACTTTCTCGGGCGGTTCCAATGACGGCAGAAGAGTTTAAGTATGCAATCGAGAATTATAAACCGGCGTTATCATCTTCTCTTTATGGGGCGCAGACAGACTGGTTCAAGGAAGTTACGAGGACACCATTCTCACACAGACACTCTCTTGCTGTTGCAGGAGGCTCCGATGTGTTCTCTCACAGAACGACTTTGAATGTTGAGCAGAATCAGGGTCTTTTCAAGAACAACAATGCGGAAAAATATCTTATCAAGACCAATGTCCATCAGGATGCCCTACAAGGTTGGCTCTCTTTTGACTATAATCTGAGTTATGGAAAACGTAAATACGAGGGTACCCGTACCGGAATTTTCCGTCAAGCGTTCTTTCATAATCCCACAGAACCTATTTATGATGAGACAGATACGGAACATGGCGGTTATTACACGGTTTCCTCAATGGACTATTATAATCCGGTAGCCATGCTTAACGAAAGAAAGAGCAATTATGATGTGGATGCAGTTTCTGCAAACGGACGGGCAACCTTGAATATATTGCCTGTGAAGGGTTTGAAATGGGATAATTTCGTTGCGTGGACGACTGAGAACAGCCGTTATACGGACTATAAGACCAAATATTATCCTGGCGAATGGGGACTGAACGGCTCGGCAGAGATTTCTAACTCAAGAACTTGCGACATTCAGTATGAGAGTACTGTCCAATATGGCGGGAAATTTGGCAAACATTCTGTTCAGGCGGTTCTCGGTTATTCTTACGAGCAGCATGATTCTTACAGTTCTTCCGCAGGAAATTACGACTTTGATACAGATTGGTTCGGTGTGAACAATCTTGGTGGCGGCAAGGCTCTGCTTAGCGGTAATGCCAGTCTTGATTCATACAGAGAAGCTAACCGCTATATTGCTTTTTTCGGAAGGGTGATGTATAATTATGATGAAAAGTATATAGCTTCTGTTTCATTGCGCCGTGACGGATCTAGTCGTTTCGGATTGAATAACAAATGGGGATGGTTCCCGGCAGTCAGCCTTGGTTGGCGAATCTCTCAAGAAAACTTCCTTAAAGATGTGAAGTGGCTTGACGACCTCAAGTTGCGTGCGGGTTTCGGAATGACCGGAAATCAGGACTTTGAAAACTACAAGTCACTTTTCCTCGTCAAAACCAGTGGAAACTTCTACTATGACGGTAAATGGTCAACTGCCTATGCCCCTGCAAGCAATGCCAATCCTAATCTTTCATGGGAGAAAAAAACTGAGTACAACGTAGGTATGGACTTCTCCTTGTTCAATGGACGTCTCAGCGGAACTGTCGATTATTATTATCGTCTTACCACTGATCTTCTTTATAACTACACGGTGCCGGTCCCTCCTTACGACTATTCTACACTATTTACGAATGTTGGAAAAATTAGCAATAGCGGTATTGAACTGACTCTCAGTGGAATACCTGTTAAGACGAAGAATATTAGCTGGCTTACGACTCTCACTTTCGCCCACAATGCGAATAAACTGGTCTCTTTTACTAACGAAGAATTCTCCGGTCAGGAATATCGTATCGGATGGCTCAATACACCTCTTGGCTGCTACTGTCAGCGTCTGATTGAAGGCGAGAGTATCGGTTCTTTCTATGGGCCGGAATATGATGGTCTTAGAGCGAGTGGAACGATAAAGGTAAAGCAGGCAACCGAGAAAGAATGGGTGAAACTTGGAAGTGCCTATCCTGTGTGCGACCTTGGGTGGAGCAACAACCTGAAATTATGGGATTTTACCCTGAGCGCTACTTTCCGTGCATCCATTGGAGGTAAGGCTTTCAATCAAATGAGGGCTGTTTATGAGTGTGTAAATGAACTTGGTTTGAAAAATGTTCTCGGAACATGGCTTGATGAGCCTGAATACACTGGGAAGGTGGTATATTGTTCTAAATATCTTGAGGATGCATCATTTCTCAAACTTGACAACCTGACTTTGAGTTATGATATCCCTTTGAAGAACAGAAATTTCATGAAGAGTCTGTGTTTTTCGTTGACTGGTCAGAACCTCTTTGTGCTCACGGGTTACAAAGGAGTTGATCCTGAAGTCAAGAGAAGTGGTTTGACTCCGGGAATTGAAGGATTGAGTTATTACCCGAGAACAAGAGTATTCACATTAGGTGCAAGTATTAAATTCTAAGGAGATGAAACGTCTTTTCACAATATCTGCGGTTGCGGCAATGGTTGCCGTATCCTGCACAAATTTGGAAGAGGAAATATATTCCCAGATTCCAAAAGATACATTTCTCAGCGACGATGCAAATGTCGCTCTATACACTTCTAGACCTTATACCGCATTACAGAGTTGGGGATCCGAGCAGAGTATGTTGACTCTGATATTCCAACTTTCCAATGAAGCGGCAATCCCGAGAGCATACAATGGCAGTTGGGCGGAATCAAGGTATAGCGAACTGCAGAGACATTCAATTCCGGCCGGAAACAAGCTGGTACGCTGCGGATGGGATTTCTGCTTTGACGGTATGCCGCTTGCAATGACGCGATATACGAATTGCAGAGGGTGAAAGAGCAGACGGATCTGGTGCTGAAGAGTACAGCTGAAATAAAGGTCTTACGTGCCTATTACTATCTTCTTGCCGTGGACTGCTGGGGAAATGTGCCGTTCTCGATAGACAAGACACAAACAAGTTATCCTGAGCAAAAGGACCGCAAGTTTATGCTCAAGTTCATTGAGAATGAAATCAAGGAGAATATTGACATTCTTGACGAAAATGTTTCATCGTTGACTTACGGGAGAGTTACCAAAGGAGTTGCGCAGTTCCTTCTTGCCAAGATTTATCTCAATTCAGAGGAGTGGACCGGTGTTGCTCGTTATGAGGAAGCTGAAAAAATATGTTCCGATATAATGACAGGAGGACAGTATAAACTTGCATCTACTTATTCTGCAAATTTCGCGATTAACAATGAGAATGGTCCGGAGGCAATTTTTGCCATTCCTCATAGCAGCGTCTATACCAATTATGCTTTCTACATCTATGTGATGACTTTTAATGACGATCTTCAGAAGGCTTTCAACATAGGTGATACATGGAATGGCTCCCTTATAGCTCAGCCGGATTTCTTTGACTCTTATGAACCGGGGGATACCAGAAAGTCTGATACATGGCTTTTCGGGCAGGTTTACAATCCTGACGGGACGAAATATCAGTACAAAGAAGTGGCGATAGATGCTTCTGGTAATCAGAGTACGGTAATGAAAGATTATGTTTTGTCAGGCTCGCCGATTGATGATGGCAAATATGTCACAGGCATCGGTCGTTTTGAGGGAGCAAGAATAATCAAGTGGCCATATCAGACCGACGGTACATTGAGTTCTTACAGGATATCTATGGAGAATGATTTCTATCTGATGCGTTATTCCGATGTGGTGCTTATGTATGTTGAAGCACTTGTCCGTCAGGGAAAGACAGTTGAAGCTGCCGCTGTTTCGGAATTTGTCCGCATAAGGGAACGTGCCGGACTCGCCCCTATGAGCGCATCAGAACTTACACTTGACAACCTTTTGCTAGAGCGTCAGCACGAACTCGCCCTTGAAGGATGGTCTCGTCAGGATTTGATTCGTTTCGGTAAATATACAAAGTCATGGTGGGCAAAGCCCGAAGGCGAGGACTATATGAAACTTTTACCGATTCCTGATTTAAGGATGGGCGATAATCCTAATCTTATTCAGAATAACGGATATAACAAATAATGTCATATGAAAAAGAAAATCATATTTTTATTTGCCTTGGCTCTCCTTTGTATGGCCAGTTGCACTGGCCCTTCTGAAAACGAAAAGGCGATATCTTTTGATGAGCTCAGAAGCAAGATTGCAGGGGCTTGGCTAGGACAGATGGTGGGAAATATCTACGGACTTGAGTATGAAAACAAGTTTGTTGAGCAACCTGGAGAGGGACCATTCGTGTGGAATAAGGCTATGCGTAAGATGACTGCGGTTGATGGCGCATTCTCAGACGATGATACGGATGTGGAATATATGTACTTGCTTATGATGGAGAAATATGGAGTGCATCCGACTTACGAACAAATGCGAGAGGGCTGGATGTACCACATTAGAGACAGAGTGTGGCTTGCCAATAGGGCAGCCCTCGGAGCAATGCATTACGGACTTACGCCTCCGTTTACGGGAACAGAGGCAAATAACCCTCATTGGTTTCAGATTGATCCGCAACTTATAAATGAAATTTGGTCATATACGGCTCCTGGAATGGTTTCTTATGCAGCGGGTATTTCAGATTGGGCTGCACGCATTACCAGCGACTCATGGGCAACTTCCCCGACGGTTGTCTATGGTGCCATGTATTCAGCTGCGTTCTTTGAATCGGACATAAGAAAACTAATGGAAGGTGCTCTTGATTATCTTCCTGCTGATGACAAATTTGCGAAGACGGTACGTGAATGCATGCGTCTTTATGATGAGAATCCCGAGGATTGGCACGATGCGAGGGCTTTTATAAAGGAAAAGTATTATGATGAAGAGCCATCTTTCACGAAAACAATCTGGAATGCAAACCTTAATGGTGCTATGGGTATGCTTGCCCTTCTATATGGCAATGGGGATATTGAAAAGACTCTAAACATTGGCTGTGCCCTCGGTTTTGACGCGGACAATCAAACTGCGACAACTTGCGGAATATTGGGAGTGATAAATGGCGGAGAAAATGTTCCTAAAGAGTGGTCAATGCCTTTTGAACATTGGACAAAGCCATTCAATGACAGATATATAAATGTGACGAGATATGATCTTCCGGATGCATCTATCGATGATATGATTGACCGTACCGTGGAAATCGCAGCGAAAGTCGCGGTGGCAAATGGTGGACGTGTCGAAATGCGTGACGGTGTCAAGTATCTTGTTGTTAACACGGCAGCTAAATTTCATGCGCCTCTTGAATTTTGTGTCGGACCTCAGCCGCGTATCGTATGCGGAGAGCCTGTGGATTATGACTTCAGTTGCGTTTCCAACAGGCAGTATAAATGGAAGCTTGTCGAAGGGACTCTTCCTGAGGGACTGAAATTCAATGACGGCCGTCTTAGCGGCACTACATCAAAGAAAGGTGACTGGAAAATCAAACTGTCGCTTTCAGATGGCAAGGAAACAATCACCAAGGATTTTGTCATTACCGTTCGCGGACGTAATATTGCTCCTGATGGAAAGGTCGTGGCATCAGTAAAGAAAACTAATTTTGAGGTTATGGATTCTTGCTGGCTTACAAATTCCAGAGCATACTATGCGGATAGCGTCAATGTCATAAATGATGGAGTCCTTTCTGGGGCTGGCTCGGTTTTCTGCTCGCTGTCGTCAAAATCAAATGCTCCAAGGCAGGATTGGTTCGGCTATACTTGGGATGAAACGAGAACTTTTGACAAATTGGCCTTTCGTTATGGTTGTCTTGAGGAATTTGGCGGATGGTATAAAAATATGAGAATTGAGGTTCTTGATGAAAAAGGCGATTGGATTCCCGTCACTTCTTCTGTCTCTCCTGCACTTCCGAAGAGCGACGTGGTGTTTATTCAGCCTCATAATGCGGAGTTTCTGTTCAGTTTTCGGCCTGTCACTTCACGTGGTGTCAGGGTAATTGGAGACGACCATGTCGAGAAGCATTGGCATAAATACACCAAGGATGTTTCTGCTTTCATATCGGTGTCTGAAATTGAAGTTTACGAGTCTGCCAAGCCGGAAGTGACCGGGCTGGTGACAATGTCTAAGGATGAACTTCGGGACAAAATCGAAGGAGGTTGGGCCGGACAGACCATCGGTGTTGTATATGGCGCTCCAACGGAGTTCAAGCATCAGGGGACACTTATTCCTGACTCTCAGCCGATTTCTTGGGGAGAGGGATATGTTAAATATTGGTGGGAACACAAACCTGGACTATTTGATGATATCTACAATGACCTTACTTTTGCTGAAGCATTTGAAGAATATGGGCTGGATTGTACAGCTTCCGAACTGGCAATGAAGTTCGCCTATGCTGATTATCACCTTGCTCACGCGAATCAAGCCGGACGCTATAATATCCGTCAGGGCGTGATGCCTCCGATGTCAGGAAATTGGATGAACAATCCTCATGCGGATGACCTTGATTTTCAGATAGAATCTGATTTTATTGGGTTGATGTCTCCAGGAATGGTGAATAAGGCTCTTGACATTGCCGACAAAGTCGGACACATAATGAATAGTGGTGACGGATTCTATGGCGGAGCATTTGTGGCCGGACTATATTCTGCCGCGTTTGTGCTTCGCAAGCCGTCCGACATACTTGACGCAGCTCTAGAGGGAATCCCTCAGGAGAGCAGTTTCTGGCAGTGTGTGAACGATGTCCGCAAGTTGCATAAGATTTATCCGAATGACTGGAAACAGTCTTGGTTTGAGATTCTGAAAAAATGGGGCTCAGACACCGGTTGTCCGAAGGGAGTATTCTTAAGTTTTGATATTGATGCGAAACTGAATTCCGCATATGTTGCCATGGGGCTTCTATATGGTGATGGCGACTTTGCGAAATCAATAGAGATTGCCACACGTTGCGGACAGGACAGTGATTGCAATCCGTCTACAGTTGGTGGCGTATTGGGCGTAATGTATGGGAAGAAAGCGATTCCTGATTTTTGGAAACTTCCGCTTGAGGAAATCTGGGACAAAGATTTTGAGGGAACTGATGTGTCTTTGGCAAAAGGTTCGGATTATTCCTTTAAACACGCACTTGAACTGATATCTCGAAATGGAGGAAATGTTACTGCCGATGCTGTCCAGATTCCGCAGTATCCCATAGATGGACTTGTTCTTGAACAGAATTTTACTGATTCATATCCTATCTTTCGCGATCAGAAGGACGCATGGATGGAAAAGGAATATGAATTTGATTTCAATGGAAACGGTTTCTGTATTTGGGGAAATCTTGTTTGTCTTCGCGGAATAAGCCGAGACTATGCTGACAGGGTCTCAAAGAAACATGTTGGCTCGGAAGTTTTCGCAATGGCGGAGCAGAATGACGACTATGTGGCAGAAATCGAGGTTTGGATTGATGGAAAACTAGATCAAGTCTCAATCCTTCCGATGCGAGGAACGTCCAGAAAGTTGGAGCCTGCGTGGAAATACAGAATGGATGAGGGCCATCACACTGTCAAGATGATTTGGCGTAATCCTCGTCCACAGACATATCTGTTACGTATAAATGCAATTCAATATTATTCGGAACATCAGTTAACCGATCCTTATTATCACAATTAAGATTGTTGGCTTAAAATATATTTAAAAATGAATAAAGGTCTTCATTATATTCTTGTGGCTCTTCTTGCTGTGTCATGCAGCGGAAAAACTGTTATGCCTTACGGGAAGACTGTTACTCTCTCGGAAGATGTGCTAGCCGACAAAATTCGTGGCGGGTGGTTTGCTCAGACCATAGGCTGTACATACGGCGGTCCGACAGAATTTAAATTCAAGGGCGGTTTGATTCAGGATAACCAGCCTATAATATGGTACGACAACTATATCTACGATACTTTCATTGAGGATCCGGGTCTGTATGATGATGTTTATATGGACTTGACATTTCTTGAGGTGATGGCTGAAAACGGACTTGATGCTCCTGTCGAACTCTATGCGGAGCAATTTGCAAATGCTGATTACAAGCTTTGGCATGCGAACCAAGCAGCCCGCTACAATATTCTCAATGGGATAATGCCTCCGGAATCTGGTCATTGGAAGAATAATCCACATGCTGATGATATCGATTTTCAGATTGAAGCAGATTTTATCGGAATGCTTTATCCTGGTATGTTGAATTCTGCGTCGGAGTGTTGTGATCGTATAGGGCATATTATGAATTATGGGGACGGGTGGTATGGCGGTGTCTTTATCAGTTCACTCTACTCTCTCGCCTATATTTGCAACGATATACCCACTTTGGTCAGAGAGGCTGTGAAGATTATTCCTGAAGGAACGAAATTCCGTTCTTGTATTGACGATGTAATCAAATTGCACTCTAAATATCCTAGGGATTGGAAACAGGCTTGGTTTGAGATCGATAAGCTTCACAGTTTCGATATCGGGTGTCCTGAAGGTGTATGGAACGGGTTTAACATTGACGCGGTTATTAACGCTGCCTATGTGGTTATGGGACTGCTCTATGGAGAAGGTGATTTCGAAAGAACTATGGATATTGCAACTCGTTGTGGTCAGGATTCCGACTGTAATCCGGCCTCAGCGGCAGGTGTGCTCGGGGTTATGAAAGGTTATAAGGCCATTCCTGAAAAGTATAGAAAAGCTGCGGAGAAAATATCGTCCATACCATTTCCTTACACGAGTTTAAGTCTTGATGAAACTTGTGTCAAGAATATGGATCTGATTAAGACGGCTGTTGCCGACAATGGAGGTTCTGTTTCTGAACTAGGCATTTCGTTCAATGTTCAGACTCCTCATCAGGTGGCGTGGGAACAGTCATTCCAAGGCATTCGACCAGTGGGGAAAGTTGTGCTGAAAAAGCACTTTGCCGATTCGCTGGAACTGAAATTTGATGGCAACTCTATTGTTGTCGAGGGTAGTGTAGTTAAGACAGGACATAGCGATGATGCGTATCAGGCGCACATTCAGGCTTGGCTTGATGGAGGCCTGGTGGAGGAATTCACTATGCCATATGACTACATAACGAGGAAATACGAGATATTTTCGAGATACTGTTTTGATAGCGGAAATCATAGTCTGGTACTGAAACTTCTCAATCCTCATCCGGATTTTGAAATTAATGCACAGGAAATGGTAATTTATGATAAAGATGAATAGGTTAAACGGAATTCTTTTTTTGCTGGCTCTTCTCTTTATAAGTGCTATGGGATGCAGTTCCAAGCGCATCCTTCCGGACCATCTGGGCCCTTTTCAGCGCTATACTCAAGAGATTGTGATGCATAGCGATATATTGGGCACGGATGTCAAGTTTGGAGTGCTCTTGCCCGAGAGTTACCGCGACGATGCTGACAGACGCTATCCTGTCGTCTATATGCTTCACGGATATGGTGATAACCATACTTCTTGGAATGGGAATTATCTTCACGCCAATGCCCGGATTCAGGCTCTCGAGAAAAATGGACTCAGCGAAATGATTTACATTTTTCCTGCCGGCTACAATTCATACTATTGCAACTACTACAATGGTAAATATAATTATATGGATATGTTCGTCCAAGAACTGGTGCCTCACGTCGACAAGTCTTTCCGCACTATCGCTGATCGTGCACACAGGGCTTTAACCGGCTATTCTATGGGTGGTTTCGGCGCGATGATTTTGGCTGAAAAACATCCGGAATTGTTTTCTTGCAGTGCTCCATTGAGTATGTCTTTCAGAACAGATGCGCAGTATATGACTGAATCGGGGAGCGGTTGGGACGGTCAGTGGGGACGAATTTTCGGAGGTGTGGGACAATTTGGTGCGTCAAGGTTGACGGATTATTATATTGATCATAATCCATACAGACAGTTCTGTGATGCCAACCGTCCTCAGTTGGAACGTGTAGAGTGGTTCTTTACCTGTGGAGATGACGAGGAACAGTTGCTGATCGCAAATGATTCACTTCACGTGATACTTCGAGACAGAAATTTTGCCCACGAGTTTAGAGTGGAAAATGGCGCTCATTCGTCTTCCTATTGGATGGATGCGCTCAATGAAGTTCTCCCGTGGATGGATTGTTGTATGAATGGTGCGACATCATGGCCGGAGTGTAGTCGTCCAACTTATTCGAAGCAGGATGTATCTTTCGGAGAAGACAATAGCTTGAAGTCTTCGCTTTATGCATCAGAAGGCAATGGTGTCGGTGTGTTCTTCTTTTATAAAGGCTTGTCTGAGGAAGACGTGAAGAATGCCATGTCAGTGGTTTACACACCCAACACTAAGGCTAACTTCATTTTTCTTCCTTGCGATCTTACTGAAAAAAGTGCAGAAGCGTGGATTGAAACATATACCAGAAAATATAGTATGTCTTCAAAAGCGGTTGTTGCTTTCAGAGAGGCTGGAGAAGATGCTGTTGAATTGAGAAATAATTTCGTGTGGATTGCTCTTGCAGATGCTTTTGTGCCTGAATTTGAGACGGAAGAAGATCAAAGATGGTATTTTGCACAAACGGATGATTCTCCGTTTTATTTGGGGATGGACAATCTTTACCGCTCTTGTAAACGGTCTGGAGCAACTTTCGAATATCGGGTGATTGACGGTAGTGGAAACGCAGCAGAGGACAGGCTTCGTGAATTGTCCAAACTTAAGTCATACTTGACTTATTAAGTGATCCTTAAAAATAACTTCATTTATTAATAATCTTAAAACACGTAAAACATGAAAAAGTTTTTTGCAATCTCTGCTATGGCAGTTGTGACAATGTCCTTCATTTCTTGTGAGAAGGACGACAAGAAAAATGATGGTAATGGCGACGGCTCTGTGAAAATCGAGCGTGAGTGGAGGGTAAAAACCATGTCCGGCTACACTTACAATTATAATTCTGACGGTAAGGTGGCTTCTGTTGTGAGCAAGGATGACAACCGCGTGTTTGAATACAGCGGCAACAAACTCACCATCAAGGATAATGATGTGATTGAGTACACGATGACTCTCAATAACAAGGGTTTTGCTACTGCTGTTGAGAATGCTGACCACAAGTGGGTTATTGAGTATGATGCAGACGGCTATATGATTAAGGGCACAAAAGACGGCGTACAGTGCACATCTCAGTCCATTTCTGACGGAAACATACTTTATTGGACGCGTTTTGACGACAAGAACAACTTCTGGAGAATGAAGGATGCCACTTATCTTGACAAACTTAATATCGGTTGTATCCAGACTCATTGGGCTGAAGACCTGGGCTTCAAGAGATGGGCTTGGGAAGCACGTCTTTTCGGAAACACTTCTGTAAATCTTATGGAAGCTTGTGTTTGGCACAATTTCGGTGATGTCATGGCTGAAAAGACAGCCGTGTACACATATGAGTATGATGCCAACGGGCTCGTTACAAAAGAAACCAAATATTATGGCGTATGGAACGAAACTGATACTACCGGAATGGATAAGGATAATGAGGTTACTTTCACTTGGGAAAAGATAAAGAAGTAGATTAGTATTCTTGTTGCATCAACGGCATTGTCGGTCCTGTCCGGCAATGCTGTCCTTAAATCAAACAATATGTTTATCGTCAACAGTTATTCGCTGGCAGTGGTATTCTGCTTCGTGACTATGCTTTGCTGGGGCTCTTGGGGCAATACCCAGAAACTTGCGGCAAAATCTTGGAGGTATGAACTTTTCTATTGGGACTATGTCATAGGAATGGTTCTATTCTCGCTTCTTCTTTGTTTTACCATGGGTAGCATCGGTTCAGAGGGGCGTCCATTTATTGAGGACCTCGGTCAAGCTGATGTGGCCAACATAGGCTGGGTGATACTCGGTGGCGTAATTTTCAACGCATCCAATATTTTGCTTTCAGCATCGACTTCTCTGGCTGGCCTCTCTGTGGCGTTTCCTCTTGGTGTAGGGCTTTCTCTTGTAATCGGAACGGTTGTGAACTACATTGGCGCTCCTAAGGGCAACCCTGTGCTATTGTTTGCTGGAATTGCACTTATTGTTGTTGCAATTATTTGCAACGGGGTCGCTTCAGGAAAAGTTCAGAAAGAAGGTGTTGACCCGGAAAGCAACAGAAAAGGACTCATTCTCGCTGTGTGTGCCGGAGTCCTGATGGCTTTCTTCTATCGTTTTGTGGCAAAGGCAATGGATCTCGGCAATTTCGAGCATCCGACTCCAGGAATGGTAACTCCATATACGGCTATCTTCATCTTTTCACTTGGTGTACTTTTGAGTAACTTCATTTTCAATACATTTGTTATGAAGCAGCCTTTTGTCGGTGAACCCGTGACTTATAAACAATATTTCAAAGGTTCTTTTTCGACCCATCTGGTAGGAGTTCTAGGTGGAGCAATATGGTGTCTCGGAACAGCATTCAGTTACATAGCCGCAGGCAAAGCTGGAGCTGCCATCAGTTATGCTCTTGGACAGGGCGCGCCGATGATAGCTGCCATATGGGGCGTATTCATATGGAAGGAGTTCAAGGGCTCAGACAAAAATGTCAATATTCTTATAGGAGCAATGTTCCTTTTATTCATCGCCGGACTCGGCTTCATCATTGCCTCTGGGAACTAAGTTTTTTTTAATACACTTAACCGCCAGGCTCTGATTGTAATTCTCAGAGCCTGGCGGTTTGAATATACAGAGGTTTCAGAATATATGCCTGGTAAGCAAATGTGTTAAGTCTTTGATGGTGGTCGAAGTATATTATCTAAGGTAAGCCTAGGATGTCGGGCTCGCGTCCGACAGGGATGATCGGAGCGAACCTCCCACGGCTGCACCTCCGCCGGGCGCGATA
>OHNK01001007.1_pt1 | contig 14017 bp, 8 predicted proteins | sample 1569551 | NCBI WGS metagenome assembly OHNK01 (sample SAMEA3879518, study PRJEB24766) | human gut metagenome | biome: human-associated habitat; feature: feces | place: USA | collected 1985/1987 | reverse complement strand
GAGGCAGTCAGCGCCTTTGTCGCCCGGGATCAGAAAAAAGCGAATGATGTCATCGCTTCCGATGATATCATCGACAAGCTTTTTGATAAGGTAAAGAATGATATCGTTATCCACATAAAAGAAGATCGTTCCGATGCGATAGAGAGCCTCGATGCCCTGATGCTGGCCAAATACCTCGAACGCATCGGAGATCATGCGGTCAATATCTGCGAATGGGAAATTTTCCGGGAAACCGGAACCATTCAGAATACAAAAGTATTCTGAAGCTCCATCCGGCTGTCAACAGCTATTTTCACAATTCCTTCGCAATTTTTCCTCATAATCCTCACACTTTTCCAACACATTCCTCACAAATCCTTTTTATACTGTTTCTCAGATAAAGAGAAAGACCAATGGTTCAGCATAAATCTTTGCGCTGAACCGTTTTTCCCGGCAGACTGATACCGATCAGGCAACTTACCGGCAGAATAAGAAAAGGAGTGACAGTTATGTACGAAAATGAAAACCAGAGCTTCGACAACAGAGAGCAGGATTATCATTATACCAATACCCCGGAACAGCAGGCACCGACTCGTCCCCGCAAAAAAAATACGAGTGCAGCACGCATTGCCAAAAAAGCCGGTGCAATTGCACTGAGCGCTGTTTTGTTTGGCGGCGTTGCATCCGGTACCTTTCTGGGTGTCAACTACGCGGCAGGCTATCGGAACAATGCTTCAACAGCTGCATCCTCGGAAAGTGCTTCCGCTTCTTCCCAGACAACAAGCTCTTCCAGCGGCCTGTTAAAGGCTACCACACCGGTCAGCACAGGCAGCACAGCATCCTCCGGAAGTCTGGACGTCTCCAGCGTTGCGGAATCTGTTATGCCTTCTATCGTATCCATCACAAATAAATCTGTACAGGAGGTACAGAACTATTTCAGCATGTTCGGCTACGGCGGTCAGGCTCAGGAGGTAGAGAGCACCAGCGTTGGTTCCGGTATTATCATTGGGAAAAACGATACGGAGCTGCTGATTGTCACCAATAATCACGTTGTGGAAGGCGCGGATACCCTTTCTGCAAGCTTCATTGACAACTCCGTTTATGAAGCAACCATCAAGGGTACAGATTCCGACAACGACCTGGCAGTCATCGCCGTTCCGCTTTCCAGCATTTCCGATGATACAATGTCCCAGATCGCAGTGGCTGCAGTGGGCGATTCCGATTCCTTAAAGGTCGGTGAACAGGTTGTTGCCATCGGCAACGCACTCGGCTATGGTCAGTCCGTTACAACCGGCATTGTCAGCGCCACAGACCGTACCCTTTCCTCTTCGGATTCCGATGACAGCAATGCCCTCATTTCCAGCACTGTTACCACAAAAGAGACACCTACCTACATCCAGACAGATGCGGCCATCACCCCCGGTAACAGCGGCGGCGCACTGGTCAATATGAAGGGTGAGGTTATTGGTATCAACTCTGCAAAGCTTGCCAGCACAGAGGTGGAAGGCATGGGCTATGCAATCCCCATCACCAGAGTATCCAGCATCATCGAAGAGCTGATGAATGAGACGACCAGAACCAAGGTTGCTGACAGCCAGAAATCCAGCATCGGTATCGCAGGCATCACCGTGGATTCCAACATCAACGCAGCCTATGGCATCCCCGCAGGTGTTTATGTAGCAAGCGTTACTCCGGGCAGCGGTGCAGAAGCGGCCGGCATCCGCAAGGGTGACGTCATCACAAAATTCGATGGTAAGACCGTCAGCACCATTCAGGAGCTGAAAGAAAAGCTGCAGTACTACGCAGCCGGAGAAGCGGTTTCTATTACGGTACAGTCTCCCGGCGAGGGCGGCATTTATACAGAAAAGGAGCTGACCATCACCCTTTCCTCCGCACAGAGCTCTGAAGAAAGCCAGTCTACTGACAACACACAGGCCGCTCCTGAAAAAGGAAACGGAACGCACAAAGCGATGGGATATCAGAACTGAAGCTGACAATAGCTTATCTGAAAAAGCCGGTCGGCATGGAAGAAAATTCTTCTGTGCCGACCGGCTTTTTATGTTCGTTACAGCTCACTCTTCCTCTTCTTTCTCCGGCAGGATCTTGCTGACCAGTGCAGATTCCACTCTCTGATCCTCCATTTTTTCCACATGAATATTCAGTCCGTTGACCTGCACATCAAACTGGCTGCCGTCCGCAGGAATGATCCGCAAGCAGCTGAAGATCATGCCGCCCAGCGTGTCATAATCGATATCCTCCGGAAGATCCAGATCCAGTGCTTCCGCAATGTCCTCAACATATGCGCCGCCTGAGATCCTCCACAAATTGTCCTCCAGCTGAACGATTTCCGGCGGCTCCTCGGAATCGAACTCATCGTAAATATTTCCGACGATCTCCTCCAGAAGATCCTCCATTGTAATAACCCCCGCCGTCTGTCCGTATTCGTCGATAACGATGGCCATATGGATTTTTCCTTTTTGCATATCCCGGAACAGGTCATCTGCATGAATCGTATCCGGTACAAAATAAGGCTCTCGCAAAAGCTCCTTTAACCCTGACGGGCTGTCATTTTTACGATCCAGGAGATAATCCCTGGCATTCAGAATACCTATAATATCGTTAATATCTTCATCGTAAACCGGATATCTGGATAAACCGCTTTCCCGGATCGTCGAAATGATGTCCTCGTCCGCCTCATCCAGCGAAAAACAGACCATATCTGCTTCTCTCGTCATCGCATCCCGCACCGAAATGTCGTCAAACCGGAACACGTTTTGAATCCACTCCTGCTCATCGTGGTCTATCGTTCCTTTTTCCCCGCCAAGGTCAACCAGCCGCCGGATCTCTTCCTCCGTAACGCTGCGTTCTACGGATTCCGTTTTAAAGTGAAGCAGCTTTAAGATCAGCTTTGCAGACCTCGACAACAGCCATACCGCCGGATGCAGTACCACCGTCAGCACACCGACTACACTACAAGTCATTCTTTCTGCAGCTTCAGGCCGCTGCATCGCGATCCGACGCGGCACCAGCTCGCCAAACAGCAATGCAAAGTACGAAAGCACAACTGTCACCAGCACAACTGCCAGCACATGACAAACAGAAAGGCTTATGCCGCTTGTTCCCAACCGTTCATACAACCATGCCATCAATTTGCCTGCAAATCCGTCCGCTGCAGCTGCACTGGCCAGAAATCCTGCCAATGTAATCCCGACCTGAATCGTAGATAGAAAAATATTCGGCTCCTCTGCAAACTTCAGCAGCCGCTGTGCTTTCCGATCGCCGTCCTCTGCCAGCTCCCGCAGCCTGTTTTTATTCAGCGATACAACAGAAACCTCGGACGCCGCCAAAAAGGCATTGACCAGAATCAGAATGATCAGTAACAAAAGTAGTTTTACCATGAATTTAAAATCTCTCCTTTTTCTACGACAAAGAGACATAACCCATTGGGAACTCCCAACAGGCTATGCCTCCTATAGCTTTCTCCAACAGAGCACAGGCTCTGTCCATTTTGTATTGTGATTGGAATTCAGAAAATTCGTTTCCCCGTCAGGGTCCGCGTTATCCATGAAATTCGGTTCCTTCCCTGTCTGAAATAAATCCTGTGCGAAGCGATCTTTATACAAAGCTGTTCTCTCTGCTTTATTTCAGGCAATCCGCTTTTGACATGTTTACTTCATCCATTATACAGAATCAGGAAAGGAGCTGTCAAGATTTTATTCTATCCCCTTCACTTCGTAGCCGGCATCTACGATTGCTGCAGTCAACGCTTCATCGATTGCTGTGCCTTCTACAACTGCCTGCTTATCCTCCAGGCTTACGGTTACAGCGGTCACGCCCGCTACGCCCTCCAGCGCTTTTGTTGCTGCCTTTACGCAGTGCTGACACATCATGCCTTCGATTTTGATTGTTTTTTTCATGGTAGTCTCTCCTTTTGATTCATCATTTTGGGCTATTCTATCCGCAATTTCCGCGGCTGCCGTGCTTTGCTCCATCATACCGCCATTTCCGGTTGTCTGCAAATCTGCAGTACCGCTCTCATGCTTCCACTTCGGCGTAAAGAACCGGAGACGGAGCGCATTCGATACGACGGATACAGAAGAGAAGCTCATCGCCGCCGCACCGATCATCGGGTTTAATAAAATATGGAACGCCGGATACAGCACGCCTGCTGCCACCGGAATGCCAATCGCATTGTAGAAAAATGCCCAGAACAGGTTCTGCTTGATGTTGCGCATCACCGCACGGCTTAAGCTTACCGCAGATGCTGCGTCCATCAGATCGCTCTTCATCAGTACGATATCCGCTGATTCGATCGCCACATCTGTTCCTGCGCCGATCGCGATTCCGACATCCGCCCTCGCCAGTGCGGGCGCGTCGTTGATACCGTCTCCCACCATTGCAACCTTGTGCCCCTGCTCCTGCAGCCGACGAACTTTTTCCTCTTTATCCTGCGGAAGCACATCCGCAATAACCGTCTTGATGCCAACCTGTTTTTTGATTGCCTCTGCCGTTCTTGCATTGTCGCCGGTCAGCATAATGACGTCCATTCCCATCTCCTGCAGTCTGGCAATTGCCTCCCTGCTGGTGGGTTTTACAACGTCCGCAGCAGCGATCACGCCAAGGAACTTTCCTCCCTGTGCAAAATACAACGGCGTCTTGCCTTCATCCGCCAACCGTTCCTGTAAGCCTGCCGCGGCGGAAATATCGATTTTGTTGGTTTCCATCAGCTTCCGGTTGCCTGCAAAGCATCTCGTTTTATCGATTGTTCCCGCGATGCCCTGTCCCGGAATCATCTCATAATCCGAAACCTCTTTGAGCGCTGCCGAGCGTTCTTCCGCTTTTTTGACAATCGCCTCTGCAAGCGGATGGCTGGACATTTTTTCCAGAGAAAAGGCCAGCTGTAAAAGTTCTGTATACGCCTGTGTGTTTTCACCTGCTGTTTTTCCATCTGCATCCAGCGCGATCACGTCCGTCACAACCGGCTTGCCCTGGGTTACTGTGCCGGTTTTATCCAGAACAACCGTATCGATGCTATGTGTAATCTCCAACGCTTCCGCGGATTTGATCAAAATACCGCTCGCCGCGCCTCGCCCGGTTCCCACCATGATCGCCGTAGGCGTTGCCAGTCCGAGGGCACAGGGGCAGGAAATTACCAGCACAGAAATCGCAACAGAAAGTGCAAACTCAAAACTCTGACCGGCAAGCAGCCAGAGGATTGCCGCCAGCAGCGCAATTGTAATGACAACCGGCACAAACACGCCGCTGACTTTATCTGCCAGCTTCGCAATCGGCGCTTTGGAGGACGTCGCATCATCTACCAGCTGAATGATCTTTGACAGCGTCGTATTTTCTCCAACTGCGGTTGCTTCCATCTGAAAATATCCGGTTCGGTTGATCGTACCGCCGGTCACAGGATCTCCGGTCTGCTTGTCCACCGGAAGGCTTTCGCCGGTGATCGCAGATTCATCCACAGAAGCAAAGCCTTCTGTAATCTTTCCATCCACCGGAACCGTATCGCCATCCCGGACAACCAGAATATCTCCATTCTGCACATCGTCTACGGAAATTTCTTCTTCCTGTCCATTCCTTAATACCTTCGCGGTCTTCGGTGCCAGATCCATCAGCTTCGTGATCGCCTCGGACGTCTTGGATTTTGCCCGGGCCTCCATGAATTTTCCCAGAGTGATCAGTGTCAGGATCATCGCCGAGGATTCAAAATACAAATTCATGCCAAATGTCTCGACCATATCCATATCTTCGATGGAAAAGCCCCAGGCGATTTTGTAAATCGCATAGATGCCATACACAAACGCCGCGCCGGAGCCCAATGCGATCAGCGAATCCATATTCGGAGAGCGATGCCACAGATTTTTCAATCCGTTTTTAAAATAATGTCCGCCTGCAATCAAAACCGGCAGCACCAGCAAAAACTGGGTAAATGCAAAAATCATATGATTTCTTGCTCCCAGCAGCCACGACGGCAGCGGCCAGCCAGCCATATGTCCCATCGAAATGTAAAACAGCGGGATCGTAAAGACTAACGAAACGATCAGTCTCTGCTTCATCTGCTTTGCTGCCGCCGCTGCCGCATCTGTTGCACCGTTTTTTTCTCTGCCTGATGCTCCTGTCGTTTTGCTGCCCTGTGTCTGGTGCAGCGAAGCGCCATAGCCGATGTCTTCTACCTGATGAATAATTTTCCCGGAATCCAGTTCGGCTTCATCATAGGAAACCGTCATGCTGTTTTTCAGCAGATTGACACTGCATTGCTGCATGCCCTCCATTCCGGAAATTCCTTTTTCAATTCGCGCTGAGCATGCCGCGCATGACATGCCGGTAATATCATAGGTTTCTTTTTTCATATATCTCCATTCTGCAGCCGTCCTGTATAGTCTTTCCTGCTTTACAGCTTTTAAAGGCTGCCCTTAAAGAACTCATCTTGTCTTTTTTTCTATCCTCTGCTACCATTATAACAATTAGGCACAAAAAATAAAGAATGCACTATTTTGTAATATACTACCCAAAAGGATAGTGTTCACCTCACAACAATAGAATGCACGCTCTGCGAGCATCCTATTGTCATGAATAAGAATGGAGAAATCGCTATGGCTTCAAAAGAAAATCCCTCGGTCAATAAAAATTGCCCCGTTTCCGCTACAATCCGCTTAATCGGCGGCAAATATAAAGCGCTGCTGCTCTGGCACCTGACCGGTCAGACGCTGCGCTTCAACCAGCTGCACCGTCTCGTCCCCGAAGCGACGCCTAAAATGCTGACCCAGCAGCTCCGCGAACTGGAAGAAGACGGTCTGATTTCCCGCACAGTTTATCCTGTCGTTCCGCCCCGCGTTGATTACTCGCTGACGGCGCTCGGTGAAAGCCTTTTCCCGATTCTCGAAGCGATGTATCGTTGGGGCAGCGCCCTGATGCAGGACGAAGGGCTTACGCCGGCATGTACGATGACCGACAGCCATGCTATGGCTGCATCCTCTACAGCTTCTGCACCAAATGCCGTGTTGCAGAACACTCCGTCCGCGGCATGCTGCGAAAGCGACAACGTTTTGTCCCGCCGCAGCACGACAAAAAAAGAACAGGAGAGCTGTCCCTCCTGTTCCTGTCATGCACGTTTAAAATCCTGAGCTACACCTTGGCATGCCGGACAATTCCAATCCCGATGGGATACGGTCCGGTATGCACTCCAATTGTTGCACCGATCTGATAAATGCCGATTTCTTCAATTCCAAGCCGTTCCCGGATCAGGTCCTTCAACATCTCCCGGAAGCCGACAGCCTCTTCATAGTCATAGCCATAGCCGATACAAAAGCTGTATTCTCCCGGCTTTGCCTGTACCTCATCCAGGTATTTTTCCGTCATCTCCACAACCTTCTGCATCGATTTCTGACGGCTTCTGGTAATGCCGGAATTGAAAATTTCTCCCTCTTTCAGTGTGATGAGAGGTTTGATTTTCAACGCACTGGCCGCAATTCCCGCAAGCTTTCCAATGCGTCCGCCATGCTTTAAGTAATCAATGCTGCCGATCGTAAAAAAGATCCTGCCGCTCTCCCGGATCGAAAGCAGAGCTTCTGTAATCTGCTCATATTCCAGTCCGAGATCCCGCAGTCTGCACGCTTCCAGCACAAACAGTCCCTGCAGTACCGTATCAAATGTCGAATCAATGACCGCAATCTTTGCCTCCGGATACTCCTCCAGGATCATATCCTTTGCTGTAGTTGCCGACTGCAAAGAGCCACTGAACTTCGCCGTGATGCAAATGCAGATCACCGGAATATTTTCTTTTACAGATTTTTCAAACACCTCATAAAAATCCTGTACAGACGGCATGGATGTCTTCGGGAACACATCCGGATGATCCACCATCTGCTGATAAAAATCGCGTACTGTGATCTCTTCTATTTCTTTATAATAGTGTTCCCCGTCAAACGAAACATAAAAGGGAACAACCTCAATATCCTTTTCTTTGGATAGCTCCGGCGATAAATCCTGAGAACCGTCACTGATGATCTGTACCTTTTTCTGCATAAGTGCCTCACACAACATATAGTTTTGAAAACTACTTTTTGTAACTGTATGATTATATCACACTCTTCAGGAAAGATACAAGTCATTTTCAGTGGTTGCTTCCTCTTTTCATGGCAGATGGTGTTGCTGCGCCACGCGTACCATTTTCAAAACCAAAACTTTACTTTAATATTTCTTCCATCTCATATTTCTTTGTCATCGCTTCCATCACCTCTTTTTCCGACAAACGGACAATAAATTCTGCATCTCCACCTGCCGCCATCCTGGAAATCAGCTCCAGCAAACTCGCTCTTCCCTCATTTCTACACTCCTCTGCCCAGTCTTCCATAGCCTTACACATATCATATTCCTCGCTTTCTTCCTTTAAATATTTCGTTTTCTTTTCCAATAAATCTTCCCTGTTTAACATAATACAGATCATATCGTATGCGGACGCGTCCATCCGACTGATCCGTTCTTCATTGTCTTTGCAATATTTCCGAAGCTCTTCCTTGTTTTTCTGTCGTTTCATCAGTCCGATCAGTTCCCGCAGATTTGTATGGAAATACTCTTCCTGCAGGTCTTTTAAACAAAATACATGGATCGGGTAATCTGTGATCAGGCTCTTTAGCTTTTCATCAATCCCCTGCAGCTTGAGCATATCACTTAGCCTCTTTGGCGCATTCCACTCCTCCTCTCCATGGTAAATCACAAGCGTAACGACCGGAATCAACCGATCCGTCCGCCTTAGGCGGCTTAAATATTCTGTGCTGTCTGTCAGCATCCCGCTGTTCTCCTCGTACAGTTTCTTTAGTTGCCTGCTGTATTCCTCCGTGTCGTATTCCATACACCGAAACGGCATCGCAAGGTGCAGATTGTTCTGTGCTTCCGCTGCCAACAGCACCATCATTTTCCGGTTCGAAAACATTTTAATAGCGTCCCGTTCCCGGTGTTTTCTCAGTCCATTTCTGCCGTAGTTCATCAATGTCCTCGAATAGTTTTTCTGCACCTCGCTCAACTGCCCCGGCAAGATCACCTCCTCCCCTTCATACAGGCACCCATTGTACAAGTCTGCCAAAATTTCATCCCGGTTTAAATACCCCACAAATGCGTCATTTTGTCTTCCCATCCACACTCCTCTTCTCTCTTTCCAGCAGAAATCTATCACACCTAAAAATTTACGATACCCGGCACATTTAAGAAATTGTAACCACTTCCACACAACCTCCCCACAGTATTCCGTCAAAGTATCCTTTTCAAATGATTCCTCTCCGCTGCGCATTATTCTCTTGTCCCAAACAAATTGAATTCCGGCAGTCCTGCCGTCATGAAGCGCACAGCCCATCTATGCTGTACCCCTGGAAAATGGAAACGCTGCAACCGTTATAAGCCCGTTTCGCATTTTTAATATGAATATAGTGATGATAGAATAGATTCAAAGCGCTCTGCCTTGACAACTTCATTATAACAGCTTTTTTCATTCTGACAAGTCGTGAAAAATACGGCAGCAAAAATCGGGAGTTTGACAGTTGCATAATCAAAAAAGGTAAGGAAAAGAATAAAATACTATAGTTCGCAACGAAGAAAAAAATCGCCGCAGCCCAGTAAATACAAGGGCTACAGCGATTTTATTTTTACTCAACTGTCAAAGATTGGATTATAGCACAACTTTCAGGAAAGATACAAGTCATTTTCCGTACTCTTCTCAGCCCTCGCCAATCTTATTGACCTGTTCCAGAAGCTCTGCCAGCTGTTTTCTGCTATAGCGTCCCTCTGTAAAGGTTACAAGAGTTTTCAGCGGAAAGTCGCAGATCACACGGAATGCGAAGTCCTCCGCATTTTCTCCCATCTCGAAATCAATACCGGACTCCCGTTTAAAATAATCCATCCTTTCCTCTGCGATCGGTCTGGTCGGCAGATATGCATACAACTCACCAAAGGTTGTATTGGCATGGAAATGCTTGTGGATCTTCGCTGTCGAAGTCACTGTAACGGTCTTTTTCAGGCGAATGTCCCGGCTCGATGCACCGACTAAAATTTCGAACTGCCCGCTCTGCACCAGAAAATCCTTCTGCTCCACATCGTAGTAGGCAAAACTTCTTTTATTCAGCACAAACTCTGCGGTTTTGGTTTCTCCCGGCTCCAGAGAAAGCTTTACAAAGCCTTTCAGCTCCTTTTCCGGACGGATGATTTCATTCTGACAGTCGTGAACATAGAGCTGCACCGTCTCTTTTCCGGCACGTTTCCCGGTATTGGTCACCCGCACCTTAACGCGCAGCTGGTCGGTATCCAAGATGCTCTCCTGATCCGTTTCGATGTTGTCATAGGAAAAGGTCGTGTAACTCAAACCCTCGCCAAATGCAAACTGCGGACGAATTTTTTTCGAATCATAATGGCGGTATCCGACAAAGACACCCTCCCGGTATTCTACCTGATAGCCCTCTCCCGGGAAATTCAGGTATGCAGGAGTATCCTCCAGACGCATCGGGAAAGTCTCTGCCAGCTTACCGCTGGGATTCACCTCTCCATAAAGGATCGATGCCATGGCACCGCTTCCCGCCTGTCCCAGCAGGTAGCCTTCTACAATCGCTTTTACATCGTCTTCAAATGGCATCACCACCGGAGCACCATTGTTCAATACAACGATCAGATTCGGATTATACTGCTTCAGCACACGGATCATTTCCAGCTGTGCGCCGGGCAGATTCAGATGCTTACGGTCAAGTCCCTCCGTCTCATAGCTTTCCGGAAGTCCCATGCATAAAACAACCTTGTCTGCTGCCTTTGCCGCCGCGATCGCCCGTTCCAGTTCCGCTTCATCCAGACTTTCCGCATCCACAGAAAATCCTTTTTCATATAAAACAGCATCGCCGCCGCGCTTTTGCATTTCCTCCAGCAGCGTGTCCAGAAACGTCGGGTTGATATGGGAGCTTCCCCCGCCCTGAATCCTGCTCTTTACCGCAAACTCACCGATCAGCGCTATTTTTTCCGTTTTGGCAAGCGGAAGCTGCTGTTCTTCATTTTTCAGAAGCACGATACATTCCGATGCGATCTTCTGTGCCAGTTCATGATGGGTTTTGGGAACAAACGGCTCTACCGGCGGCTTTTCATCTGCCTTTGCGATCAGCTCAAGCAGACGGCGAACCGAAACATCCACCTGTGCTTCGGTAATTTTTCCTTCCTGCACAGCCTCCAGTACCGCACGGTCATTGACGCCTCCCGAAGACGGCATTTCCAGATCCTGACCGGCCTCCAGTCCCTTGACGCGATCGTTCGTTGCGCCCCAGTCTGTAACGACCAGACCTTCATAGCCCCATTCATCCCGCAAAATATCATTCAATACTTTCTTGTTTTCCGAACCAAACTCACCGTTTAACCGGTTATAGGCACACATGACCGTCCAGGGCTTTCCTTCTTTGATCGCAGTTTCAAAGCTTGCCAGATAAATCTCCCGAAGTGTCCGTTCATCCACCTTTGCATTGACCGTCAGGCGCCTCGTCTCCTGATTGTTCGCCGCAAAATGCTTGATCGAAGCGCCGACTCCCTTGCTCTGCAGCCCTGTGATATGTGCTTTTGCAAGTCGGGAAGCCAGATACGGATCTTCGGAAAAATATTCAAAGTTCCGTCCGCACAGCGGCGAACGTTTGATATTCGCCCCCGGGCCCAATAAGACATCTACATTTTCCGCCCGGCATTCGATACCGAGGGCTTCTCCCATCTTATAGATCAGCTCTTCATTCCAGGAAGCTGCCAGCGCTGCTGCCGGCGGAAAACAGGTTGCCGGAACGCTTTTATTCAAGCCCAGATGATCTGCATTCTCTACCTGCTTACGCAGACCGTGCGGTCCGTCCGTCAGCATCAGCTTGCGGATGCCAAGACGCTCGACTGCCTGCGTATACCAGAACGCAGAGCCTGACAGCAGACTGCATTTTTCTTCCAAAGTTAGCTGTCCAAGTAATTCTTCTATCGCCATTGCTGCTTTCCTCCTGCCAATATGCCCGGCTGTAGTGTGCGTCACCACACCATCGGCTGCCGAGTTTTTTCTCCTTCGCGGCTCCCGCAACAGCTGGAGCTGCGCTGCACCCGAAAGGCTTACTCCTCCCAGGTTTTATAATACCAGCCGTAGCCATTGCCGGGCAGGATGATATTGCGCAGAACACATTCTCCTTTTCCGAGCAGATCCTGAAACGGCATTTCTCCCATGTCGATCCATGCCGTCTGGGGCTCATCCGAGAAGTTGAACACACCGACTACCATCTCGTTTTTCAGCTGTCTGCAGATGCACAGCACATGGCTGTTATAGGTATCATAGGTCCATACAGCAGCCTTTCCGGAAAACGGACCACATGCAAAGCGGGCTTTTTCCATCTTCTGCATGCCCTCAAAAATACGGTTCTGGACAGTGCCCTTTTCTGCTCTTTTCTTTTCCAGCTCCCAACGGAAATGTCCTCTGTGTACATAACGGGAATCCGCCGCACGGTCTGCGTCCGGATCATCCTTATAGGAATAATCATTGAGCTGACCAATCTCATCTCCGCTGTAGATAACCGGAATGCCGGACTGAATAAACAGATAGGCGTTGAGCATCAGGATTTTCTGAATGGCACGCTCAATTCTCGCCGGGTCCTTTGCCTGCAGCGAAGTCTCCAGACCGCACAGGGATGCCGTCGTTCCGCAAAGTCTCGCATCCTGCAATACAGGATCATCATTATACAGCTCTCCCCGCGCATCGCTGCCTGCTGCCATGCCCCGGAAATATTCATTCAGATACTTCTTATGCGGAATCTCCTGAATCCCGGAGGGTTTTAAGAAATCATAGTCCAATCCCCAGCCGATATCGTCGTGGCAGCGCAGATAATTCAGGAAAACATATTCCTTCGGCAGACTGTTTACCACGTCCATCTGCTGTTTTAACAGCGCAACCTCCTTTGTCGCAACGGTATGCCAGGTTGATGCCATCGTTGTTACGTTATAAAGCATATGGCATTCCGGTTTTTCGAGCGTTCCGAAATAAGGGACAACCTTGGCAGGCTCCATAACAACCTCACCCAGCAGTACAACGCCGGGGCAAACGATTTCCGTGATCATACGGATCATACGCACAATGGTGTGTACCTGCGGCAGGTTTCTGCAGTCTGTCCCCAGCTGCTTCCAGATATAGGGGACTGCATCGATCCTGACGATATCAATTCCCTGATTCACCAGATACAGCATATTATAAACCATCTCGTTAAAAACCACCGGATTGGAATAGTTTAAGTCCCACTGATAGGGATAAAAGGACGTCATAACATATTTTTTGCACTCGTCCCTCCAGGTAAAATTACCGGGTGCCGTTGTCGGAAATACCTGAGGCACGGTTTTTTCAAACTCCTGCGGAATGTCAGGTGTATCATAGAAGAAATACCGATCCTGATATTCCTTTTCCCCTGCCAGTGCGCGCTTTGCCCACTCATGATCTTCAGATGTGTGGTTCATTACAAAGTCCATGCACACGCTCATCTTTTTCTCATGGCAGGCGCTGCACAGAGAAGCCAACTCCTCCATCGTACCCAGGGCCGGCTGCACCTTCCGGTAATCCGCTACCGCATAGCCTCCATCACTTTTTCCCTTCGGGGTATCCAGAAATGGCATCAGATGCAGGTAGTTTACGTTGCATGCTTCCAGGTAAGGCAGCTTTTTCTTCACACCCTTCAAATTGCCGGCAAAAGCGTCGATATACAGCATCATGCCAAGCATATCCTGGCGGCTGTACCATGCAGGCTCCTGTTCCCGCTCCCGGTCCAGCTTCTTTTCTGATTCCGGGCGATCCTGATACCATGCTTCCATCTGTTCACATAACTGGGTAAACATGTCCTCTCTTCCCGGATATAATTCGCAGTACAGCCATTTGAGCTCATCCAAATGGCGCTGTAGTCTTTTCTGATATTCCTGCGCTGTTTTCATGTTCTTTCCTCTCCTTTTGCCGCGCGGCGGGCACAGCAGATTTTATTTCCATTTCGAACGCGGATGTCACAGCACCCCC
>OHNK01000992.1_pt1 | contig 14307 bp, 9 predicted proteins | sample 1569551 | NCBI WGS metagenome assembly OHNK01 (sample SAMEA3879518, study PRJEB24766) | human gut metagenome | biome: human-associated habitat; feature: feces | place: USA | collected 1985/1987 | reverse complement strand
TATTTCCTACTATGGCGGCAAACAGACAATGCTCAAGCACATTTTGCCTTTGATCCCGTCGCATAAGATCTATACAGAGGCATTTTGCGGCGGTGCGGCCGTCTTGTTCGCCAAACGGCCCTCCGAAGCTGAAATCATCAATGACATCAACATGGAGTTGACAAACTTCTACTGGTGTATGCAAGTTTACTATTCAGACCTCAAACACGAGATTAACAAAACACTACACAGCCGGGACCTGCACGCCCATGCCGGACATATCAACTCTTATCCGCAGTTCTTTACTCCCGTCGAACGGGCATGGGCCGTATGGGTGCTCTGTAAAATGTCGTTTGCGTCAATGATGGACGGGACATTTGGATATGACTTCAGCGGCACAATGACCAAGAAACTGCGTAACGCGAAGGATGAGTTCACAGAGCGGCTTTGTCAGCGGCTCGAACGAGTGACTATTGAGAACCGAAACGCTCTCGACGTGATCGACTGCTACGATGCTCCCGATACCTTTCATTTCGTCGATCCGCCTTATGTGAACTCCGATTGCGGACACTATGAGGATACATTCAACGAACAGAATATGGAGCAACTCTTGCAATTGCTTGAAACCGTCAAGGGAAAGTTTATGCTCACGATGTTCCCGTTCGATATGATCGACCGGTATGCCCGGAAGAACGGATGGATTATCCATCGTATCGAGCGGACGATCAGTGCCTCGAAATCAAATCGCCGCAGACAAGAGGAGTGGATGGTCTGCAACTACGAGGAACGGGCACAGGCATCTCTGTTCCAGGGTGAGTATTTAGGCGAATAGATGGAGCTGGTATTGATTCATCTTGAAATAAAAAACCGTTCGAGCGGCAGTTAAACGCCATTCGAACGGTATGTTTTCTTGATTCGCTTTACATATTTCCCGCGATATGTAAACGGATCGTGCATTTGCTTTACATATATTCTGCGCGTGTGCGAAATTTCAGTCGCTTTTCGTTTTGGATTACTTCAACCCTCTAAAAGTCGCATCTGGTTCTGAACTTCGTCGCATCTCGTTTTGCCGATTATATATTCCGGAACAAAACATCGCGGGTCCCTGGGGATTTTTTTATGTGGCTCAGGACGAGAGCGGCGCATGGGGAGAATTGCATTATGAAGAAGTTCTGTTGACCGAAGATAAATACGAAGATCCGCGGACAGCTCCAATGGATGGTTTTGACAACAAGAAGACGTGGGCCGTAAAGTCGGCTGCTTCCGTAGCGTTCCCTGCTCCGATCAGGTTCAGTAAAGCGTCATTCATGCAGGTTACTGAATCATTCGGCGGCTTTTAGGTGTTCGTTCCAAAATATATTCGACCGAGTATCGGAATTTTTCTTGCGGCAGCCTTTCGGGGCTGCCGTTTTGCATCTTTTAGTAGGACTATTTTTTTTGGAAATTCGGGGAGTGTACGAAAAATAATCCAAAAATTATGATTACTTTTGCAGGCAACAAAATCTCACTCCTATGTCTTTTATCAATGAGAAGGTGCAACCCGAAGGACTTACGTTCGACGATGTGCTTCTGGTGCCCGCATACTCCGAAGTGTTGCCGCGTGAGGTCAGCGTAGTGACCCGTTTTTCCCGAAACATCCAACTCAACATCCCGATCGTATCGGCCGCCATGGATACGGTGACCGAGGCGCCTCTGGCTATCGCCCTGGCCCGCGAAGGCGGTATCGGCGTAATTCACAAGAATATGTCGATTGAACAGCAGGCAGAAGAAGTCGACAAGGTAAAACGTTCAGAAAATGGTGTCATCACAGATCCATTTTCGTTGTCACCAGAGCATACACTGCAAGATGCAGATGATTTGATGGGAAAATTCCGTATTTCGGGTGTACCTATCACAGAGGGGAAAAAATTAGTTGGTATTATTACGAACCGTGATTTAAAGTTTGAAGAAGATTTTACAAAGAAAATCAAAGAATCAATGACTTCAGAAGGATTGATTACTGCACCGGAAGGCATCACTTTGGAAGAAGCAAAGAAAATCCTCGCAAAAGCAAGAAAAGAAAAATTACCGATCGTAGATAAAGATTTTAACTTAAAAGGTCTTATTACAATCAAAGATATTGAAAAGCAGATCAAATACCCATTGTCAGCAAAAGATGAACAAGGACGTCTGTTATGTGGTGCGGCAGTTGGAATTACAGCAAACTGCGTAGAACGTGTGGATGCGCTTGTAAAGGCTCATGTGGATGTTGTTGTTATGGACTCAGCACATGGACACTCTGCGAATGTAATCAGAACAGTGAAGATGGTAAAAGAAAAATATCCGGATCTTCAGGTGATTGCAGGTAATGTGGCAACAGGAGAGGCAGCAAGAGCTTTGATTGAAGCTGGAGTAGATGCGGTGAAGGTTGGTATCGGACCTGGATCCATCTGTACAACACGTGTTGTTGCAGGTATCGGTGTGCCACAGATTTCAGCAATCATGGACTGCTATGAGGCAGCAAAAGAAGCTGGAATTCCAATCATCGCAGATGGTGGTATCAAATATTCAGGTGATATGACAAAGGCGATAGCAGCAGGTGCCAATGTATGTATGATGGGAAGCATTTTTGCGGGATGTGATGAAAGCCCTGGAACATTCGAATTATTCCAAGGAAGAAAATATAAAGTGTACCGTGGTATGGGATCTATTGCAGCGATGGAGAACGGAAGTAAAGACCGCTATTTCCAGACAGATGCAAAGAAACTGGTTCCGGAAGGAGTAGAAGGTCGTGTCGCATACAAAGGAACAGTAGAAGATACTGTGTTCCAGCTTATGGGAGGTCTTCGCTCTGGTATGGGTTATTGTGGAACGCCTACGATTGAAGATTTGAAAGAAGAAGGAAGATTTGTAAAAATTTCTGCAGCTTCTTTGAAAGAAAGTCATCCACATGATATTCATATTACAAAAGAAGCACCAAACTATAGTGTAGATGAATAAAAGAATTATGTAAAAAATAGATTGCGTATTAGCGAAATCTATTTTTTATGTGTGCCGAGCATAGAAATTTGCTTCATTTTACAAAAAAAGTACAAAAATCACATCATTTCAGACAGGTGTCGGCAACAATTTAACTTTTGATGGGTTGACAAATTATAAGAGATTATTGACAGATACAACATTTAAAAAAGCATTGATAAATACAGTATTGTTCTTGGTTATCCAAGTGCCGATTATGATTTTATTGGCATTGGTCATTTCGTCCATGCTGAATGATAAGAAACTGAAATTCAGAGGAGTATTTCGTACAGCAATCTTTTTACCATGTGTGACATCATTAGTAGCATATTCTATTATTTTTAAAAGTTTATTTGCAACGGATGGTTTCATTAACTCTTTACTGATGAATCTGCATGTGATTTCAGAACCGATTTCATGGATTACACATCCGATTTGGGCGAAGATATTGATCATTATTGCGATTACATGGCGCTGGACAGGTTATAATATGGTGTTTTATCTGTCAGGATTACAGAGCATTGACGATTCGATTTATGAGGCAGCAAATATTGACGGTGCAAATGCATTCCAAAAATTCAGATATATGACATTGCCGCTGCTGAAACCAATTATTCTTTTTACGACAATAAATTCTACAATTGGTACGCTTCAGCTGTTCGATGAAACGATGAATATTACCCAGGGAGGACCGGCAAATGCGACAATCACGATTTCGCAGTATATTTACAATCTCTTGTTTAAATATTCACCAGATTTCGGATATGCAGCAGCAGTTTCCTATGTTGTCGTAGTGTTGATAGTTGTCTTATCATTTATTCAGAAGAAGGTAGGTGAAGGAAAAGATGCGTAAAAAAGTGTTAAATGTATTTCGATATGTTTTTTTGTCGATTGTATCGTTTATTTCGGTGTTCCCGTTCTTTTGGATGATTGTGGCGGCAACAAACAAGTCGGTAGAAGTTACAAAAGGAACAATGATTCCGGGAACATATTTTTTCGAGAATCTGAAAACATTGTTGGCGTCAGATCTTCAGTATGTAAATGCATTTAAAAACTCAATTATAATTGCGATAGTTACAACAGCGCTTGCGATGGTTGTGTCATCAGCGGCGGGATATGCATTTGTTGTGTACAAAACAAAAGCTAGAGAAAGGGTATTCAATTTTATCTTTCTGTCTATGATGGTTCCGTTTGCAGCATTGATGGTTCCTCTGTTCCGGTTGTTCAGTAAATTCTCTAACATGGGACCGCTGAAAGTAATTGCGTTGAATACACCAATGGCTGTTATTATTATCGCAATTGCCACAGCCTTTTTGATTTTCTTTTTCAAACAAAATGCACAGACATTTCCAAAGGAACTGATTGAAGCAGCAAGAATAGATGGCTTGTCAGAAGTGAAAATTTTTATTAAAATCTTTATGCCAACGATGAAATCAACATATGCGGCAGCGATTGTTGTAACATTTATGACAAGCTGGAACAATTATTTATGGCCGTTGATTGCATTGCAGTCACCAGAAAAGAGAACTCTGCCACTTGTACTTTCGGCAATGGGGTCCTCTTATACACCGGATTATGGTATGATGATGACTGCGGTTGTCATTGCAACACTTCCGACAGCGTTGATTTTCTTTGTGATGCAGAAGCAGTTTGTTGCAGGTATGACAGGTTCGGTAAAAGGATAAATATAGAAGAAATAAAGGAGAAAGAGATATGTTGATGAGTGAACCAAGACTTACATGGTTGGAAGACCCAGAAGTGTTTGCTGTAAATAGAAAAGAAGCACATTCAGATCATGTTTATTATGAAAATACAGAAGAGATGGTGTTAGGGGCTGACATGCCTCTTCGCCAGTCTTTGAATGGAACATGGTATTTTAGCTATGCGAAAAATCCGACTGTGAGAGTGAAAGATTTTTATAAGAAAGACTTTGATTGCAGAATGTTTGATTCGATTGAAGTACCGGGACATATTCAGACGCAAGGATATGACCGATGCCAATATATCAACACGATGTATCCATGGGATGGAACAGAGTATCTGCGTCCGCCGATGGTATCGAAAGAATATAACCCGGTGGGAAGTTATGTAAAATACTTTGTACTTGAAAAAAATTTACAGGATAAACCGGTATTTGTTTCCTTCCAAGGTGTAGAGACAGCTTTTTATGTATGGCTGAACGGAGTGTTTATTGGATACAGTGAGGACAGTTTTACACCTGCGGAGTTTGAGCTTACCCCGTATCTTCAGGACGGTGAAAATAAACTGGCCGTTGAAGTTTACAAACGGAGCAGCGCAAGCTGGCTGGAGGATCAGGATTTTTGGAGATTTTCCGGAATTTTCCGCGATGTGTATTTGTATGCAGTTCCAAAAACACATATTGAAGATTTATCTGTAAAAAGCACACTGGACAATTCTTACAAAAACGGGAAATTATATCTCAAATTAAAAATTTCGGGACATACAGATTGTGCAGTAAAAGCAGTGCTTCTAAATGCAGAAGAAAAGATTGTTTTTGAAAAAAATATAAAGGGAAACTCTATATGTGAAATTAGCGGAGAAGTTGAAAATGTACATGCATGGAGTGCAGAAGACCCATATTTGTATCAATTATATCTGTATGTGGAAGATCAGAAAGGAAATCTGATCGAAGCAGTTCCGGAATTGGTTGGATTCCGAACATTTGAGATGATTGACAAAGTAATGCATATCAATGGAAAACGAATTGTATTTAAAGGTGTGAACCGGCATGAATTTAATGTGCGAAGAGGTCGTTCTATTAAGAAGGAAGATATGCTTTGGGATATTGAGTTTATGAAACAGCACAATATCAATGCAGTTCGTACTTCGCATTATCCAAATGAGAGTCTTTGGTATCGTCTGTGCGACATTTACGGAATTTATCTCATCGATGAGACAAACTTGGAATCCCACGGTTCATGGCAGAAGATGGGGGAGTGTGAACCTTCTTGGAATGTTCCCGGAAGCAGACCGGAGTGGAAAGAGGCAGTTTTGGATCGGGCGAAATCGATGTTTGAAAGAGATAAAAATCATCCATCTATTTTAATTTGGTCTTGTGGAAATGAATCTTATGCGGGTACTTGCATTGAGGCGATGTCAGACTATTTCCATGAAAAAGATGACACAAGATTAGTTCATTATGAGGGTGTATTCTGGAATCGTGAATTTGATCATATTAGTGATATGGAAAGTCGTATGTATGCAAAGCCGGCGGAGATAGAAGCGTTTCTAAGTAATGATCCGAAAAAACCATATATCAGTTGTGAATATATGCATGCAATGGGAAATTCTTGCGGTGGCATGAAATTATATACGGATTTAGAGTCAAAATATGAATTGTATCAAGGCGGATTTATTTGGGATTATATCGATCAGTCGATGCTTCGGAAGAATGAGCAAGGTGAGGAAGTGTTTGCTTATGGTGGAGATTATGATGACAGAGCAACAGACTATGAATTCTGTACAAATGGAATCGTATATGCAGATCGAAAAATCTCTCCGAAAGCACAGGAAGTAAAGCAACTCTATGCGAATGTGAAACTGACTCCGGACGAAAATGGAGTGCTTATAAAAAATGAGAATTTATTTATTTCCACAGAAGCTTATACACTTGTCTATCGTATGATGCTAGATGGTTATCCTGTCTTTGAAAGTATGCGAAACGTAGTTGTACAGGCGCAAGAAGAACAGTATGTGAAATTGGATTATCCAAATATAGATGAGCCTGGAGAGTACACTTATGAAGTGGCAATGGAATTGACGGAGGACACGATTTGGGCAGATGCAGGACATGAGATCTGTTTTGGACAATTTGTCAAGAAGGTTACGGAAGAGGAAGAACAAACGACGAAAAAGATGCAGGTGATTTATGGCGATGTCAATATTGGAGTGAAGGGTGAAGGCTTTCTGGCAATGTTCTCAAAAAGTGAGGGAGGTCTTGCATCACTTCAGTATGATGGAACAGAGTATATTACACGGGCGCCGAAGACGAGTTATTGGAGAGCATGTACCGACAATGACCGTGGGGCAAAACAGGGATTTGACCGCAGTATGTGGCTGACTGCCGGTTTGTATCAAAAAGTCATTGATGTGAAAGTGGAGGAATTGGAAGAACAGGTTCGGATTACGTTTGAGTATGAACTGCCGACGATTCCAAAAGCATACAGTACAATTTCCTATGTGATGTCAGGTGACGGTGTTGTGCATGTACACTTGTTGTACAAAGGGACAGAAGGTCTTCCTGAAATACCGGCATTCGGAATGGATTTCAAACTCAAAGAGAGATATCATAATTTTGAATATTATGGATATGGTCCGGAGGAAAACTATGTCGACCGAATGGAAGGTGCAAGACTTGGCATTTTTGAGGGTACAGCAAAAGAAAATTTATCGAATTATCTGATTCCTCAGGAGTGTGGAAATCGTGTAGGAACAAGATGGCTGAAAGTGACAGATGAGTATGGCAGGGGTCTTCAATTTACATGTGAAGAGATTCCATTTGAGAGCAGCGTCCTTCCATATAGCGCGTACGAACTTGAGAATGCATTACATCAGGAAGAATTACCGAAAATACATTATACATGGGTTCGAATTCTTGCAAAACAGATGGGTGTTGGAGGAGATGACAGCTGGGGAGCACCGGTGCACGAACAGTATCGGATACCATCGGATAAAAATTTGGAAATTGCTTTCCATGTCAGTAAATTGTGATATAATAAGATATAGTTGGGTAAAAGGGCGAAGGGTCGAAGATTCTTCGTCCTTAGACTATAGATTGAGGTGTAAGGATGGCAGAATATTGTAAAGTGGTAATTATTGATGATGAATTTATTATGCGTCAAGGAATGAAGCACATGCTGGATTGGGAAAAGGAAGGTTTCCAAATTGTCGGTGAAGCTTCCAACGGGCAGGAAGGCTTGGAAGTGATTGAAAAGACAAAACCGAGTATTGTACTCACAGATATCGTGATGCCTGTGCTTGATGGAATTGAATTTTCAGAAATTTTAAATAAACGTTTTCCGGAAATGCAGCTTGTGATATTGAGTAGTTACGATAAATTTGAATATGTGAAGGCTACATTTCTAAATGGGGTAGTGGATTATATTTTAAAACCGACATTAAATCCGGAAATTTTGCTTTCAACTTTGAAAAAAGTGGCTGGAAAAATTCCGGGAATGGAACTTGAGCGAAAAGAAATTGATTCCGTTCAAAGCCAGATGGAACGGTTTTTATGTGGTTATCAAGAAAAGTTAGATGAAGCATTGTTTGTGGAGTATTTTCCGCATACACTGTATCGACTTTTGGGGATCAATTTGAAAAAAGTGTGTGGAAATCAAAAAGATAAGATAGCATCTGTGCAGGAAAGTATTTTCGATTTTTTTCAGAGTAAGAAAGAGTATGTGCATTGCCATGTTTTTTTAGAGGAAGAGGTATTCTGTTGTATCTTTAACTTTCGTGTCAAAGATGAAAAGCTTGTATTGGCGGATATTGAAAGCTGTGTCGATAAGATGGCGAAAATGTATGGAAATGTATTTTTTGTGGTGGGAAAAAGTTTTGCCGGTATGAAGAACATAAAGGACTGTTATCAGAAAGAAATCAAAGATATGGTAAACAGGCAGTTTTATTTTAAGGAAAAATCACTGCTTGTATTAGAGATGCCACAAGTTTTGGAAAAAGAACAACGGTTTCCCTTTGCGGATTATTCAGAACTGTTACTTCATAGTCGCTTTGCAGATGCAATTGCGATGCTCAAAAAATATGTGTTTTATTTGAAAGAGCGACAGGTAGAGGAGTACCGCTTGAAAAATTTGACCAAGAATTTATTATACAATTATCTGATGGAAATCGAGCGGTATGAAGTGGAAAGCGAGCAATTGCGGCAACAATATTTTAACTGGATTGACAATACACACTATATCGAAGAATTTGTGCAGGTGTTTCAAGATATTATAGAAAAATTGGAAGCATTGCGAGTTTATCAGCTAGAGGCAGAAGATGTTAAAATTTCGAAAATGAAAAAGTATATTAAAGAGCATTATCAGGAGCAGCTGGAACTTTCGGAAATTGCAGAAAATTTTAACTTTAATTATCATTATCTGTCTTCGTATTTCAACAAACATACAAAAGAAGGATTCAGCGGATACTTGAATAAAATCAGAATTGAGAAGGCTTGTGAACTTTTGCGAAAGGGAGATATGAGTATATCACAAATCAGTGCTGCAATCGGATATTCGGACCATAGTTATTTTTGCCGAGTATTCAAAAAAATGATTGGAAATACACCGAGCTCTTATAAAAGACAGATGAAAAAGGAGTAACACATGAAGAGGCAAATCCATATAAATATGTTATTTGTAAAAATTTTATGCACCGTGATTGTGGGAATCACTTGTCTTTCGGTGGCTCTTAGTACATTGAATTTATTTATTTCCAAAAAGGTATTTGTAAATAATTTTTCAGAATCACAGCGAAAAATTTTCAAGCAGATTGACAAAGAATTTTATAAGTTTTTTTCGGATGTGATTGAGATTACCTCGAAAGCAAATATGAGCTGGGCGGTTCGGGAATATCTAACGACACAGAATCAGACAGATGAAGAAGAGATGAAAACGATATATTATATGCAGAAACATATGAAAGAGACAAAAGTAGATGAGCACAGTGAGCTTGGTGTAATGCTGATGGGAATGAACGGGAAAAATTATATTTTGAATAATGCCAGAAAAGATATCTCAGCGGAGGCAATTTTGCAAAGTGAAGTGGCGAAAAAGGCGATGAGCAATCCAGGAAAGCTGATTTGCGAGTATGAAGAAAAAGGATACACCGACGATCAAAAAAATGTGCCGGTTTTGGTGATGGCAAAGAGTCTGAATTACAGTGAGAAGGATGTTTGCGATGGAATTATATTTATATCGATCAAAGAATCTGAGTTTCAAAAAATGTACGATTATTTTACATCGGATACAAGTGATATTATTATCTTGAATCAGAATGAAAAGGTGATCTCTTCAAATGAGCGAGAATATTTAAACGGTGAAGGCAAAAAGGAATTGGAGATGATTTTGGATCAAGTCGACGGTGAAGGGAAGAGTCTGGGAAAGATGTATTTGACGCAGAAACTTCAAGGTACAAACTTTCGGATGGTCGGCGTTATAGATCCGGATTTTGCATTCATACAGCAGTATCATCTGAAAAGCAATATACTTCTCACGCTCGGCATTACGGTTTTGATAGGACTGTTTGTATTTATTTTTATTAAACAACAGACGAGACCATTATCAAAACTGGCAGATAAGATGAGGCTTGTGCAGGAAGGAAATATGCAGGAATATGTAGATGTGGAAGGAACAGAAGAAATTCAAGAACTTTCGAAAGCTTATAATACGATGCTGGAGCGAATCAATCAATATATAGAAGAACGCATGAAAATTCAGAAAAACGAAACGCGGAAATTCACGCATTGCAGATGCAGATTAATCCACATTATATGTATAATACATTGGCAAGTATAAAGTGGTTGACATGGCAGGGGGATGTGAAAAAATCGACCGCAGTCATCGATGCCTTTATTTCCTTGCTTCGCAATACGATAAGTAATACGGATGAATTTGTGACAGTAGAACAAGAAGTGGCAAACTTGAAAAATTATGTTTTGATTAATCAGACGAGATATGGAGATGCAGTCGGAGTCGAATTTTATGTAGTGGACAAATGTAAAGAATATCTCGTTCCAAAGTTGATTTTGCAGCCTTTCGTAGAGAATGCATTTTTTCATGCATTTCCAGAAGGAATGGAGGGGGAAATTTCCGTTTTTATAAAAGAAGAAAAGAAATATCTGAGATTTGACATTGAGGATAACGGTGTAGGAATGGATGCAGAGCAGTTATATACTTTGAATAATAAAAAAGATAAAAAAAGTGAACATTTTACAGGGATTGGAATTAACAATGTAGATGATCGTATTAAATTGATTTATGGTATGGATTACGGAATCAATATTGTTAGTGAAAAAGATAAAGGGACAACAATTACAATTTTGTTGCCGAGAAAGGAAAAAGAACATGGCAATTCAATTTGATAAAGAAAAAAATATATTTACATTAGAGAGTAAAAATACTGCATATCAAATTATGATAGGAGATTATGGAGTATTACAACATCTATACTATGGAAAGCGGGTCGGTAAGTGTGATATGTCTTATTTAGTGCAGATGTACGATAGAGGATTTTCTGGACAAATACCAGATGCGGGTAATCGCCGGGAATTTTCGATGGATACACTGCTTCAGGAGTATTCCACATATGGAACAGGTGACTATCGTACAGAGTCATTGCGTATCATAGATGGGAATGGAGGATATGGTGCTGACCTTCGTTATGAATCGCATAAGATTTACAAGGGAAAATATAGTATTTGCGGGCTTCCTGCAATGTATGCGAAAGAAGAGGAAGCGGATACATTAGAAATTAAGCTTAAAGATTTCACAACAAATGTTGCGGTCATATTGTATTATGGCGTGTTTCATGAGTTAGACATCATTACAAGAGCTGTCACTGTAATTAATGAGGGAACAGAGACTATTATATTGGAAAAGGTGGCATCAGCATGTTTGGAGTTTTACCACAAAGAGTTTGATATGGTACACTTTCATGGAAAACATGCGATGGAGCGGGAACTGGAACGTCTTCCAATAAGGCATGGAATGCAGTCCATTGGAAGTGTGCGTGGGACATCCAGCCATCAGCACAATCCGTTTGTGATTTTATGCAGTAAAAATGCAACAGAAACGACAGGGGATTGTTATGCGATGTCGTTTGTGTATAGCGGCAATTTCCTTGCTGAGGTAGAAGTGGATCAAATTGAACAGACACGTATGGTTATGGGAATTCATCCTACGCAGTTTTCTTATCAATTAAAACAGGGAGAGGTGTTCGATGCTCCGGAAGTGGTAATGAGTTATAGTGGAGAAGGGTTTTCAAAACTTTCTAATACATTTCACAAGGCATATAGGAATCATCTATGCAGAGGAAAATATAAACTTTCGAGACGCCCGATTTTAATCAATAACTGGGAGGCTACCTATTTCCAATTTGATGAAGAAAAGCTATTTCAAATTGCAAAGGAGGCAAAAGAACTTGGCGTAGAAATGTTCGTTATGGATGATGGCTGGTTTGGAAAGAGGGAAGATGACACCTCTGGACTGGGAGACTGGTTTGTGAATGAAAAGAAGATAAAAGGCGGGCTTGGAAAGCTGGTAGAACGTATTAATCAGATGGGTATGAAGTTCGGAATTTGGTTCGAGCCGGAAGCTGTTTCGGAGGACAGTGAGCTATATCGGGCACATCCGGACTGGTGTCTTGCCATTTTAAACCGAAAACCAAACAGAAGCCGTTATGAATTGATCTTGGATATGGCGAGAGCGGATGTGAGAGAATATCTGTTTCAAGCTATGTGTGAGGTGTTAGATTCTGCAAATATAGAGTATGTGAAGTGGGATATGAACCGGAATCTGAGTGATGTGTGGTCTGCATATTTTCCGAAAGACAGACAGGGAGAAATTTACCACCGCTATGTACTCGGATTGTATGAATTGTTGGAAAAGCTGATTCAGCGATATCCGGATATTCTGTTTGAAGGGTGTTCCGGAGGAGGCGGGAGATTTGACGCCGGGATGCTCTATTATACACCTCAGATATGGTGTAGTGATAACACAGATGCAATTGAGCGGTTATCTATACAATACGGGACTTCTTTCGCTTATCCGATTAGCACAGTCGGATCTCATGTGTCGGTTTGTCCAAATCATCAGACAGGAAGAAACACACCGATGTATACAAGAGCAGTTGTCGCAATGGCTGGAAGTTTTGGGTATGAATTAGATGTGAACCAGCTGTGCGAAAAAGACAAAGAAGAGATTCGATATCAAATAGAAGCTTATAAAAAATACCAAAGCCTGATTCATGACGGAATATACGACCGTTTGTCAAATCCTTATGAAAACCATACGTATACAGCATGGCAATTTACAAGTGAAGATAAATCAGAGGTGCTTGTAAATTATGTGCTGACGAAAAAGCATGCGAATGAAAAAGTGTATTATTTGTATTTGCGAAATTTGGAGGAGGAAGCATTCTATCAAGACAAAGAAAATGGGAAAATTTATACCGGAGCCGCATTGATGTATGGTGGATTGCCAATGCCGAGAAATATTCAAGAGTATGAGGCCGTGCAGCTTTACTTTGAACGTTTGGAAAAAAGTAATTAAGAAAAAACTAAGCAAATTTTGAAATAATCCGTAGAAAAATATGTTAGAATCATATATCATATTTTGATATACGGGGGTTGTAGTATGACAGCAAATCACAGAAGAAAAAAAGGGAGAAGTAAGAACAGAATGAAACGGCGAATCCAACTCTATACACGAGTTGGCGCGGCCTGTCTGATTTTGCTTACGGTTGTGCTTGGGGGAATGAAAGTGTTTCATATTGGACCATTGGGTAATGGATATATGGAAATTACAGGTGCAGATATAGATGCTGCTAAGCCGGATATCGATGTGCAACTTTTAACGGTAAATGAATATTCTAGACCGGGGACAAAGACAGAGCGAATCAATGGAATTGTAATTCATTATACGGCGAATCCCGGATCGACTGCTATGCAGAATCGAAATTATTTTGAAGGCTTAAAAGACAGTCACATAACGAAGGCAAGCAGCCATTTTATTGTAGGATTAGATGGAGAGATTGTGCAGTGTATTCCGACGTGGGAGGAAGCATACGCATCCAATGACAGGAATCCTGACACGGTTTCTATTGAGACATGTCATCCGAATGAAGATGGAAAATATACACAGGCAACCTACAAATCTATGGTACAGCTGACAGCATGGTTATGTAAAAAATTTGATTTGACCGAAAAAGATGTAATTCGTCATTATGATATTACCGGCAAGATTTGTCCGAAATATTTTGTAGAAGATGAAGCGGCATGGGAAAAGTTTCGGGAAGATGTAAAAATTGTATTGGCTAAAATGTAAAAGAGTCCAACTCGGACTCTTTTTATCATGTGCGGTTAACTTACTTATTAGCAAAGATAATAGTTTTTATCTATAGATTATAGAGAGAAATTGTGATATACTTAACAAAACTTATTTGAAGGAGAGAGGCATATGAATTTAAATCAATTGCATTATTTTGTAACACTAGCCTATATGGAACATTATACGAAAGCGGCGAAGCAACTATCTATCACGCAACCAAGCCTCAGTCATGCAATTGGTATGTTGGAACAGGAACTGGGGACTTATT
>OHNK01000989.1_pt1 | contig 14332 bp, 6 predicted proteins | sample 1569551 | NCBI WGS metagenome assembly OHNK01 (sample SAMEA3879518, study PRJEB24766) | human gut metagenome | biome: human-associated habitat; feature: feces | place: USA | collected 1985/1987 | reverse complement strand
TTTATGATATAGTGTAGTATGTGAGGTACGGAAGTACCTTGCATACAAAATGTGTATTTAATGAATTTTCAGATCTTATTTTGTAGAAAACAGAAATTTGAAGTTTATGGTATAGCTGAGTCAGAATGGAGATATAGTGCTATGCATGAAGACAAAGAGTGATTAATGTAGATATTAATGAAGTGAAATTAATATTTAACTGTAGGTCGAAAATAATAAAATTGAAGAAGGAATGCTAAAAATGATAAAATATCCTATTTATGTGACAGTAGATACTAATATTTTGGATGCGGCAAAATATGATTTTAGTGAAAAAAGTGTATTTCAACTTTTAGTGAATTATGTAAAAAAAGGAAAAGTGAAAGTTGTATTAAGTAATATAGTAGTTATGGAAGCAAAAAAACATATTGCTAAAAGTAGTGCAGATGTATACTCTCTAATAAAAAAATTAAAAAAAGATGCTTTGAAGGCAACAAGTAATTATCAGATTAAACAATTGGGATTAGAAGATAATCTGAAATTAAGTGTTGAAAAGGCAGAAATAATGCAGAAGAGTATAAATTTATTATGTGAGTATATAGAAGATTTGAATGCTGAAATTCTTGATACAAGTAAAATAGATTTGGATGCAATAATAGAAGATTATTTTGAAATCCGGGCTCCATTTCAAGCTGGTGAGAAAAAGAGAAAAGAGTTTCCAGATGCATTTATAGCGAATCAAATCCGAGAGAGATTTGGACACGAAGAAAAGGTTGCGATAATAAGTAATGATAAAGGGTTTAAAGAAGCCTGTCAGTCATGGGATAATCATCTATTCTTTTCTTCTTTAGGAGATTTATACGGTGAAATGAATAAACAAGAAAAATTTTATGAGGCTACAAAAGATTTTGTTATAGCCCAAAAATCTGATATAGAAACATGTTTAACTCAATATATAAAGAATAATGTGGAAATAAATGTAATTGGGTTATCATATGACAGAGATGGGATACCTGATGGACATGATTATACCGAAAGTTACTTGAATAGTCTATCAGATTTAACTGTTGGAATTCATTCTGTTGATGAAATTGATGACAATAAATCTATTGTAACTTTAAAATGCAAAGGTTCATTTATTATGGATTGTTCTTATGAGGATTATGATAATGCTCAATGGGATTCAGAAGAGAAAAAGTATCTTTATGTAGATACTATTGAAATTAGAGAAGAGCATAAGGCGAATTTTGCTTGTAGAATAGAAATTAACAGAGCAGAAAATACTTTTGTGATATTACCATTTAATATAATTTTAGGTGGAGATTCAAGAAAAAAGAGGTATCAGATAGACATAGAAGCTGATTCGGAATATGATTTTGAGCAAGAGATAGAAGATATGGATCGTGAATCGGTTGGATTAATTCCATTAGGTAAATATGAAACATACCTTGAGGAAAATCTTGCTGAATCAAAAATGTCAAAGGAAATTATCGAGCGTTTTAATTGCATTAATGAACTGTATGGTGAGTACGAGGAAATATCAGATATCTATGATTCGTTATTGAAATTGTTCTCAGATAGAGAAAATATCAAAAAGATAATATGTATTATTTCTTCGAAATTGGAACAAATCACAGATTTTCCAAAAGTATTTGATGAAGATAATATTCTAGAAGAAGAAATATGTGAGATTGAGGAATGGTTAAATTTCAAATATGAGGATGCGTCAAGAAAAATGGAAATAACAAATCTTCCAGATAGTATAGGATATGGAGATGATATCGAGATATTTGGTGTTGATGATCAAAAATTATTTTTGAAAATAGATGAAATTAATATTAATCCAAGTAAAGGTGATAAAGAATGGATTGATATTAGGTTATATGATGAAGAAGAAATAATAGCAAGAGGAGAAATAGAACTCACAGTGGGTTATATTGAGTATGATGATGATGGTGGTGTGGCAGATGGATTGGACGACGAAATTGACTACAGTTACAGTTCAATAATTGAGCAATTAGATAATTTTATATTAGAGCAGAATGAATATATAAATACTGAAAAGGCAATTATTGAAATTATCGAAGAAGCAATTGCTTAATTAATGAAAGAATAATGCAAAATTTCAGTCTAATCTTTATTTAAATAATTGAATATTGAATAATTTTACATAGCCGTTGAGGAGTAACTTTTACTTCCTAGCGGCTTATTTTATTTTTAGTGGAAGGAGGTGAGAAAATTGAAGATAAAAAAGGTAGATGACAAGCCTATGGTCATTCACACGAAGGAGAAAGCAAAGATTCATTCCCACGAACCGAAAAAAGCCAAGATTAAGGGCAGTAACATTTACACCGTACAGCGTGGTCCGAAGATTGCTGGTGCAAAGGTAAATGATACGGATAAAAGGAATGTCTATTGTAAGAGTACCGTTCATCAGGCAGAGAAAAAGGAAAAGGGACTTTCAAAATTTAAGAGGAATATAAAAGAGTCCAAGACTTCTATCAAGACGAAGAATACCAATCTTCATATAGCAGGAAGAATGGGAGTACTTGCGGCTGGAGCTGTTACAGAGCAGGTGGAAGGCGGGCAGGAAGTATCGCAGGCAGCATATCTTGCATATGAAGCAAGCCAACCTGTTACCGGAACTGCTTCCAAGGGGGCAGCACTTTTCAGGAAAAAGGCGGCAGCCGAGGCAAAGAAGCGTATCAAGAAGGTAGAAGCAGGAAAGAAGCTGGCAAAAAAGACAGCAAAGAAAGCTGCCAAAGATACAGCCAAGACGGTAGCTAAAGAGACGGCAAAAGAAACAGCCAAGACAACTGCCAAGGTTGCAACAAAAACTGCGACAAAGGCAGCTGCTACAGCGGCAGGAACAGCGGTTGCACCGGGAGTTGGTACTGCAATCGGCATGGCAGCCGGATATGCTGCAGGTGTGTCCATAGAGGTCAAGGATGAAAAGATGACCAACCGGAGCAGGAAGATAAAATTCTTTCTGGATAAGATGAAAGCACAGGAGAATCAGACAGACAGCGTGGCAAAGCTGGTAAAGGATCTGATTGTGCGAAAAGCGATTACCTGGGTAAAGGCAGCGGCACCGATTGTTGGATTGGTGCTTTTATTACTTGTTCTTGTAGTTGCCATGATTGCGGTTCCGGTTATAGCGGTGATAGCAATCCTTTACAATTCTCCATTTGCTTTATTTCTGCCACCACTTGAATCAGGAGATACCGTGCAGACAGTAACGAGTGCTTATGTGCAGGAGTTTAACCGGGATGTGAACACGAAAGTGAATGAGCATACCGGATATGACCTTGGAGAGCTTGTATATGTGGATTATGAAGGTATGGAAGAAAACCCAAGCAATTACTATGACATCATGGCAGTCTATATGGTCAAGCATGGTGTCGGAGATACTGCAACAGTCATGAATGATACTTCTAAAGGCTGGCTGCAGGCAGTTGTAAATGATATGTGTTCATACACCACAAGCACCGGAACAAAGGATGTGGAAGAAACGGATGCAGACGGCAATGTGACTACTGTCACGAAGTCTGTTCTGTATGTGAATGTCACACTGAAATCGTACAGGGATATGATTTCGGTCTATGGGTTTAACTCTGATCATGTGGAAATGCTTGAGCAGATCATGAGTCCGGAGTTTATGGGACAGCTTGGATATGCCGGAAGCGGAAGTGGCGGCGGAGGCGGAAGTCCGGGAGTAAGCTCCATGACTGAGGATGAAATCAATGCCATCCTAAACGAAATTACAGACAGCAAGCAGAAAACAGTCTGCTCCTATGCACTACACAGAGTTGGTTTTCCTTATAGTCAGGATTTAAGAGACAGCGGTAACTATTATGACTGCAGTTCCTTAGCCTATTATTCATGGAAGGATGCAGGCGTGGATATTAGTTACGGTGGGGCAACCACAGCGGCAGCGGAGGCACAGGGACTGGATGAAGCCGGAAAGACAGTCTCCTTTGATGAGTTACAGCCGGGAGACCTTATCTTTTATAGTTTTACAAGCAATGGAAGATATAAGAACATCAGCCATGTGGCAGTATATGTCGGAAATGGCAAGGTGGTAGAGGCACTTAATGAAAGTCTTGGTGTGGTTTACCGGGATGTGGCAAGCACAGGAAAGATTGTTGTGATAGGAAGACCATAACAGGAAATTTGCAGAGAGGGCATAGTCTCTCTCTGAGACTGGAGGTAAGAATGGATTTAAAAGATATGATACTGGTAACAGAAAACGACAGGGGAACAGAGACAAATATGCTGATGACTCTGGATGATTATAAGAGTTTTATAGCAGTTGATGACATGTCAGAGCTTGCAGACAATTTGTTGCAGCTTGGAAGAACACTTGGTGAAGCAGATAACTTCGCAGAGTATTACAGGGCAGCAAATGTAACTGCATCTGCGAGATTCTGTCTGGATGATATTCAGCTGGGGCACTTTCTTCAGGGACTTTATAACGATTCCAAAGAATTTCGGTTTGATAAAGAAGCCAGTTCTTCTGAATGTGTTGCAAAGCTTAAGGAGATTGGAATGACCGATAAGGGCTGGGTGGATGATTTTAACCTGCATTATGAAAGTGTGGACAGATCATTTGAAAGGGGACAGACATTTCATAACTTCAATGACCATGATTACATGGTGCTTGAAGCATTATCACCAAGGAATCTCGTGGTGATGGATATGAAGTCAGGTTCCCTTACAATCGCCCTTGGTGCGACAGAGTATAAGCGTTATCCGAAGGATGAGAAGCCTACAAAGGACAATACCACAATCGGGGTATCGTGGGAGCATGGGATTTATCTTGGTTCCACACTCTCAACCACGAATTTCAAGGCATACAAGAGGGAGTATGGCACACCGGAAAAGATAGAGGATATCTATGATTACAGGGCAAAGCTAAAGCAGAAGTTCTATTTTTATCAGGATATGTCAAAGGATGATGATGTGCCAAAGAAGCTGCAGAATGACTTCCTTCACCAGATGTATGAGGATTTCGGAACGATTGAAGAGGACTGTTTTTACGACAGGCTGGAAGATGGAAAGTACGATGAGGGCTTTAAGGAAAGACAGGTAAAGGAAGAAAAGTGCCGGTGATGAGATTTTTACAGGAGGCGATATCATATGGAACAGGAATTTGATGTTGAGATAAAAGAAGTGCTTTCACGAGTACAGAAAGTAAAGGCAGAGTCGCTTGACGATGCCATCAATAAGGCAATGGATATGTATTATGCAGAGCAGATAGTCCTTGGAGCAGAGGACATGAAGGGAGTTGATTTTGCGCCTATCAGCGAAGGTCAGCTCCCTTCTTCATTAAAAGAAAACGGAGGAAAAGCAAGATGAAAAGTGATTCAACAACAGTAATTAAGAACATGGAGTTTTTAGTAAAGGAACTTCATAAGGAGTGGGACAGATCGGGTACTTCTAAGGCATCCGTTATTATTTCCCTTGAGGAAGTAGATGGTATCAATGATAAGTTAAAAGAGATTATCTATCAGACACAGAAGTCAGTCGATGAGGATGAGCTGACCTTTAAACAGAGCATTGCAAAGTCCAAGGAGTGCTATGTGCTTCTTCGTGTGGTGCGTAAGATTGCAAAGAAAAAGGATAAATGCGAAAAACAGGCAATCGACAATGAATTTGCAATCGAGCTGGATAAGGATGAGTTAAAGCTCTTTAAGGGATTGTTTGCAGAGATGTTTAAGTAGAGGAGGACAAAGGTATGGGCGTTGATATGAAGGTCAAAGCGATATACGATTCTGAAATTGGTAACATCACCAGATCAGAAAAGAACTGGAAGGATGTGTTAAAGGTCGCAGGTCAGTTATACCGCTATGAATTTGACAATATCGTTATGGTAACAGCTCAGAGACCTCCGGAAAAAAGCACACTCATGGCAGATTATGATACCTGGAAAAAGGTGGGAAGATATGTAAAGCGTGGTGCGAAAGGCTGCGCTATCTTCCCGTCAAGGGCACTGAATCCACGCATGAGGTATATCTTTGATATCAGTGATACCGGAGGGAAGAATGTTAAGCTGACATGGGACCTTGAGGGAGAAAATCTTAAAGATTATGTGGATTTTCTTGTGTCAGAAGGTCAGATTGAGCAGTACGATAACAGCAACAGGGAGTCTCTAAAAAATACACTAAAACAGTTTACAGGAACAGATGTTTGGCTTATAATAAAAGAAGAGTTCGGAGACCGAATGACCGAGCTCATGCAGCTATCAGGTAGTGTGATAAAGGAAGAAAGTAAGAAACGCAATGGCTTACAGCAGGAAATGGACATGGAGCAGCTTGTATATGCAAGTGTCATGTATGCTGTAGGGACGAGATGCGGATTTGACTTATCTGTGCAAGAACAGGATTTCAGTCAGATCGTAAATATCAAAGACGAAGAGATCATTTACCGTCTTGGTTCCATTGTATGCGATGTCTCCTGTAGTGTTCTTAGAGAATTTAGTCGTAACTTAAAGGCAATCGAGAGCGAAAGGAGAATTGGATATGTTAGAAGAAATGACTTACAAGGAAGTGGACGGACTGCTTTATCCGCAGATAGAGATGCCGGACGAGACGGAGGATCTCACGAAGCTGGGCAAATACGGAAGGATGGCGATGAACTATCTAAAGGAGAACGAGCCGGCAAGATACAAGACGCTGATGAGATTCGGGAAGATGTACGAGAAGATGTCAGCGGTAGAGGAGGAAGCGAATCAGCTGTACGACCAGTTAGAGATGCAGTATCTGGCGAAGCACAAGCCACAGAATCCGTCATCGACAATGGAGATGTGGAAGATAAGAGAGCAGGCGAAGATGCAGGCAGAGGAAGTGGTACTCCATCAGATAGTGATGCGATTCCACTAGAATCAGATGATACAGAACTGAATAGGGAACTTGATGAAATCAATTCATTGGGTGTCAGTAAGGAAGCCGAATATACACAGGCTTCCTTTTTTTTCGACCAGAACGGGCAGGCAAGCATTGGCACCATTCATACTGAGGACGAAAACAATAATCAGTTTATGCGTCAGTTCGAGCAGGACAGAAAAGCTGCATTAGCAGGTAAATACAATTATCTGAATCCCAAAAAGTCTGCAACAGTACCAGGTGAGTATATCAAACAGGTGCTTATGAGAGGTACAGGCTTTGTCGGTGGCAAGGGCAGGGTATGCAAGATTTTTGAAACAGAGATTGATGCAGGAACCAGGGCAAAGCGTATCAAAGCAGAGTATGGTCAGGGAGGTGCAGGCTGGCCGGTTGACGGACTGGGACTGCACGGATATGACACATTTCATGGGAACGGACTGCGTTTTCAGTGGCGAGATGAGGATGGAGAGGTTGAAGGATATGTTTCGTGGAAAGATATCGAAAAAGAGCTTGGTGTCCTTATTCTTACAGGGGAATACCAGCCTGAGACACCTCGTATTGATGAGCTTGCGATGGACGGACTCCGTGAGGATGATGAGGTTATTGATGCCGAATATCGGGAAGTGGAACCGGAAGAGGCAGAATCAGAGATTGATGATTATGCAATACCGGATGAGCCGGAGAGCTATGCTTCTAACAGAGATTATGTAAGTGCAAAAGGCATGACACCACAGGAAGCTGCCGATGAAGACCGCATGGTAACACAGGCAGAATATGGTGCAGAGATAGAAGCTGAAACAACTGAAAAAGATCCATCAGAGCTTCAGTATATTACACCGATTGATTATGCCAAGCGTATTGCAGAGCTTGATGAAGACCTGCGTGATGCGGCGGAGATTCTTGTAACAGATTGCAGCTGCTACACTCCGTTTAGGGCATTCCTTATGGATGTGGTGCAGTCTGATTTTGCATTTATGCCCAATAAACTTGACCTTATCAGGGATATTGCATTAGGGACAGATAATGCAGAAAGAAAGGCATATTCCAACAATAAGTATGGTCTTGTGGAGTACTCAATCAGAAGCGGATATGTGAAGATCAGCTATAAGAACAGGAATGGTGTGCGTAAAGAAGGTGCTCTCGATTGGCGTGAGTTATATGAAATCTTATCTTATATGGTAAAACAGCCATTTTACTGCGGAGAAGACCAGAAGAAGTATTATCAGGAGACAAAGCAGAAGGCTGACAGGGATAAGATGAATCCGGTCTATAAGAGATTCTTTGATATCGAGGATAGTGTAAAAGCCAATCGTCTTGAAACCAGGGAAAGAGCAATAGCGAATGGCTGGGAAACCAAGATTGATGAGAATGGACATGTGGTTTCAGATGATGCAGTATCAGTATCTGTGGATGATATTCAGGCTGATACAGAATCACAGGAAACTGTAGATTTTACACCAAAGCAGGAACCAGTACAGCAAGTAGAAAGTCTTGAAAATGAGAAGAATGTTGCCGGGAAGACGAAGCACAACTTCCACTATAATCTCTGGGAAATGGAAAAAGGTGGAGCTAAGACCAGATACCAGTGGAATATGGATGCAATACGCACTCTAAAGCAGATTGAATCAGAAAACAGGCTTGCCACACCGGAGGAACAGAAAGTTCTGTCGAAGTTTGTCGGATGGGGCGGACTGTCACAGGCATTTGATGAGAATAACGCAGGCTGGAGCAAAGAATATGCAGAGCTGAAAGACCTTTTATCTGATGAGGAATACAGTGCTGCAAGGGCAACAGTAAATAACGCCTTTTATACTTCACCGGAGATTGCCATGTGCATAAATTCGGCACTTGTCCAGTTTGGTTTCAGAGGCGGCAATGTATTAGAGCCATCTATGGGTATCGGTAACTTCTTTGGAAGTATGCCGGCACCAATGCAGAGAAGCAAGCTGTATGGGGTGGAGCTTGACAGCATTTCAGGAAGAATTGCAAAGCAGCTTTATCAGAATGCCAATATCAGTATCACAGGATTTGAGAATACCACATATCCGGATAACTTCTTTGATGTGGTTGTCGGAAATGTGCCATTTGGTGATTATAAGGTATTTGATCCAAAGTACAACAAGTATAACTTCCGTATCCACGATTATTTTCTGGCAAAAGCACTTGATCAGGTAAGACCGGGAGGCATGGTTGCAGTAATCACCACAAAGGGAACACTTGATAAGGCAAATCCTACTATCCGAAAGTATCTGGCTGAAAGAGCAGAGCTTGTGGGAGCAGTAAGACTTCCGAATACTGCATTTAAAGATAATGCAGGAACCGAAGTGACAGCAGATATCCTGTTTTTGCAGAAGAGGGAGAGAAAGATTGATATTGAACCTGACTGGGTACACCTTGGTGTAACTGAGAATGGCATTGCAGTCAACTCTTATTTTGCAGATCATCCGGAGATGATGCTTGGATCTATGGAATATGACACAAGGATTTACGGACAGGACAGCAGATATACAGTCTGTGTGAATAATGATGAGAACTTCAATATGTATGAGACTCTCAATAAGGCTATCGGTAATATCAAAGCCCAGATGACAGATTTTGAGAGAGTGGCAGATGAGGCGGAGCAGACGGAGGAAGTTATCCCGGCTGATCCGGATGTGAGAAACTACACTTACACATTTTTTGAAGGAAAACTCTATTACAGGGAAAATTCCGAGATGGTAAAAAAAGAAGTATCACAGACTGCCGAGGAGCGAATCCGAAGCCTTGATGAAATCAGACAGATAACAAGAGAGCTGATTGATATCCAGATGGATGGCTGCAGCGAGGAGGAGCTTTCTGATAAGCAGAGACTTCTTAATGTAAAATATGATGCCTTCGTAAAGCAGTATGGAGCCATTACTTCAAAAGCAAACAGAATAGCATTCAGGGATGACAGCGATTATCCACTTCTTTGCAGTCTTGAGGAAGTAAACGAAGATGGGGAGGTGAAAAAAGCGGATATGTTTTATAAGCAGACGATTAAGGCAAAGACAGTCATAGACAGAGTGGAGACCGCTGTGGAAGCATTAAATGTATCCGTCAATGAATTTGGATATGTAAATCTTGCCTATATGCTTTCTATCTATGAGCCGGATATTACAAATGCAAAGGAAGAACTTGCAGAAAAGTCCGGACAGACAGTGGATGAGATAACGCTAAGTGATGATGCATTAGCAGAGATTAGAAGGGCAGTCCTTGTGGAAGAGCTGGACGGACTGGTTTTCCTAAATCCAGACCGCTACAACGAGAACAATCCCGACATCGGCTGGGAGACAGCAGACGAGTATCTTTCGGGAAATGTGAGAGACAAACTTCGTGTAGCAAAGGCTATGGCGGCTGATACAGACAATCCGCAGGCAGAAAGATTTGCAGGAAATGTGGCAGCACTTGAAAAGGTGCAGCCGGAATGGATTGAAGCCTCGGATATTGATGTAAAGATTGGTACGACATGGATTGAGTCGCTTGATTATGAGCAGTTTATCTATGAGCTTCTCAATACACCAAGAAGAGCAAGGGCAGTCAGAAGCCAGTTTTACAATACAGGCATTCAGGTACACTTAAATAAGATGAGCATGGAATGGTTCATCGAGAATAAGAGCATGGATAAGCATTCAGTGGCAGCTACTAAGACTTATGGTACAAGCCGCATGGATGCTTATTCTATTTTTGAGGATACGCTGAATCTTAAAACTGTAACAGTAAGGGACAGGATTGATGACGGTGATGGCAAATATCATTACGAAGTCAATAAGAACGAGACAATGCTTGCAAGGGAAAAGCAGAACATGATCAAGGAGAAGTTCAAGGAATGGCTGTTTGCAGAGCCGGAGCGAAGACAGAAATATGTGGAGTATTACAACGAGACATTCAATAACATCCGTCTGCGTGAGTATGACGGAAGTCACTTACAGTTTCCGGGAATGAATCCGGCGATTGAGTTAAAGCCACATCAGAAGAATGCGGTGGCAAGAATCCTTCTTGGAGGAAACACCCTGTTGGCACACTGCGTTGGTGCCGGAAAGTCCTTTGAGATGATGGCTGCCTGTATGGAGCAGAAGAGACTCGGACTTGCCAATAAGACGATCATGGTTGTTCCAAAGCCACTTATCGGTCAGACGGCATCAGAGTTTTTAAGGCTTTATCCGTCAGCAAATATCCTGGTTGCCACAGAGCGTGATTTTGAAAAGAGCCGCAGGAAGCAGTTCGTATCAAGGATTGCAACAGGTGACTATGACTGTATCATCATGTCGCACTCGCAGTTTGAAAAAATCCCGATCTCAGCAGAGAGAAAGGAAAGAATGCTCAATGAGCAGATTGATGAAATCAGCTATGCGATTGATGAGATGAAGGAGCGTAACGGGGAGCGTTGGACTGTAAAACAGATGGAAAGCCAGAAGAAAAAGCTGGAGGAGCAGCTGAAATCCTTATCAGATGAGAGCAGGAAGGATGACCTTATAACCTTTGAGGAACTTGGTGTGGACTCTATCATGGTTGACGAAGCGCACAATTTTAAGAACCTTGCGATTTTTTCCAAGATGAATAATGTGTCAGGTATCAGCAGCAGTGGAGCGAAGAAGTCAACGGATATGCAGCTTAAATGCCAGTATTTGTCTGAGATAAATGATGGCAGAGGCATTGTGTTTGCGACAGGTACGCCAATATCCAATACCATGTGTGAGATGTATGTCATGCAGCTTTACTTACAGAAAGCGGCACTTGAAGAGATGGGGATTTATCACTTTGATTCCTGGGCAGCGAACTTTGGTGAAGTGACAACAGCACTGGAGCTTACTGTAGAGGGAAGCGGTTTCCGTTTTAAAAGCAGATTCAATAAGTTTACGAATCTGCCGGAGCTTATGAATATCTTTCGTGAAGTAGCAGATGTGCAGACCGCAGACATGCTTGACCTTGATGTGCCGGCTCTTCGTGGCGGCAAGCCTATCATAGTGGAGTCAGAGCCTGACTGGTATGTAAAGCAGGTTATGGAAGACTTTGTTGTGAGGGCAGAGCGTATCAGAGGTGGTGGAGTTGATCCAAGTGTGGACAACTTCCTAAAGATTACTCATGAGGCAAGATTACTCGGAACAGATGCAAGGCTGATTGATAAGGACGCACCAAATAATCCAGATGGAAAGCTCAATAAGGTAGCGGAGAATGTATGGAAAGAATATGAGAAAGGAAATGCCAACGGTCATATAGGCTGCCAGCTTATTTTTTCGGATATCGGCACACCGGGACCGGATAAGGATTTTACCATCTACGATTATCTGAAGGAAACACTGATACAGTATGGTATTCCGGCAGAGGAGATAGCATTTATCCATGATGCAAAGACCGACGCACAGAGGGATGCACTATTTAAGGAAATGAGAACAGGTAAGAAAAAAGTGCTTATAGGTTCTACAGATAAATGTGGTACTGGCGTTAATGTTCAGACACATCTGGTTGCAATGCATCATGTGGACTGTCCTTGGAAGCCAAGCTCCATTGAACAGAGGGAAGGACGAGGCATCAGGCAGGGCAACGAAAATGAAGAGGTGGCAATCTATAGATATGTCACCAAAGGAACTTTTGATGCATACAACTGGTCGCTTGTTGAAAATAAGCAGCGATTCATCAGTCAGGTCATGACAAGCAAGGCTGTAAGCCGAAGCTGTGAGGATATCGATGAGGCAACACTTTCCTATGCAGAGATTAAAGCGGTTGCCACAGGCAATCCTTTAATCAAGGAAAAGATGGAGATTGACAATGATGTCCAGAGATTAAAGCTCTTAAAGGCATCCTATGACAATCAGAGATATGGATTGCAGGATAACTTTATGATTAAGTACCCGAAGCTTATTAAGACAGCAACAGAAAAGCTTGCCAATGTAAGAGAAGATGTAAAGGCAAGGGATAAAGAACTGATTGATAATCCGGAATTTTCCATTACCATAGGCAAAGCAACCTACACAGAGCGTGTGGATGGAGGAACGATGATGCTTGAAGCAATCAGCAAATGTAAGACCGGAGAGACAACTGTAATCGGCAAGTTCCATGGATTTGAGCTGCTTGTGGAAAAGAACTTCCTTGGTATCAATTATATGGTGCTTCGTGGAAAGACTGAGTACAAGGCAGAACTTTCCACAAGTCCGGTCGGCAGCATGGTAAAGCTGGAAAACCTGTTCAATGGACTCCATGAGAACATTGATTTCTTAGAAAAGAAGATTGAGCAGTACCAGAATGACCTTGAAGCATCAAAGGCAGAGTATGACAAGCCATTTGCATACAGCAAGGAACTGGAAGAAAAGCTGTCAAGGCAGTGTGAACTGAATGCCCAGCTTGACCTTGAGAACGCAAAGGCTGTGGATGCAGACCTGAGCGGACCGGAGGAAGAAAGAGAAGCTGATGACAGAATGGAATCTGCAGCAATTGTAGCAGAGGATAAAGGTGCTTATCAAGCGGACAGAGAGGGCAGAACACGATAGGAGAGTGAATAATATGAGCATAAGAAAAGTGGTCGCAGGACTACTGATTACAGCAGGGATTGCCATTATGGCAGTCCCTTTTTTCTGGCGGGCAACCGGAGAAAAACAGACAGAACAGCTCATAAGTGAATTTGAGCAGACATTGGAGGATGATTACGATGAAGAAACAGATGTGGAGGAAGAGCAAACCTCCATTAGTAAAGAGGATGAAGCCATTCTTAAAGAAGGCGGTGTTATCGGCATCATTGAGATACCGGGCTTAGATATCAGGTATCCGGTAATGGAAGGAACCACAAGTAAAGTGCTTAATGCCGGGATTGGTCATATAGAAGAGACTGCAGGAATCGGAGAAAGTGGCAACTGTGTGTTATGCGGTCACAATGGCAGCAGATATGGCACATTTTTTACACCACTAAATCAGATTTCCATAGGAGATGATGTGACAATTATCGACAAAAACGGACAGACTCATATCTATGAAGTAACAGACACAGAGGTGGTAAATCCTTATGACAACAGCATTAAGACACAGGGAGAGGAAAAGGAATTAACTCTTTTTACCTGTTCACAGAAGGGTACTATGCGTTTTGTGGTCAGATGCAGATATAAGGAGGCAGGTGTGGATGAATAAAAGATACCGGTTAGGTGAGATAGAAGAGGCAGTAGCAGAAATGGAAGAGCGAATTGACATCGAGGATGATATTGCTGAGATTGATGATGACTTTCAGATAGTCGTAAGCGGCTGGTCTGTGTATGTCGAAAGCCTGAATCTGACACTCAGACAGGGAATAGCCTGTGTATGGGATGCAGAGGAAGGATTATTTATGCCTGATTTTGATGTGACCATCGTGTATGAGGGGAACATTGAAACACAGGAGTGGCTCTACTATGAGCAGGACGGAATGGTCGTTACACTTGGCAACTGGTTAAATGGCAGATTGTCTTGTGAACAGATAGAACAGC
>OHNK01000986.1_pt1 | contig 14374 bp, 9 predicted proteins | sample 1569551 | NCBI WGS metagenome assembly OHNK01 (sample SAMEA3879518, study PRJEB24766) | human gut metagenome | biome: human-associated habitat; feature: feces | place: USA | collected 1985/1987 | reverse complement strand
TTTCAAAGAACTCTTTCTTCGTAAGTTAGGCTGCGCTCAACAATTGAAATAAATTGCATTGTATTCGACTTGCACTAACTTTCTTTTGTTGCTAAGAGAAGTTGTATTTCTCAAAAGCGAGTGCAAAAGTACTAACTATTTTTCATTCCACCAAATCTTTTCGCAAAAAAGTTGAGATTTTATCTATATTTTAACATATATAAACAAACAAATCCATTTTAGAAGCTATTTCTGCCTATTTAAAAGGACTACATAAAAACTACATTTCAAATTAGGAAATACACCTGTGATAGATTTAACTAGGTGCATGTAGAATAGAGAGACATGCATACGAATTTTCCTTTTTTATTATTAATGTACGCGCGCAATAACATATTTTTTATCTTATCTAAACCTACACAAGCATCACCCCTAAACATTCTATCCAGCTATGCACTTAACAATAAATTCACTTATTTTTCTATATTTTTTAATTCTTGATTCCATTTCAATAGTTTTTACCACTCTTTCCACCCTCTTTCTTGATGAGCATGTGGTAGAGACCATCGCTCTTCAGGAGATCGATACCATAGTTGTCCCATTTGTGACTCTTGCGCATGCACATATCGGTGGTAACCATGATGTATCCTTTACCATTATGCATACGGGTGATGTAGGCATCACGGGAAATGCCAAATTATTAAGGGAAATATGGGGAGAATTCACAAATAAGGGTCTTTTTTTATTGATTATTATTCATGGGACAGGCGATTCCATCGCCTGGAACGGGGGCAGAAGGGGGACAGACCAGAAGACAAAGGAGAGGGAGGAAAGAAAAAAGGGAGGAAGAAAAAAGAGAGGAAAGAAAAGGGGAGGAAGGAAAAAGGGAGGAAGGAAAAAGGGAGGAAAACCTCATCACTGAGGTCAACCTCCCTACACTTATAGTTAAAAATAACCGATTTATTTGTTTAGGAACTTATCTACCTGGGCAGCTATTTTTCTGCCGCTTGCCATGGCGCGTACTACCAGAGAGGCACCACTTGCTGCATCGCCAGCCACGAATACATTCTCGGCAAATTCAGGCTGCTGTGGTTTCAGGAAGCCCATGGCCAGGAATACGGCCTCTGCCTTGATGATTTCCGGCTCGCCTGCCTCTACCATCAGTGGGCGACCACCCTCAGGGTTTGGTTTCCAATCAATAGGCTGAACCTTCACACCTGTCAGCTTGCCATTCTTTCCGAGGAACTCCAGAGAGTTAATATTCCAGCGGCGGGTACAGCCTTCCTCGTGACTTGAGGTGGTCTTCAAAGTGCGAGGCCAATTTGGCCAAGGATTCTTAGGATCCTCTGGGCCTTCTACAGGCTTAGGCATGATTTCAATCTGTGTCACGCTCTTGCACCCCTGACGATGAGCAGTACCGATACAGTCGGAACCTGTATCACCACCACCGATTACCAACACATCCTTGCCCTTGCAGTTAACCAGTTCGTCCTTAGAGAACTCCATACCGGCAAGGATACGGTTCTGTTGAGAAAGCAGTTCGAGGGCGAAATAAACACCCTTCAACTCTCGTCCAGGAATCTTCAGGTCGCGTGCCGTTGGCGTACCGGTAGATACCACATAGGCATCGAAACCTTCTGGCAATTTAGTTACATCAATCTGCTGATTGTATCTGAACTCGATGCCCTCTTCTTCGAGAAGACGAAGACGGCGGTCGATGATGCTCTTGTTGAGTTTGAAGTTAGGAATACCATAACGCAACAGACCACCGGCATTCTCACGTGCCTCGAATACTGTTACCTTATATCCCTTATGGTTCAACTGGTTGGCAGCTACCAATCCCGCAGGACCGGCACCGATGACAGCCACCGTCTTGCCATTACGCTCAGGAATCTCAACATGTACATAATCCTCAGAGAAGGCGTGCTCCACGATGGCACACTCATCCTCACGGTTGGTGGTTGGCTCATGATCCATGAGATTCAATACACACGCCTTCTCACAGAGTGCAGGACAGATGCGTCCTGTGAACTCCGGAAAGTCGTTGGTGGAATTGAGGAGACGGTAAGCCTGCTCCCAGTCGCCCTTGTAGAGGGCATCATTCCACTCCGGTGCCTTGTTGCCCAGCGGACAAGCCCAGTGACAGAATGGCACACCACAATCCATGCAACGTGAAGCCTGCTGTCGGCGGTCGTTGCTATTCAATGTCTGTTCTACCTCGCTGAAGTCGAGGATTCTATCGTGAATTGGTCTATAACCTGCTTCCTTGCGAGGTATAGTCAAAAATGCTTTTGGATTTCCCATCTTTTTTCTAATGTTAAAATTAGTAATCGCGCTGCATATCCGCAATCTTCTGCTGCAACTTCTTTACCTGTTCTTCCTGGAGAACTCGCTTGTACTCGATTGGCACTACCTGGATGAAATCCTCTACGTAGTGGTTCCAGTCGTCGAGCATGGTACGGGCAAGCTTACTGCCGGTGTAGAGATAATGCTGACGAATCAGCTCGTGCAACTCCTTGCGATAGGTGCTATCCTCCACGAGGTTAATCTCCACCATATCCATGTTACAGAAGTAATCGAAGTTGTGGTTCTTATCCCATACGTAGGCAACACCACCACTCATACCAGCGGCGAAGTTACGGCCGGTTTCACCGAGCACTACTACTCTACCGCCCGTCATATACTCGCAGCAGTGGTCGCCAGCACCCTCAATCACGGCGATGGCACCGGAGTTACGAACACCGAAGCGCTCGCCTACCTTACCATTGATATACAACTCACCGCTTGTGGCACCATACAATCCGGTGTTACCGGCGATGATGTTATCCTCGGCAGAGAAGTTGCTGCGGATAGGAGGAAGGATGGAAATACGACCTCCTGAAAGTCCCTTGGCGAAATAGTCATTGGTCTCACCCTCGAGTTTGAAATCCACTCCATTGACCAGGAAGGCACCGAAGCTCTGACCTGCAGAACCCTTGAACTTCACGTTTACGGTCTTGTCAGGAAGACCAGCCTCACCATATTTCTCGGCAATCATACCGCTCAGCATGGCACCTGCGGCACGGTCGGTATTCTTGATGGCGAAATCGAGGTTCACCTCTTCCTGATTCTCGATGGCACGCTGTGCACCACGAATCAACTGCTGGTCGAGCACATTGTCTAAGTCATGAATCTGCTCGGTAGTATGATAGAGCGAGCAATGACCTGTCTCACGATGCAAGAGACGAGAGAAGTCGAGCAAGTCTGCCTTTTCCTCGATGCTCTTAGCCACCTCTGGCTCTACGGCATCAGCACCCTCGGTAGGAACAATCTCCTCATCCTTCTTACGGACGATGAGCTCGGTATGACCGATGATATCGTTCAATGAGGTGTAACCCATCTCAGCCAGATACTCACGAACCTCCTCGGCGAGGAAGCGGAAGTAGTTGATGAGGTACTTGTAGCTGCCACGGAAGTGCGCACGGAGCTTAGGATCCTGTGTGGCAACACCCATAGGACAGGTATTCAGGTTACACTTACGCATCATGACACAACCCAAAACGATGAGAGCTGCCGTACCGAAACTGAATTCCTCAGCACCGAGCAGAGCCATTAGGATGATGTCACGACCGCTCTTCAACTGACCATCCACCTGCAGACGAACCTGTCCGCGAAGACCGTTCTTCACCAGAGTCTGCTGGGTTTCAGAAAGTCCGATTTCAGGAGAGATACCAGCGAAATGCATACTTGATGCAGGGCTGGCACCTGTACCACCCTCAGCACCAGAGATAACGATGAGGTCGGCCTTTGCCTTAGCCACACCGGCAGCGATGGTACCCACACCACTCTCAGCTACCAACTTCACGGAGATAGCCGCCTTAGGGTTTACGTTCTTGAGGTCGAAGATGAGCTGAGCCAAATCCTCGATACTGTAGATATCGTGATGAGGTGGAGGAGAAATCAGGCTGATGCCAGGGATAGAGTGACGGGTCTTGGCGATGACCTCGTTGACCTTGAAGCCAGGCAACTGACCACCCTCACCCGGTTTAGCACCCTGTGCCACCTTGATCTGGATTTCCTCTGCATTTACCAAATATTCTGTAGTCACACCGAATCGACCGGAAGCCACCTGCTTGGTCTTGCTGGAGAGGCTGATGCCATCCTGTGTAGAATGGAATCGCTCGTTATCCTCACCACCTTCACCGGTATTGCTTCGGGCACCGAGGGCGTTCATGGCGAGTGCCATTGCCTCGTGAGCCTCTTTGGAGAGGGCACCGAAACTCATCGCACCGGTAACGAAGTGCTTCACGATTTCCTCTACCGGCTCCACCTTATCTATAGAGATAGGATTCTTGCGGAAACCGAAGAAGTCGCGGATGAAGATAGGCTCCTGCTTATCGTCAACGAGATGTGTATATTTCTTGAAGAGATCATAATCGCCCTTGCGGGTTGCGAGCTGCAGGGTGGCGATGGTCTCTGGGTTCCAAGCGTGCTTGATACCGTCCTTGCGGTAGTGGAACTGTCCCATACTTGGCAGGAACTCGAGCTTCTTGGTCTCGAATGCCTTGTCGTGCAGGCGGATGGCATCACGGGCGATGGTCTCGAGTCCGATACCGCCGATGGTGCTCACCTCTGTTCCGAAGTAGCTCTTCAGAAGACTCTCGCTCAAGCCGATGCTCTCGAAGATCTTGGCACCACGATAGCTTCGGATGGTAGAGATACCCATCTTAGCCATAATCTTGAACAAGCCCTTCTTCACAGCCTTGATGTAGTTCTGCTCGGCTGTATGGTAATCCTCCTGAATCTTTCCCTTCTTTACAAGGTCGTCGAGGATGGCGTATGTCAAGTATGGACAGAGGGCTGATGCACCGTAACCCAACAGGAGGGCTGCATGCATCACCTCACGAATTTCACCGCTCTCAACGATGAGGGCTGTCTGCACACGCTTGCCGGCATCAATCAGATAATGATGTACGGCACTCACGGCGAGCAGAGATGGAATGGCGGCATGAGTTTCATCCACACCACGGTCGCTCAAGATGATGTAGTTGTAGCCATCATCCACGCTCTGGGCAGCCTGCTTGCAGAGTTCATCCAAAGCCTCGTGCAGTCCTTCTTCGCCCTTGGCGGTTTCGAAGAGCATGTGGAGTTTTACTGTATTAAATCCCTTGTAGCGGATATTCTGAAGGATATCCAGCTGGGTATTGGTCAGAATAGGATGTGGCAGACGAACCATCTTGCAGTTGCTCTCGTCTGGGTTCAAAATGCCGGAACCTACACGGCCGATATACTCGGTAAGACTCATCACGAGGTTCTCACGGATAGAATCGATAGCAGGGTTGGTAACCTGAGCAAACTGCTGACGGAAGTAGTTAAAGAAAATCTGTGGCTGGTCGGAAAGCACAGCAAGCGGAGTATCATTACCCATAGAAGCAGTAGGTTCCTGACCCTTGGTAGCCATTGGGATGATAGTACCGTCGATATCTTCCTCGCCAAAACCGAATTCCAATTCCTTGCGAGTGAGGTTGTCCACACCATTTTCCACCTTACGGCCACTGCGAAGTTTCTCCAGTTCAATACGGTTGGTGTTCAACCACTGACGATATGGATGCTGGGCAGCCAGGCGCTCCTTGATTTCACCATCATAATAGATTTTGCCTTCCTGGGTATCAATCAAGAGGATCTTACCAGGCTGTAGACGACCCTTCTCGGCAATCTCGGTTGGGTCGAAATCCATGACACCTACCTCAGATGCGACTACCATCATATCGTTCTTGGTGATGGTATAGCGTGCAGGGCGCAAACCGTTTCTATCGAGCATACCACCGGCATAACGGCCATCGCTGAAGAGCAGGGCGGCAGGACCATCCCATGGCTCCATCAGGATAGAGTGGTACTCATAGAATGCCTTCAGATCCTCAGAGATAGGGTTCTTGTCGTTGAAGCTCTCAGGCACCATGACAGCCATGGCATGAGGCAATGACAGACCGCTCATCACGAAGAACTCAAATACATTGTCGAGGCTGGCAGAGTCACTCATATCAGGCTGGACGATAGGAGAAATCTCACGGATATCGCCCAAAGCCTCGCTGCTCAACACACTCTCACGAGCCTTCATCCAGGCACGGTTACCACGGATGGTGTTAATCTCACCATTGTGGGCTAGGAGACGGAATGGCTGAGCCAGACTCCATGTTGGGAAGGTGTTGGTAGAGAAGCGGGAGTGAACCAGAGCCAAACCGCTTGTGAAATAATTATTGGTCAAGTCAGGATAATATTGGCGCAACTGGAGGCTGCTCAACATACCCTTATATACGATGTTCGAATTAGACAACGAACAAATATAGAAATCAGGATCGCTGACACGTTTCTCAATACGTTTACGGATAAGAAAGAGGGTGCGTTCAAAGACAGGCACCTTATCATCTGTAACACCTGTGATAAACACCTGTTTGATAGCTGGTTCGTTACTCAAAGCAGCCTCACCCAAACAATCAGGGTTAGTAGGCACATTGCGGAGATGCATCAGCTGCAATCCCTCGCGTTCAATTTCCTCAATCATGATAGAGAGAATATCCTGCTGTTTCTTCTCATCCTTAGGCAAGAAGACGAGACCCGTACCATATTTACCTTTTTCTGGCACCGGGATACCCTGAAGAAGAATAAACTCATGTGGAATCTGGAGCATGATACCGGCACCGTCGCCCGTCTTGTTATCGGCACCCTCTGCACCACGATGACGCATGTTTTCGAGTACCTTCAAGGCGTTATCGACCAGCTCATGACTCTTGTTACCGTGGATATTCACCACCATACCTACGCCACACGCATCGTGCTCATAGGCTGAACTGTACAATCCTTTTTCCATTTTTTGTTCGTTTTATATCGGTTATTCTTAATTTGAATGTTAAGTGTTGAATGTTAAGTGTTAAATTAGGCTTATGCCCTTGCGACATGCTAAAGGTCTCACAAATAATCTGCGAGGCAACTAACATTTAACACTTAACATTTCACATTTCTATTTATTTATACGCCTGTTCGTGAACTCCCGCCACGGCTCTGCCGCTAGGGTCGTTCTGGTTCTTGAATGAGGCATCCCAGGCAAGGGCTTCAGCTGTAGAACATGCTACGCTAGGCACACTAGGTACGCTCTTGGCAGCGCTGTCGCTTGGGAAATGCTCGGCGAAGATAGAACGATAATAATACTCCTCCTTATTCTGTGGAGGGTTGATAGGGAATCGCTCAGCAGCATGCGCCATCTGCTCATCGCTGACGGCAGATGCGGTAATCTGCTTCAGGGTATCAATCCATGAATAGCCCACACCATCTGAGAACTGCTCCTTCTGTCGCCATGCCACTTCTTCTGGAAGCAAATCGGCAAATGCCTCACGAACCACCTTCTTCTCGATGGTCTTATCCGGACACATCTTCAAAACCGGGTTCATACCCATCGCTACATCCAGGAACTCCTTGTCGAGGAAAGGCACACGGCCCTCGATGCCCCATGCAGCCAAACTCTTGTTGGCTCTCAGACAATCGTAGAGGTAGAGTTTGCCGAGCTTGCGCACGGTTTCCTCGTGGAAAGCCTTGGCATCCGGTGCCTTGTGGAAGTAGAGATAACCTCCGAACACCTCGTCGGCACCCTCGCCCGAAAGCACCATCTTGATACCCATGCTTCGGATGACTCTCGCTAAAAGATACATCGGGGTAGATGCACGGACGGTAGTCACATCGTAGGTCTCGATAAAATAAATGACATCACGGATAGCATCCAGACCTTCCTGAATGGTGTAGTTGATTTCGTGATGCACAGTTCCGATGTGTTCGGCAACCAAACGTGCCTTTGCCAGATCAGGCGCACCCTTCAAACCAACAGCAAAGGAGTGCAGACGTGGCCAATATGCCTTGGTCTCTCCCCCATTCTCTACACGGGTAGAAGAATATTTCTCGGCTACAGCAGAGATGACAGAAGAATCAAGACCACCACTGAGAAGAACACCATAAGGAACATCACTCATCAACTGACGTTTGACAGAAGCCTCCAAAGCATCATGAATCTCTCTCACTGCCGCTTTCTCCTGAGGTTCAGTATCCTTCAGCTGTTCTTCAGCCTTCTTGGCATCATCAATCTGATATTTTTTCTGCATGACAGCATACTCAAACCAATCGCGTGTATAGTATCGCTTCATGCCAGGGTTCTTGCTATAATAATAATGACCTGGGAGGAATGGCTCGTAGTGGTCGCACTGACCTTCCAAAGCCTTCAACTCACTTGCCACCAGCACTTTTCCATCCTTATCATAACCAATATAAAGAGGAATCACACCGATAGGGTCGCGGGCGATGAGAAACTCATCACGTTCGGCATCGTAAAGTGCGAAGGCAAAGATACCATTCAGCTCTTCAAGCATCTTGGAGATACGGGCGTGGAGCGCATCCTCACCTTTATATATTAAGGAATCGAAGTCGGAATCTGCTCGCATCTCACGATAGAGAGAAAGAATCACCTCGCAGTCGGAACCAGTCTGATACTGGTATTTGCCGGCAAAACGGGCACGGATGTCCTGATGATTATAAATCTCACCGTTTACGGCAAGCACCTGTTTCTTGTCTGGTGCAAACAAAGGTTGGCGACCACTTTCAGGGTCTACAATACTCAGACGCTCATGTGCCAGGATAGCAGAACCACCACAGTAGATTCCACTCCAGTCTGGTCCGCGATGGCGAATCTTCTGGCTCATACGAAGCGCTTGCTGTCGCAATTCAGGAGTTTGCTCCTGAATATTGAAGATAGATACGATTCCACACATAAATCTTTTCCTTTCTTTTACGGTTATTTTTAACTATTATTCTCTCTTATTCACCTTGGCATGTCCAATCCATTCTTTTAGGAGTAAACCAAGCAAAACAAAGCTCAAAATTACTTTTTGCTATGTTTCGGGTGCAAAATTACAACTTTTTGTTAGAATAAAGAAAAGATTAGTAGCATTTTGTCTTTACTTTATCACAACAATAACATATTAATGCATATTAGATTAAAACATATAATAAACTGAAAAGAAAAATATACTATTTAATTACAATCTGTAAAATACAATCATTTTTAAGATAAACAAAGCGTATCCAGGGCATATTATACGCTCATAGATATGCAACAAAGTATCCAGGGCATTATACACAGTTTCTTAGCCCCCATATCATACAAAGAAATGCCGATAGCTCTTTGACGGAACTATCGGCATTTAAAATAAAAAAATAAAAACTTAAACCTACCAACGTAAGATTATATCGTAAAACCTAAGAGCCTATTATGGCTGCAAGGTAAAACCTACTACCAGGTAAGCTTTCTCAGTGCTAGGATTGGCAGCGACCTGAGCGAAGACAGGAACAGAGAAAGAATCTGTAATCTTCAAATCCTTGGTAGCTTTCAGTGAAACATTGGTAACTGCAAAACCATTGGCATCACCATAGAAAGATGTAGCAAATGGAACTGCGCCTATACTTGCTGCCCAATCGCAACCGCCTAACTTGAATGGGGCTGTAGCCTCAACATATGAAGAATAAGCACGGTCACCATCCTTATTTAATCCATCATTGCCTGCAAAGTTGGTGTACCAGTTCAAGGCAACTGGACCAAAGTCATAACCTACATTTGCCTCAAAAACATGAGAAGTTTCATGTGCCTTATAGGCGAAATACTTCTCGTTAGGAGAGTTGAACCAGTAATCGGTCACGCCGATATGGAAACCACCGGTTTCATAAGCCAAGGTAAGGTCAAACTCCTTAGTATCCTCTGGCTGAGAGATACCTACACTTCCCCAAGCTGTCAGAGACAAGCCCTTGTAACCAATACCGAGTGTTGGCTGCAAAGAGACTTCTCCCAGTGACTGACCACGCCAGATATACTGGTTTACAACATCTGCAGCGATTGTAGTTTCCACCTCATCCTGAGCAGAAGCTGCAGGAGCAAAAGCAACCAAACCGAGTGCAATGGCACCCATCTTCTTTATATCAAAAATCTTCTTCATATTCTCTTATTTTTATGTGATACATTTTTGTTTTTAAAAGTTTCGGCAGCAAAGGTTCTGCAAATCGAAGACAATACAAAATAAATCGCGATTTATTTATATTGTTGAGATGCAGCGTACCTTATTCAAAGGTACTAATTATAACTCTGCTCGCCAAAACTTCTGCTGAAAAATCTCTCTCGCTCGCTATATGAAAGTATCTTTAGTTGTAGCAACTTTCACCATGCTCGTAGATATCGAGACCTTCTTCCTCGATTCTCTTGTCAACACGGATACCAGCAATCTTCTTGATACCCCAGAAGAGGATGATACCTGTTACGGCTGCCCAAAGGTCGATGCAGAGGATACCGAAGCACTGAGCACCGAAGAATCCGAAGCCACCACCATAGAAGGCGCCACCATCAAGGGCGAAGAGACCAGTCATCAAGGTACCGAAGATACCGCATACACCATGTACTGAACTTGCGCCAACAGGATCATCAATATGAAGTTTGGTATCAATGAACTCGATAGAGAATACCAAGATTATACCTGCCAAGAGACCGATGATGGCTGAACCCAATGGACTAACCAAGTCGCAACCAGCAGTAATGGCTACCAAACCAGCCAAGATACCATTCAATGTCAATGAGAATGATGGCTTGCCATACTTGATCCAAGATGTGAACATGGTACCCAAACCACCGCAGACTGCAGCCAAGTTGGTGGTAAGGAATACGTGACTGATAGCAACACGGTTAACCTCACCAGAAGCAGCGAGCTGAGAACCAGGGTTGAATCCGAACCATCCGAACCAGAGGATGAATACACCCAGGGCAGCAGCCATCAAGTTGTGACCAGGGATAGCCGTGCTCTTGCCGTTGCGATACTTACCAAGACGAGGACCTAAGCAGATGGCACCAACCAAGGCAAGTACACCACCAACACTATGTACGATAGCAGAACCTGCAAAATCATGGAAGGCAGCACCGAAGGTGTTCATCATGAATGAGCCTGCCTCGCTGTTGCAAAGCCAACCGCCACCCCATGTCCAGTGACCCTCTACAGGGTAGATAATCAATGAAATGAAGAATGAGTAAATGCAATACATGGAGAACTTGGTACGTTCTGCCATAGCACCTGAAACGATGGTAGCACTAGTAGCGCAGAATACGGTTTCAAACATCAGGAAGCCTTCAGTAGGAAGACCGGCTGCATTTGTATAGAAAGACAAATCGCCGAAGTTAGGCATACCGATGAAACCGGCGCCATCGCTACCAAACATAAATCCGAAACCTACGAACCAGAAGAGAACAGAACCGACCATGAAGTCGACAAAGTTCTTAAACAAGATGTTCGCTGTATTTTTACTACGGGTAAAGCCCGCCTCGCAGAGGGCAAATCCCGGCTGCATAAAAAAGACCAACATGGCTGCCAAGAGCATCCATACGGTATCTACTGAAATTCCTAAATCCTGTACACTCATAATCTTTACCTTTTAAGAAGGAATGTTAAATGTTAAGTGTTAAATGTTAAGTTAGCATACGTCCACTTAGCACTCGATACTCTCACCTAACTCCCAAACATTCCGATTTTACTATTAATTCATCCAATTCAGTTAACATTTAACATTAAACACTTAACATTAAATATTATTTCTCCTGCTCAGCATTATAGAGAGCGATATCGCCTCTTTCACCTGTACGGATTCTTACGGTATCCTCTACAGGAATTACAAAGATTCGACCATCACCAATCTCGCCTGTACGGGCAGCCTCCTGGATGGCATTAATCGTTTTCTCTACGTTCTTGTCGCGCACGACAACATTCAGCAACACTCGCTCGATACTGCTGGTATCATACATGACACCACGGTAGATTCGAGCCTGTCTCATCTTGCCCTCTCCTCTTACATCGTAGTAAGAGAACCACTCGATGTCGGCGGCAAGCAAAGCTTCTTTTACATCCTCAAACTTAGTCTTACGGATGATTGCTTCAATCTTTTTCATGTTAATCTCTCCTATTAATTAATTTACATTTTGTTTATTTTCTGGTGCAAAGGTACGACATTTTGCTCAATATTTCAAAATATTACTTACTTTTTGATGTTAATATTTTAATTTAGTTATTGTTTTGTATAGTTCTTTTTAAAATACAGAACAAAATGAAAGCAAATTACGCATTATTCGTTTCATTTTGAAACAAGCAATAAAAAAAACGCTTGAAAGGCCTAAATGACCCCTCAAGCGGCAAACCTAAAAACAAGCTCTCAACCCTAGAACTAGGGGCACTTTATTATTTACTGAACTTTCGCATATCAGGAAGTTCAGTTAAATATATTAATAAGGTATTACAATGGCTTGTACTCCACGAAAGCCTCCATGGCCTCATAGCATGCCAGACCCAACTGGTCGTAGAGCGATGCTGTAGCACGGTTACGGTCCTCGGCTCTCTGCCAGAACAGGCGCTCATCATTACCCAAGAAAGGAGCACTCTCCATCTGCGACTGATGCTTGAGGATAGAGTTACGCTTTGCCCGCAACTCCTCAGGGCTCAAAGGAACACACATTTCGATATTCTCAATCTCCCATTCTGCCCAGGCACCACGATACATCCATATGCGACAGTCCTTCAACCATTCTGCACCCGCTTTCTTCTCTTCGTCGATAGCTGCCAGAACGGCATCAGTACACTTCTTGTGGGTTCCGTGAGGGTCAGCAAGGTCGCCGGCAACATAAATCTGATGCGGCTGCACCTTCTGCAACAGAGCTCTCACTACCTCAACATCCTTCTCGGTCATTGGCAACTTCTCTATCTTGCCGCTCTCATAGAATGGCAGGTCGAGGAAGTGGACATGGTCAAGCGGAATTTCATTATAGGTACAAGCGATACGAGCCTCACCACGCCGGATCAGTCCCTTGATGGTCAGGATATCTCTCGTATCGAAGTCACTTTCCTTCTTCTTGGCAAAGAAGGTCTTGATTTCCTTATATTTATTAGAGATGATGCTGTCTTTTGAGTCTGCAAAAAGCTGGTTGAAACCATTGATAAAGTGCATGAATCTTGTTACTTCCTCATCACCCACAGCAATGTTTCCTGATGTTTCGTAAGCTACATGCACATCGTGGTTCTGCTGTACCAGTCGACGGATGGTTCCTCCCATAGAGATAACATCATCGTCTGGGTGTGGAGAGAATACGATAACCTTCTTAGGGAATGGAGTTGCACGCTCCGGACGATAGGTATCATCGGCATTCGGCTTACCACCTGGCCATCCGGTAATGGTATGCTGCAAATCATTGAAAATCTTGATATTGGCATTATAGGCAGAACCATAGAGTGCCAGAAGTTCGCTCAGTCCGTTCTCATTATAATCCTTATTGGTCAACTTCAGGATAGGCTTACCGAGTTTCTGGCAGAGCCATACCAGTGCCGAACGCACCAGTTTATCACTCCACTGGCATGAAGTTACGAGCCATGGATGCTCGATACGCGTCAGATGGTGAGCTGCACCCAGGTCGATGACAACATGAGCATTCGGATGAGTCTGAAGGAATGATGCCGGCAGGGTATCTGTGATAGAGTTCTCCACCACCTTCTGCATAATCTCAGCCTTCTCTTCGCCCCAGGCTGTCAGATAGATGCTCTTGGCTGAGAGTAAGGTAGCGATACCCATGGTGAGCGAACACGGAGGAATGGTTTCCTTGGTCTGCTCACTGTTCTCCATCTCTTCGCGAGAGGTATTGCCGATGAGGATGATACGGGTCATCGACTGGATGCCCGAACCTGGCTCGTTGGCTGCAATATTACCCGAACGGCCTATACCTATGAGGGCTACATCGAGACCGCCAAAGGTCTTGATACGCTGCTCATAAAGACGGCAACTGTCCTGTACGGCATCCTGTGCCACAAAACCATCCAGTGTAAAGATGTTCTGCTCAGCCACATCAACATGATTGAGGAAACGATCCTTCAACTGGTTGATGGTACGGAGAGAGCTGTCCTTCTGGAGCGGATAATATTCGTATGCATTGAATACAACAACATTGCGGAAGCTCAGGATCTTCTCGTTGTAACGGCGAACGAGTTCATCGTATACAGAATAGAGAGAAGAACCGGAACCCAGCGCCATCACATAGAATTTGCCTTCCTGCTGTGCCGCCTTGATGCCAGCTTCTATTTTATCAGCTACATGACTGGCACCTTCTGCCATAGAGGCAAAGATGTCTGTATGAATCTTCTCCATTCTGGAGATTTCAGAGTATTCTACAGTCGTCTTTGGCTTGTAGAACTCTACAGGTACTTTATTGAGTACGATTTGTGAACTAAGATTGAGTCTCATATCTTTATCTATATTTATTCAAGTTTCGCAAGCTCAGAAGTTAAAGGAGTTAAAGGAGTTATCGCTC
>OHNK01000984.1_pt1 | contig 14397 bp, 12 predicted proteins | sample 1569551 | NCBI WGS metagenome assembly OHNK01 (sample SAMEA3879518, study PRJEB24766) | human gut metagenome | biome: human-associated habitat; feature: feces | place: USA | collected 1985/1987 | reverse complement strand
TTTTACCTCTTTCAAACTGCTCCGGTCACGAGCCGGACGATGTCATTATATGTTGCAAAGAGCATCAGGCCGAACAGCAGCGCAAAGGCTGCGACGGTCAGGCTGCCCTGGATCTTTTCCGGCACTGCATGGCCGGTGACTGCCTCGATGAGCAGGAAGACGATCTTTCCGCCGTCCAGCGCCGGGAACGGCAGCAGATTCAAGACGCCGAGGTTGATGGTGATGAGCCCCAGCAGCTCAGCCACATCCTCCCAGCCGTAGCTTGCGGCCTGACCGATGGCGGTCACGATGCCCACCGGGCCGGACAGGTCGTTGATGCTCTCGCGGCCCCGCAGAAGGTCGGCCAGCGAGGTATAGATGATGCGTCCATAGTAGATGACGCTGTTGGCTGACTCTTTCAGGACGTTCAGCGGTGTTTTTTTGAGGCCATAGACTGTAAAGCCCAGTGTCATGTGGGTCTGGCCCTGCTCATCCTGCCAGGTGTCGAACTGGACGTCTGGCAGCTCCACGAGCCTGCCGTCCCGGCGGACGGTGAAGTCTGCGCGGTAGCTCTCGGTGCGCATAAGCTCGTAGAGCATATCGTTGGCCACGAAGCAGTGCCGCCCGTTGACGGCCACGATCTCGTCGCCGGCCTGCAGGCCGGTCTGGCCGCAGAGGGCGTTGTCCTCCACGGCATAGATGACCTTGCTGGTGATGGGCTCACTGCGCAGCGAGATGAGAAGCAGCAGCACCACGAAGCCCAGCACGAAGTTCATCACCGCGCCTGCCGCCATCACCAGTATCCGCTGCCAGACAGCCGCCTCGTTCAGCGGCTTGCCTGTCCGCTGCGCCAGCACCTCCGGCGGGATGTCCGGGCCGTCATCGTCCCCGCTTCCGCCCTCGGCCTGCTCGCTCTCGGGGCTCTCCTCCCCTTCCAGCGCCACAAAGCCGCCTACGGGCAGGAGCCGCAGGGTATACTGTGTGCCTTTGCGGTAGGTCTTGATGAGGGTCGGACCCATGCCAATGGAAAACTCGTTGACCTGGACTCCGCAGAGCTTTGCCACTGCAAAATGGCCGAACTCGTGGATGGCGATGACTGCGCCGAAGATGAGCAGCGCGGCTGCAAAGGTGATGAAAACTGACATTATTTCTCCTATATTACAGATGTGCTCTCACGAATGCGCGGGCCATACGGTCACACTCATACACATCCGCGAGGCTGTAGTCGCCGCCGAAGCTGTCGCTGTCCACGACAGCCTCCACCAGACGGCCGATGTCGAGGAAGCCGATCTTATCCTCGAGGAAGAGCTTGACGGCCTCCTCGTTGGCACCGTTGGCGGCGCAGGGGCCGAGACCGCCCTTTCGGATGGCCTTCTTGCAGGCGGCGAGGCAGCGGAACGTCTCCTCGTCGGCCACATCGAAGGTCAGCAGCTTGAGGGTGGTGAAGTCCAGCTCCGGCACGACGCCCGGCACACGGGCCGGATAGGTCAGCGCATACTGGATGGGGATGCGCATATCCGGCACACCCAGCTGAGCGATAACAGAATGGTCGGCAAACTGCACAGCAGAGTGCACAATGCTTTCGCGCTGGACAACAATCTGAATCTTATCCTCCGGCAAGCCAAACAGCCAGACAGCCTCAATCAGCTCCAGACCTTTGTTCATCAGGGTGGCGGAATCGATGGTGATTTTTGCGCCCATACTCCAATTGGGGTGTTTGAGCGCCTGTTCAACTGTGACGCCCTCGAGGTCGGCACGCGTTCTGCCGAAGAACGGGCCGCCCGAAGCAGTCAGAATAAGGCGCTTGACGCTCTTTTTTCCGGGGCTTCCCTGAAGGGACTGGAATATTGCGGAATGCTCGCTGTCCACAGGGAGAATGGAGACTCCTTTCTCCTTGGCGCGAGAGGTCACAAGCTCGCCGCCGGCGACAAGCGTCTCTTTGTTGGCGAGAGCTATGTCGTTACCCGCTTCGATTACGGCAAGAGTCGGCTTGAGGCCCGCTATGCCGACGATGCTGTTGAGTACCTTATCGGCGTTGAGCTGCGCCGCAGCGCATATGCCCTCTTCGCCGCCGAGCACCCTCGTGGAGGTATCGGCAACTTTTGTTCTGAGCTCCGCCGCCCTGCTCTCATCGGCAACAGCCGCTATTTCGGGCTTGAACTCTCTTATCTGCTCTTCGAGCAGGTCGATATTCGAATTTGAAGTCAGAGCTCTTACCGTAAAATTACGAAGTCTTGCGACATCGAGCGCCTGAGTGCCTATGGAGCCGGTTGAGCCGAGAATGACCATGCTTTTCATATAATCACGCTCCGAGACTGATTACCAGTGAAATCAAGGCATAGAGAGTCGGCATAACGAAGCTGTAGCTGTCGAATCTGTCCATAATTCCGCCGTGACCGGGAAAGATGGTTCCGAAATCCTTCGCGCCGAAGTTTCTCTTTATAACGGAGGCCGACAGGTCGCCGCCTATGCTTATGGCGGAGAGGAACATCGAGGTTCCGGGAATCATCCACCACTTTAGTGTGTCGTTCTTGAAGAAGAAATAATCAAAAATAAAGAAGAATGCAAGATTAAACAGCATAGTTATAACTACGCCGCCGACTGCGCCCTCAACACTCTTTTTGGGGCTGATGTTCGGAGCGAGCTTGTGCTTTCCGAACTTGCTGCCGACAAAATACGCAAACGTGTCGTTGAGCCATGCGGACAGCAGCGCCGTAAAGATAATAAAGAATACCTGCGACTGCTGGAACAGATCGGGACGGCTCAGGCAGAGATCTCTGATAAGAATTATGGTAGTCATGACATACGGCACGATAACGCCGCAGAACATAGACATGACAACGTCTTCAAATTTAGTCTTTGCATAGTTGCCGAGCATGATGAACATCATAAGTATGACATAGACTATCGCAACGATATATGTCGGGAAAGGCAGCTTCTCAAAGAGCTTGTATTCAAGAGCAACGGGCATAAAAGCGGCGACAATCATGTTGATTATCATCAGAAGCTTATTTTTAATCTTCGCAACGTGCTGTATCTCGTAGGACGCTATAAACGACACAGCTGCCAAAACTATGCCCAAAACAGGGGTGAACATAAGGGAAAGGACCGTAATTCCGAAAAGAGCGGCTAAAAGTCCGGTAATAACGCGCTGTTTCATCTTTCTTTCATCTCACAATCAAAGTATTTTCAGACTCCTCCGAAGCGTCTGCTGCGGTGTGCGTACTCCTCAAGAGCGGCGTCAAAGTCCTGCTCGGTATAGTCGGGCCAGAGGATATCGGAATAGATAAATTCCGAATACGCAGCCTGCCAGATGAGGAAATTTGAAAGTCTGAATTCTCCGCTGGGGCGGATTATAAGATCCGGGTCGGGCTGACCCGCCGTATAGAGATTGTCCGATATATCCTGCTCGGTAAGACTGTCGGGCGTGCGCTCCCCTCTCGCACACTGCTCGGCAAGACGCTTGCAGGCAGACAGTATCTCATTTCTGCCGCCGTAGTTTATCGCGATGTTTACGGTCGTTCTGGTTTTGTCGGCAGAGCCGCGTTCAAGCTCATCGACAAGCTCGAGAATATCGTCCGCCAAACCCTCGCGCTCTCCTATATATCTTATTCTCAAACCCTTCCGAGCATTCTCCTGCTCGCGCTCCTCGGCCTCGCGCAGGTAATCTCTGAAAAGGTTCATTATGCCGCTGACTTCCTCTGGCGGTCTGCGCCAGTTTTCCGTGGAAAAGGCGTAGAATGTCACGTAGCGTATCCCTATATCTGCGGCATATTCGCATATTCTTTTAAACACCTTCGCGCCCTGCTTGTGACCCTCGCTGCGCGGAAGCCCGCGCTGCTTGGCCCAGCGGCCGTTGCCGTCCATAATTATGGCAACATGCTGCGGAAGATGCTCGTTATCCGGTGTCTTTGTCATGGCAAAATTCCTTTTGTATTTTAGGCAAAAAGGCGTGACCGCCCAAAGCGCCCAGCCTTTTTGCCGAATAAAATCCGAAGCAAATCAGATTTCCATTATTTCCTTTTCTTTTTCTGCGGCAACACTGTCCGCTTCCTTGACGAACTTGTCGGTGATATCCTGTATCTCTTTCTCGCCGAACTTGAGATCATCCTCGGTTATTTCGCTGTTCTTCTGCATCTTCTTGAGCTTTTCCATGCAGTCTCTGCGGATAGAGCGAACGGCAACCTTGCAGTCCTCCGCCAGCTTCTTGACATCCTTGACTATTTCGCGGCGCTTATCCTCGGTCAGGGGCGGGAAAGTAAGTCTTATCACCTTTCCGTCGTTCTGCGGGTTAATTCCGAGGTCGGAGGTCTGGATAGCCTTCTCGATGGGATGCAGAGTAGAAACGTCCCAAGGCTGAATGCAGAGGATTCTCGCCTCAACTACGGAGATAGCCGCAAGCTGATTTATCGGGGTGGCAGTGCCGTAATAATCAACAGTTATCCTATCGAGAACCGCCGCGGTAGCTCTGTTTGCTCTTATCGTACCATACTCGCCCTTGAGCGAGGCGATGCTCTTGGTCATTTTATCGCGTGCTGTTTGAAATACTGTTTCCATAATTTCAATCCTTTCTTGAAGAGAAGATCATATTTTTATCGGCCTTTCACCGATTATTTTACAACTGTTCCTACATTCTCGCCCTTTATCGCCTTGACGATATTCTGCGGGTCGTCAAGAGGCTGCGGTGCCGTCCATAACTCTGAGGTCATGGCTGAGGATTTCGTCAAATGAAAGAGTATCATACTTCTTCGCGTCCTCGAACTTGTTGGGATCCTTGTCATAAACGCCGTCGACATTTGTCGCCTTGAACATAATATCGGCATCTATCTCGAGAGCGCGCAGGGCTGCTGCCGTGTCGGTGGTAAAGAACGGGTTGCCCGTGCCGCAGCCGAAGATAACGACTCTGCCCTTTTCCAAATGGCGCACTGCCCTGTTGCGGATATAGGGCTCGGCTATCTGCTGCATGGCAATAGCGGTCTGCACTCTGACGGGCACCTTGAGATGCTCAAGCGCATCGGCGAGGGCGAGGGAGTTCATGACGGTGGCGAGCATACCTATATGGTCGGCTCTGGTTCTGTCCATATCTCCGCTCGAGCGTCCGCGCCAGAAATTTCCGCCGCCTACAACAAGACCGACCTCAACGCCCATATCGACGCATTCCTTGACTGCGGAACAGATATTGAGAACGGTATCGTAATCAATACCCATGCCCTTTCCGCCGGCGAGCACCTCGCCGCTTATTTTCAGAAGTATACGTTTATACGCAAGCTCCATATTTGTGCCTCCATTCAAAAAAACATATTTTTCCGCTACTATTTTACTTTATTTTACGCAAGCTGTAAAGACAAAAAGGCAAATTCACAGCAATTTAACAAAAAAAGAACACGGGAGACAAAATTCGCTTTGTTCTCCCGTGTTTTTCGCTTTATTTACTGTCTGTCGAGTGCCGCCTGCGCCTCGGAAGTGAGCTTTGAGGTCTGGCGCTGAGCCATGACGAGATTATAATAAACCCCGCGCTTTTTGAGAAGCTCCGCGTGCGTTCCGACCTCGGCTATTCTGCCGTTTTCAAGGACGACAAGCCTATCCGCATGGCGCAGAGTCGAGAGTCTGTGGGCAATGGCTATTGTAGTCCTGTTTTCGGTGAGTCTGCCGAGCGCCTGCTGAATATAACTCTCGGTTTCGGGGTCGAGCGCACTCGTCGCCTCGTCGAGAATGAGTATCTTCGGGTCTCGCAGTATCGCTCGGGCTATCGCCACGCGCTGGCGCTCTCCGCCCGAAAGATTGTAGCCGTTTTCGCCGACGACTGTATTATATCCGTCCTTGAGCTCCATTATGAAGCCGTGGGCATTTGCCGCCTTTGCGGCCGCGAACACCTCCTCGGGCGACGCGTCCGACTTTGCATAGGAGATGTTGTCATAGATAGTGCCGGAGAAAAGATAAGTCTCCTGGAACACAACGCCTATATTCTCGCGCAGGTAATACTGGTCATAGTCGCGAATATCCCTGCCGTCTATTTTGAGCGTTCCGCCGTCAACGTCGTAGAGGCGCATGACGAGGTTTATCATCGTGGACTTGCCCGCTCCCGAATGACCGACGAGACCTATCATCTCGCCGGGATTTATCTTCAGATCTATATCCCTGAGCACCGGCTCGTAGCTCTTATACCCGAAATCGACGGAGTCAAACTCCACCTCGCCCGTTATAGGATATTTGCCGGCATTTTTCGAATTGCCGACCTGCGGCTTTTCATCGAGAACCTCGTATATTTTTATAAGGCTCGTTGTTACCTCCGCTATCCAGCGCGGCATATTTGCGAGCCAGTCGAGCGGCTTATAGATATAGGAGAGCAAGAGCACAAAGCTCCAAAGCTCGCCTGCGGTCATCGTGCCGTTTATAACCATTCTGCCGCCGAAATAGAGCACGAGGAAGTTGCCCGAGTTCATAAGGAAGCCTATGACAGGGAAGATAACAGCCCACGTCCTCTCGTTTTTGACGGAGATATCCGCAAGATCCTTGCTCACGGACGAGAACTTTGCAACCTCGCGCTTTTCGCTGCCGAAAGTTTTGACAACTCGGATACCCCTGATTATATCGTGGAGAATCGAATTTGCGCGGCTGTCATACCGCCACTGTTTATCATAGCGCAAATGGATGTACCGCTTGAAGCTGTTGAGCGTGATAATGCAAAACGGCGCGGGTATGATTGCAAGCAAGGTCAAAAGCGGACTCATGCGCAGCATAAATATTCCGACTACAACGAAAAGTATAAGCTGCTCGAGCGCATAGCGTCCTTTATCGACAAAGAAATTCTGAACGGTGTTTGTGTCGCGCGTGACGCGTTTTATCAAGTCGCCCGCTGTTTTTCGGGACATGGACGAGACGGACATACGCTGAACTCTGTCATAGACAACGGAGCGCAGATATTTTGAAAATCCGAGCCCGACGCTGTTTGCTGTGCGCCCCGAAAATATCTGAAAGATGTTTTCAAGCAGATAAGTAAGCGCCATGGCAACGCCGATAAATATAATATTTTGATTTACGGAGAGTCCGTCGGAGGAAAATGCGGACGAGAAGCCGTCAACGAGCTTCCCCTGAAGCACGGGCTGCACTGCCGACATAAGATTTGCAAAAGTGACGAGCACGCTTGACAAAAGGAGCTTTGGAATAAACTGCCGGAGCATTTTAAAAGTCCTTCGCCATATGTAGCTCTTATCGACGCAGAATATACAGACGTCCGTGCCCTTGGGATAGCGCCTGCCGCAGACGGGGCATTTGTCGGCGCTGTCCGCTATCCGCTCGGGCTCCTCGCCTGTTTTTATCCTGTGATTCACAGCCTTGCAGAATTCGCCTATATCCTCGGCGGCGCTCATCGAGAAGCGGCAGACGGTGATATTCTCGGCGCCGTCGTAATCCGAGCCGCTTTTCTCCGCAAACGGGGAAATTTCAAGGCTTCCGCAGCCGACATCGGTATACTGCACAAGCTCGCCTATATTTTTAAGCGAGAGAGAAAACACCTCTTTGCCGTCTTCGAGCGCGTAAACTGCGCCGTCTTTATACCGCAGAACACCGCGGCACGGCTTTGAATTTAAATCAAGGTCATATTTTACCTCGGTCATGGTTTTTAACCGCACGGCGCGCAGCCGCTCCTTTCTTTAAAATTTCGGCAAACTCAATACAAGAACGGCTCTATCTTCCTGCGCATTCTCGGCTTGAGGGCATTGATATCGGGAATAATGAATCGGTTGCCGTCGGAGTCGTTGAACATAACGGAACCCGAATCGAGCATTTTGACATTGCGGCTGATATCTTTTACGCCGAAGGTCTTTTTGAAGCCGTCTATCGATACGTCAAAGTAAAACGAGCCCATCTTCTCTTCTATCGAATATATCTGTGATATTTCGGGGCAATAGTAGCGCGCCGCAAGGTCTTTTTCGATTATCTCCCTGCTTTCGCTCGGGAAATCGGCGGCGTTTTTTATTATGCCTATCTCGTTTTTATCCATATCGCTGACGCTGATATACTCGAACGGTCTGTGCAGGGGCAAGGTTCGGAGAAGCCGCACGCGGCGGTAGTCTTTGTCCTCGGTTTTCAGGGCTGCAAAGCCGTTCGGATTCAGATAGAATTTACACTTTTCGGGGTCAAGGAAGTTAATTGACATAGTATTGAGCTCTCCCATTTTAACCCTCCTCAATCGATTATGCCAACAACCTTGAGGGCCTCGGCCTGTATTTTATATAGCTTATAGAACTCGCCGCGCTTTTTGAGAAGCTCGGCATAGCTGCCGCATTCAACAACCTCACCCTCGCTTATAACTGCGAGCATGTCGGCGTCGCGCAGGGTCGAGAGGCGATGCGCAATGGCAACCGTAGTTCTGCCCTGCATGAGCTTGGTAAGAGAATACTGGATATTGCGCTCGGTCTCGGTATCCATGGCCGCGGTAGCCTCATCGAGGATGAGTATGCGCGGATTTTGGATTATCGTTCTGGCTATTGATATTCTCTGCCGTTCGCCGCCCGAGAGGTCATGACCGCCCGCTCCGACGCGCGTCTCATAGGCATCGGGCAGCTTCATAATAAAATCGTGCGCGCTTGCGGCCTTTGCTGCGGCGATTATCTCTTCCATTGCGGCATCCGGCTTCGCGTAGCGGATATTGTCGGCTATTGTGCCTATAAACAGATAGATGTCCTGCGACACGAGCCCGACATTCCTTCGGATAATGTCAAGCGGCAGGTCGCGCACATCGACTCCGTCAATTTTGACGCACCCTGCTTTAGGGTCATAGAGACGCGCTATCAAATTGGCTATTGTCGTTTTGCCCGCTCCGGTCTTGCCGACTATTCCGAGCATCTGACCTGCGTTCACCTTGAGGTCAAGATTCTTTATTACGGGACGCGCGGGCTCATATTCAAATTCGAGACTTGAAATCTCAATATCTCCGCGCACCTCGCCTATATCTATCGGATGTTCTTTTTCGACTATCTCGGGCTGAGCGTCCACTATTTCGAACACGCGCTGAGCCGAATCCACGCACCGCGCCCACCAGTTGGAGACCCACGACAGAAAGTCGATGGGGCCGACGAGCATGGTGAGATATATCGTAAAATTAAGGAGCGTGCCGACGGTCATTTCACCTTTCGCAACCATGAGTCCGCCGCAGGTCAGCATGAACACGGCGAGAACCGAGAGCGCTACGGTCAACAGCGGAAAAAGCGTAGCTTCCGAATTGTTGAACTTCAAATCCGCCTCATAGAGGTCGCCGCTGACCTTATCAAAGCGGTCGAGTTCCTCATCCTCTTTCGAGAAAGCCTTTATTATGCGCTGACCGTTGATATTGTCGCTGACCATTGAGGTGAGTCTCGCGTTGCGCGCCCAGCTCCTGTGATGCAGTATTCTGAAAAATTTGCTGCCGAAGATGAGCAGTATAAGAAATATCGGAGCCGCAGCGCAGCAGAGAAGCGCCAGCCTCCACGACATAACGAACATGATTATCAGGACGCCGACAACGGTTATAATATTCGTTATGACATAGGGCAGTCCGTCGACAAAAAACCAATAGATATTATTGGAATCCCTTGTCACGCGCTCCATGAGCGAGCCCGTCTGTTTGGACGAATAAAAGCTGACGGACAGGCGCTGCATGGCGGCGAATATCTTGACCTTTATATCATATATGACGCGCGGCATTATGCTGCCCATAAGGAACTGGAACGACACCGTCATCAAAAGTCCCAGCAGCTTCATGCCGACAACCGCACCTATTAAGTAGCCGAGCGTAACAAACAGCTGCTGCGCGGGAGTTGAACCGACATTGCTCAAAACATCGTCGAAGAGCGCCTTTGTGCTTATCTGCGGCATTGCCATATTAATTGCCGTGCTTATAAGTATCGCCGCAACAATTAGCGTCATTTGAAGCTTATAGCCGCCGAAAAATGAGAACAGGCGCTTGACCGTCGATTCGTTTTTGTCACACTTGGGGCAGGAATTGCGCCTGGGCGGATAAGGTCTTTTGCACTTAGGGCAGACTCCGCCGTCCTTACTGTCTCCGTCATTCTTTAATATCGGCTTTCCGCTTTTTAAGCTGTTAAACGCCTTGCAGAACTCATCGTAAGCGCCGAGAAAGTTGAGGCTGAATTTTATCAGCCCTATGTCGTCGCCGTCCTTTTCGGCTATGAGGCGAGCCGTTGAAACATACTGCTCGCATTTTAGCGAATCAAAATCGGAGAGCGGATAGGAGCGAATCTCTCTGAGCTCATATTCCGCTTTGATTTTCTTGTTTCCGCGTTTTTTTGCTGCTTTTTCGTCCCCGAGGATGAAATATATACCCTTGCTGTCAAGAGCCGTCCACGCAGTAAGATAGCAGCCGTCGAAATCCATATCGCTTTCAACAACTTTTATAAATCCGTCTGTCGCAAGCCCGCTGCTTTCGACTGCCGCCTTTACATCGCCGGGCAGTCGGTCGAAGCGTTTATGCTTCGGCGGCTCGTATTTGCCGAGCATACGGCGCAATATTCTTTTTATTTTTCTTTTGAAGCTATTCATAGTCACTCCGAAAAAAGAATCAGGGTCTGCTCAAATCGAACATCAGTCGATATAATCGAGTATCATCGGCTGCGCCGCAGGCTTCTGTGCGCCTATAGAGACGGCCGAGAGATAGCGGGTCTCCGCGCCGTCAAGGCGGCTTTTGTCATTAGAGAAAAGCGTTGCGAGCAGTTCTCCGCGCTTTACAAAATCGCCTGTTTTGGCGGATATCACAATACCCGCCGCGGGGTCTATATCGTCCTCTTTCTTCTCTCTGCCAGCTCCGAGCAAAACGGCGGTCAGGCCTATATTCTCGGAATCCATATGAGTTATATATCCGTCCGCGGGCGCATACACCTCGCGGGAGAAAGAGGCTTTTTCGAATTTTGAGGTGTTCTCTATATACGAGACGTCGCCGCCCTGTGACTTAACCATCATTTCAAAGCGTCTGAGAGCTTCTCCGCTGCTGACGGCCTCGTCAACGAGCTCGGCGCATTTTTCTCTGTCTCCTATGCCTGCAAGCATAAGCATTCTGCACGAGAGCTCGCGGCAGACAGTCCAAAGGTCGCCGGAAGTATTGCCTTTAAGTATATCGACAGAGTCGATAACCTCGAGCGAATTGCCGACCGCTTTTCCGAGCGGGGCGTCCATATTTGTTATTAAAGCGGCGGTCTTAACTCCCGCTCCCCTGCTGATATCGACCATTGTTCGCGCAAGCAGACGGGAATCGTCAAGGGTTTTCATAAACGAACCGCTCCCCGTTTTTACGTCGAGGAGAATGCAGTCCGAGCCGTCGGCAAGCTTCTTGCTCATTATGCTCGAGGCTATGAGCGGTATGCTGTCAACTGTGGCGGTGACGTCGCGCAGAGCGTACAGTTTTTTGTCCGCAGGGCACATATTACCGCTCTGACCCGTGACGCTCAAGCCGCATGATTCAACGGTTTCACGCATTTTCTGCGGAGATATCGAGGTTTGGAAACCCGGAATAGCTTCGAGCTTGTCGACCGTTCCGCCTGTGTGCCCGAGTCCCCTGCCGGACATCTTTGCTACCTTAACACCGCACGCTGCGACTATGGGAGCCACTATGAGCGTGGTTTTGTCGCCAACGCCGCCCGTCGAATGCTTATCGACCTTGACGCCGCTTATCCCGCTCAAATCGGCCTTATCGCCCGAATCGCGCATGGCGAGCGTGAGAGCCACCGTCTCGGCCTTGGTCATTCCGCGGAAAAACACCGCCATGGCGAACGCCGAGAGCTGATAGTCCGGCACCTCCTCGGAGACACAGCCGTTTATTATATAAGATATTTCTTCGGCAGTCAGCTCGCCGCCGTCGCGCTTTTTGCGAATAAGTTCGGGCATATACATAAAAAGCTCACCTCAGTTAACGGAAAGAATTACACAGTTGAGCGAGAAAAGCGAGGACAGCTCACTCTCATCGCCGAGGACTGTACTTTTGATGTCATCGGCCGTGACCAGCGACGATATCATTGTCGGATCGGCCTTGATACGCGCTGCTATAGCATCGTAATCCGACTGGGTGAACTGAGTGAATGCCGAACGCGAAAGATCAAGCCGCACACCGTCGTCGGCTATGCCGAACTTCACGGAGCGTCCGCCGCTGAAGCTGCCGTTTTTCACCGACTCGAGAGCCCTGTAAACGCTCATGGAGACCGACTTTTCCGCAGTTGTCAAAACAGCGTCCGACACATATGATTTATCGGTATCGGCGCCTATGACCCAGCTGCCTATGTTGCGTTCAGCCGCACTTGCAACCGCGGCAAATACTTTCGTGCCGCAGGCGGCTCCGAGGTTCATATCCTCTGCGGCGCGCTCCGCGCCCTGTATAAAGCCGAAGCAGTAATTGACATAATTATCCGACGGATAGCTGCCCTGAAATCCGAGACGCTGAAAGCCGTTAAAAACAGAAGCGTATCCCGCAAGATATCCCGCGTCGAGAGTGGAATAGCTGACGGCAAGCACATTGTCGGGCAAGTCCTTCTCCGTGCTGTCGACAATTATAAACTTTACATCCTCCCAACGCTCGGCGGCTCTTACTACGGCGTCGCGGAACTCGTCTCCGTGACAGACCACCGCCTTTGCGCCGTGCTTTATCGCTTTTCTTATAGCTCTGAAGAAGTAAGTCGTGCCGCGCTGAGACGGTCTGTAATATTTGCAGCTGACTCCGTAATCGGCGGCGTAGCTTTTTACTCCGTCCCAAACCACAGAATTATACGACCTGTCATATATATCGCCGACATCGGTAATAAACACCGCTTCGTATTTTTCGTGTTTTGCGCAGGCGCAGAGACTAAAAAGCATCGCCAATACGCAAAGCGCCGCTGTTATACGCCGAAAATTTTTCAAGGCTGATTCTCCTGTTTTAAATTTGCCGGTCCGAATGAGCCGGGCAAAAGTTCTTTGAGCTTAAACGAACGCAGTCCGTTTTCCGTGTTGCAGATTATTTCAAAAGTTTCCGTATTGCAGAATTCCGCCATGACCTGACGGCATACGCCGCAGGGAGTGCAAAATTCAACACCTTCTTTTCCCCCGGCAACGGCTATTGCGCAAAAGTCGCGTTCTCCGTTTGAAACGGCTTTGAAAAAGGCCGTGCGCTCGGCGCAGACTGTCGGAGTATACGCGGCATTTTCGATATTGCAGCCAGTATATACCGTCCCGTCGGAGCAGAGAAGCGCCGCGCCGACGCTGTATCCGGAATAGGGCGAATACGAATTTGCGCGCGCGTCTGAAGCTTGAGAAAACAGCGCATTACACTCATTGTCGGTCATACGTCCGACACCTCCCGCAGAAAGCTCTCTCCGCTTTTAAGCGCGGGCAAGCCGAAGCAATCGAGCACAAAAGCGGAAATATCGGCAAAGGTCGGGCGGGTTCCGATATTAACCCCCGCTTTAACCTTATCTCCGTAAACTATTATAGGGATATATTCGCGCGAATGGTCGGTGCTTGCGGTCGAGGGATCGCAGCCGTGGTCGGCGGTTATTATGAGCACATCGTCGGGGCGCATATTTTCAAGGAATTTTCCGAGACGGCAGTCAAACTCCGTCAGCGCTTTCGCGTAGCCGTCAACATCGTTCCTGTGCCCGTAGAGCATATCGAAATCGACAAGATTGACAAAGCAGAGCCCGTTGAAATCCTCATTTTGAAGCTCGAGGGTTTTCTCCATGCCGTCGGCGTTGTCTTTGTTTATCCCCCTGTGGTCCGTGATGCCGCGGGAGGCAAAGATATCGTTTATCTTGCCGACCGATATTACATCGAAGCCTGAATTTTTCAGCCTGTCGAGCATCGTCTCCCCGGTCGGTTCAAGCGAGAAATCATGCCTGCCCGAGGTTCTGTAAAAGTTCGGATATTCGCCCTTAAACGGGCGGGCTATGACCCTGCCCACGGCGAGCTCGTCTTTGAGCATACCGCGCGCCTTGCGGCAGATACCGTAAAGCTCTTCGAGCGGGACTATATCCTCGTGGGCGGCAACTTGAAATACGCTGTCCGCCGAAGTATAGACTATGAGATCGCCCGTCTCCATATGCTGCCTGCCGTAGTCGAGAATGACCTGCGTGCCGGAATACGGCTTATTGCAGAGCACTCCGCGCCCCGTCAGGCGCGAGAACTCGTCTATCGCATACTGCGGAAATCCGTTCGGGAAGGTAGGCATGGGCTTTTCCGAGACTATTCCCGCAATCTCCCAGTGGCCCGTCGTCGTGTCCTTTCCCGCCGAACACTCGGCAGCTCTGCCGAATGCGCCGCGCGGAGACGCGACCGCACCCTTGGGCGATACCCCGTCGATATTGAAAAGCCCCAGCCGCTTTAGGTTGGGAACGTTTAGAAAGCCGCTGTCAAAGCAGGCCCGCAGGGTATCGCTGCCCTGGTCGCCGTATTCAGCCGCGT
>OHNK01000980.1_pt1 | contig 14438 bp, 19 predicted proteins | sample 1569551 | NCBI WGS metagenome assembly OHNK01 (sample SAMEA3879518, study PRJEB24766) | human gut metagenome | biome: human-associated habitat; feature: feces | place: USA | collected 1985/1987 | reverse complement strand
GAACCGCTACGAACCGATCAATTTTAAGGACATGAGCCAGAACACAAAGATGGGCAGCAGGCTCGAAAAATACCTTGTCAGCGACTTCGCAGATTTGCCGCCTGTGCAGACCGGTGATAAAATTGACGCAGAATATGTGTGTACGGCTGCCGGAAAGGAGGACAATTATGCAGCCGAAAACTAAGAAAGAATCAATTGGGATCACAGCGCTTTACTGCCGCCTATCCCGTGACGATGGAATGGACGGCGACAGCAATTCCGTCGCCAACCAGAAGCGCCTGCTCTCTCAGAAAGCAAAGGAGATGGGTCTGTCCAACACCAAATACTATGTGGACGAGGCTGTAATAATAGGACTAAAAACATTAAGGCTCAAAAAGTGCTGAAAATACGGCGTTTTTGAGCCTTATCACATAAATAAGCGCAAATAGTACATAGCGCGTCTGTTTACCCAAAGTGGCGCTTGGGTCGGCAGGCGCGCTGTTTTTATGCCCAGATGCGGGCGAAGGAGGTGTTATTGTGAAAGCATATGGGAAGTCGTGGGGCTACAACGTATATGACTGCCGGTACTGCCTGTACCGGAAAGGGAAGCTAAAGGGCTGCGTCTACCCGGACGGCTGCTGCTGTCCCGTCCCGCAGAAGCCCGCAAGACGGAACGGCATAGAACAAGTTTACGAAGCAGCTGCGGACAGCACCGCTCCCGTTTCGGAGTGCAAGGGCTGTCCCTACGGAAGGGCTGCCCCCTGCATCGGATGGTGTACCAAAGAGGTCATGCGCGCCGCAGGGCTTCCAAAGGAGCGTGACAGAAGCCATGTATGACTATTTCTACGGCGCGGAAGCGGAACAGTTCTCCTTCTATCGTATCCCCAAGGTGCTGTTCACGGAGGAACGGTTCAGAAGCGTTTCCGCAGAAGCCAAGGTGCTCTACGGTCTGCTCCTTGACCGCATGAGCCTGAGCTGCAAGAACGGCTGGCTGGATAAAGAAGGACGTGTGTATATCATCTTCACCATCGAGGAGGTCATGACCGCCCTGGGCTGCGCCGACCAAAAGGCCGGAAAGCTGCTGCATGAGCTGGAGAGCAAATGCCGCCTCATCGAGCGCAAGAGGCAGGGGCTGGGCAAGCCCAACCTCATCTACGTCAAGAACTTTGTGGATAACCATGTGGATAACACATCGGGCAGTACCACACCCTCCCCGAAATCACGATTCCAGAACCGTGAAAATCACGATTCAGGAGCAGTGAAAATCACGGATCAGGAATCGTTAAAATCACGATCTAATAATACTGATAAGAATGATACTGATTTTAGTGATACGGATTCCTTTCCCTTCACTTCGTTCAGGAGGGATCACGGGCGGGAAGCGAAAGGAAACGAAGCGGCTCTGAGAGAGCGGTACAGAGAGCTTATTGCGGAGAACATCGCCTACGACGCACTCCTGACAGACTATCCATACGAGCAGGACACGCTGGAAGAAATCCTGGAGCTGCTGGTGGATGTGGTCTGTACGACGAAAAGCTCCGTCCGCATTTCCGGCGACGATAAGCCCGCCGAGGTGGTCAGGAGCCAGTTTTTGAAGCTGAACAGCGAGCACATCCGCTTTGTGGTGGGCGGGCTGAAGGAAAACACCACCCGCATCCGCAATATGCGCCAGTATCTTTTAGCCACGCTGTATAACGCCCCTCTGACCATCGGGAACTACTACCGAAGCCTTGTCAGTCACGATATGTCGGAGGGCTTCATCTGAGCCGCAGGTCAGCGCCTGCGGCTTTGGCATTTTCAGGAGGTGATGCGACCGTGCCGAAACAGAAACCCAACGAACAGGTACAGCAGATACCGCTTTCAGAGATTCGTCCCTTCAAGAACCACCCCTTCAAGGTGACGGACGACGAGCTCATGCAGCAGACCATCGACAGCATCATGCAGGTGGGCGTTCTCAACCCCGCCATCATCCGCCCCGCACCGGAGGGCGGATACGAGATGGTAGCCGGACACAGGCGGCTCCATGCCGCAGACCTTGCGGGGCTGAAAACCATACCTGCCATCGTCCGCAATCTTGACGATGACGAGGCGGTGATCCTCATGGTGGACAGCAATTTGCAGCGGGAAACCATCAGTCCCATGGAACGGGCGCAGGCGTACAAAATGAAGCTGGAAGCGTTGAAGCATCAGGGAAAACGGGTGGATTTGGAGGGAAAATCAACTTCTGTTCAAGTTGGACAGAAGTTGCCGGGAAAGACCTCACGCGAACTTGTGGCTGAAAACAGCCCCGACAGCGCAGCACAGATTCGCCGCTATATCCGTCTCACCGAGCTTCTGCCGGAGGTGCAGAAAAAGGTGGACAGCAAGGAGATCGCATTCAGCCCCGCCGTGGAACTGTCGTATCTCACCCGTGACGAGCAGAAGCAGTTTCTGGACGCAATGGACTATTCCCAGAACACGCCCTCGCTTTCCCAGGCGCAGCGGCTCAAGAAGCTCAGCCGGGAGGGAAAATGCACGAAGGAGGCCATGCGCTCCATCATGTCCGAGGAAAAGAAGGAGGAACAGGAGCGCATCACGCTAAGCAGCGATACCCTCCGCAAGTACTTCCCCCGAAGCTACACGCCCCTGCAAATGCAGCAGACCATCATCAAGCTGCTGGAGCAGTGGCAGAAAAAACAGCAGCGCCAAAACGAGCGCTGAGAAAGGCAGGTTTATCCATGAACGTAACCATCAACATCTACGGCGACGTACACATCCACTGCGACTGCTGCAACGAGTGCGGCGTATATGACGACGACCTTGAGAAAAGCCCCGAAGCCCCATATGAAGATGCACCCGATACGGAGGATGACAGCGAAGAAATCGAGCTGTCCATTGCGGAAGCGGAAGCTGTGGTCAAGGCAGTGGCGGAGCTGCTCTTTCCCTTTCTTCCGGCTGAAATTGACGAGGGAGGCGGCGCGCATGAAGGAATTTGACGTGACCATCACCGAAACACTGAAGCTCACCGTGTCCGTGGAGGCTTCTTCCAAAGAGGAAGCCCAACAGATGGTAAGCGACCAGTGGCACGCCGGGGATCATATTCTGGACGCGGACAATTTCGTGGAGGTGGAGTTTGAGAGCAATGACGGCAAGGAAATCTCCGCCGAAAGAGCGCCGGACGACACCCTCGAGGTGCTCATGGTGGAGCCGGGACAGTATCCGCGCGTGGAGCGCATCGGCTCCGACCTCGCCTCCTTGCAGAAGGCTGTGGACGGCTATATCGAAGCGATTTACCCATATGACGACCCCGTGGCGCTGATCTGCGGGGAGGAGGCCAAGCTGGAGGGCAAGCCCCTGAACCGCGCCCTGCGGGACGGGGACGGCGATATCTACGATATTGTGGCCGGTAAATTCTTCCTCTGCGGTCTGGGGGATGAGAATTTTGCGTCTCTGCCGAAGGAGCTGCAACAGAAATATGAGGAAAAGTTCCGTCAGCCGGAAGCCTTTTTGAAGATGGGCAGCAAGATTATGGCGATCCCCACCGAGCCCGCCAAGGCTGCGGGCAAAGGCAAGACCGCTCCGGTGACAGAGCGATGACGGCGCTTTGAGGAGTATGCGGGAAAGGAGGAATGACCCATGCAGGAGGAAGTCGAAAACAGAGCGGTCACGCTGGTCATCAGCGCAACCAAGCTCACGGCACGGCTGTTAAAGGCCGTCATCCTCAAATACCTCGCCAGCCGCAAGGAGAAGAAGCTGGCAAAGGCGCGCGGTGCGCCTGAAAAGCCCACAGGCAAGCAGACGGTGAAGCAGCTTGTCGGTCAGAACCAGGGCGTTTCCAACATCGAGGTCACGGAGCGGAACATCAAGGGCTTTGACCGTGTGGCGCGCAAGTACGGCGTGGACTACGCCATCAAGAAGGACAAAACCGGCGAGATCCCCAGGTATCTCGTCTTTTTCAAGGCACGGGATGCGGACGCGCTCACCGCCGCCTTTACCGAGTACACCGGGAAGAAGGCAAAAGCAAAGGAGAAGCCGTCCGTCATCCGGATGCTCAGAGCTCTCCGTGCGCCGGAGATCGCAAAGGACGTGACCAGGGTGCGCAACAAGGACAAGGGGCTGGAGCTATGAAAAAGCCGCTGCATATCAAAAAGCTGGCGCTGCCCAATATCCCGTATATCTTTATCGCCCTCTTTGCCACCAAGCTGGGGCAGGCGTGGAGGCTTGCCCCCGGCATGGATTTCTCGGGGAAAGCGCTGCACCTCATGGAGGGCTTCGCCGCCGCGTTCCAATCGGCGCTGCCCAGCTTCCACCCCCTCGACCTGTGCGTGGGCGTCGCTGCCGCTCTGCTCATCCGTCTTATCGTGTACGTCAAGGGCAAAAACGCCAAGAAATTCCGCAAGAATCTGGAATACGGCTCTGCCCGTTGGGGCAAGCCCGAGGATATCGCCCCTTACGTCGATCCGAAGTTTGAGAACAACGTCATTCTCACCCAGACCGAGCGGCTCATGATGTCCAACCGCCCCAAAGACCCCAAGACGGCGCGGAACAAAAACGTGCTGGTGGTGGGCGGCTCCGGCAGCGGCAAAACACGCTTTTTCATTAAGCCAAATCTCATGCAATTACACAGTTCATACGTTGTCACCGACCCGAAGGGCAGCATCGCCGTGGAGTGCGGAAAGCTCATGCTCCGCAATGGCTATAAGGTGAAGATATTCAATTCCATCAACTTCAAGAAGTCCCACCATTACAACCCCTTTGCGTATATCCACAGCGAGAAGGATATTTTGAAACTGGTCAACACCTTGATCTGCAATACCAAGGGAGACGGCAAATCCGGCGACGATTTCTGGGTGAAGGCAGAGACGCTTTTGTATTGTGCCCTGATTGGCTACATCCATTATGAAGCGCCCGAAGAAGAGCAGAACTTTGCCACGCTCATCGAGCTGGTCAACGCCATGGAAGTCCGCGAGGACGATGAAACCTTTGAAAATCCTGTGGATATCGCGTTCAAGGAGCTGGAAAAGGACAAGCCCAACCACTTCGCGGTGCGGCAATATAAAAAGTACAAATTAGCCGCGGGCAAGACAGCTAAGAGTATCAATATTAGCTGCGGCGCACGCCTTGCTCCCTTTGATATTGCGGAGCTGCGGGAGATCACCATGTATGACGAACTGGAGCTGGACACGCTGGGCGACCGGAAAACGGCGCTGTTTCTCATCATGAGCGACACCGACAGCACCTTCAACTTCCTCATTTCCATGATTTACAGCCAGTTATTCAACCTGCTGTGCGAAAAGGCCGACGACGTGTACGGCGGAAGGCTCCCCGTCCATGTGCGCTGCCTCATCGACGAGTGCGCCAACATCGGGCAGATACCGAATCTGGAAAAGCTCATGGCTACCATCCGCAGCCGCGAGATCTCCGCCTGTCTGGTGCTGCAAGCCCAAAGTCAGCTAAAGGCTTTGTACAAGGACAACGCCGACACCATCATCGGCAACTGCGACAGCTCCGTCTTTTTGGGAGGTAAGGAGCCCGGCACGCTGAAGGAGCTGAATCAGGCGCTGGGGAAAGAGACCATCGACACCTTCAACACCGGCGAGAGCCGTGGACGGGAGGTGTCCCACAGCCTGAACTATCAGAAGCTGGGCAAAGACCTTGCCACGATAGACGAGCTGGCGGTGCTGGATGGTGGCAAGTGCATCTTGCAGCTTCGGGGCGTGCGCCCCTTCCTCTCGGATAAGTACGACATCACCCGTCACCCCAATTATAAGTATCTGTCGGACGCAAACCCAAGGAACGCCTTTGATATCGAGAAATACCTCTCCACAAGGCTGGTGCCGAAAGCGGATGAGGTCTACGAGGTATTCGACGCGGGCAGCGTCTGAGCGCACAAGCCCGCCGCCCTCATGCGGCGGCTTTTCATATAGATACGGATGAGAAAAGACGCTTCCTCGCTTGCAGGGTCGGAACGAATCCACGAACTAAAATTTGAAAGGAGAAGCCGGAATCGGGGCTGCATCGCAGCTTTCGCTCCGGCTCCTGCTGTACCCGCGAGATTTCAACACAACCAACACCCAATGATTCCGGCAACACAAATATGGAATTTTTCAACTCTGCTGTCGGTGTTCTCCAAACTTTGGTTATTGCCCTTGGCGCAGGCCTCGGCATCTGGGGAGCCATTAACCTGCTGGAAGGATACGGAAACGACAACCCCGGTGCAAATGCTCATGTACGGTAGAGAAGCACAAAGCAAAACAAGGATAGCCAGCCCTGCCACTATTCCGAAGTCAGGGGAACGCAATAGAAAAATTCATAGCTGTATGCTATACTTAATTAGCATTTGAACATATCAAGCTGACACAGCAATCTCTTTACTTGCCGTTAATGCGCGTCTACCAATAGTCCGCACAAAGCAAGAGTAGCGTAAAGGTATAAAAATTTCAAACTTCTTTGTAACGAAATTCCGATTTCTCCGTCTAACCTATGAAGCTGAAGGAGGTGATGACAAGTATGGACTATGAAAAGCTCTATAAAGCCTACTATTTACAGGTATACTCGTATACTATTTCTCTTGCCAAAAATCGTGAGATAGCAGAGGAAATCACGCAGAACACATTCTATAAGGCTGTTTCTACAACATCACAATTCAAAGGTAAGTCAGATGAATTGACATGGCTCTGCTCCATAGCAAAAAACCTTTACCATGATGAAATGCGAAGCCGTCAGCGAGTAGCTGATGTGAGTGAAATCAATGACTTGCCATCAAATGAAAATGTTGAGAACTCAGTTGCAGATTCTGACATGGCGTTCCGCATACACCTCGTTCTTCACCGTTTGGAAGAACCATACAAAGAAGTCTTTCAGCTTCGCGTATTCGGGGAACTATCTTTTTCACAAATCGCTGCAATTTTTGGAAAAACAGAATCATGGGCGAGAGTTACTTATCATCGTGCAAAGCTAAAAATTCAAGAAAGGATGGATGAAAAGCATGAGTAAACAATGCGATATTGTTCGAGATATTCTTCCGCTGTATGTTGACGGTGCTTGCAGCGAAGCAAGCGCAGAGATGGTAAAAGAGCATTTGAACGCCTGTGCTGACTGTAACGCAATTTATCAGAAATTGCTTTCTCACACGAGCGAAGATGTTCTTCACGAAGAAAGCGAAAGCGTTATTATGCGCCATGAGGCAAAAGAAAAGCAGAGAGGCAGAAAAAAGATAACGATTGCTGTTCTCGTTTCCATCGCTCTTTGTATCATTGCAATTTTTACAGCTCTCTTTCTGTTACCTATAAACATTGCTTATGAGCCTGTCAAAATCGACTTCCCATTTGAGGTTGAAGATGTCGAAAACGTTGAAATGTACCACTATGACGGAGTGCCTGCATCAGCAGAAAAGAAAGTAGTTGTTGCTGAAAATGATATAAAGACCCTGTATGATAAGTTCAAGGGCTTATCCCTAAAAGACAAAACGACTGAGGAAACTGCCGGAGCAGATGTGACCAGCTTTAGATTTAACCTCTCAGATGGAACAAGCTACGATTTGATTTACGCCTGCTATGGGGTTAAAAACGGCGAATTGAAGTCAGCAGCAGGCGGTTTTAAGTATTTCACAAGTGCGGATATCGGCTCTTATTGGAACAATTTGAATACGGAACTTGAAGCAATTCCTATCAATGAGAGTGAATTGCCGTGAGCAGATAGCAAACCCAGCCGAGCCTGTCAACGGTCAAGATGAACGGCGCAAATGCGCCGCCGTTGACAGCCCCGCCCGTCTTTGCTGTTCGGTAATCAAGAGGGCGACAGCACAAGATGCTGCCGCCCTCTGCCATTATTCAGAAAGGGGGATTTTCCATGACCGAACACGAAAAGTATCAAGAACATATCCGGCATACACACGATGCCTTTTGCAAGACTGTTATTCGCCACGCTGCCATAGACGCAGCCCGGAGCATACGGAGCCGCCGCAAGCGGGAAATCTCGCTTGAATATCTGATAGAAGAAAAACACTATCCATTCAGTACCACAGATAAATACTTTGCGGAGCAATCCGGCATGACCAGCTATCCGCTTTTCGTCTGTGGTCAGATGGTGCTTTTGGAAAGTCCAGAGCTTGCCGCAGCCCTGTCCGCACTATCACAGATGGAACAGGAAATCATTTTCTTGTACTACTTCCAACGATTGACGCATAGGGAGATTGGACGGAGATATGGACGGGCTGGCAACACAACCGGGCGGCGTATTCAGATGATTTTACGGCGGCTACGGGCAGAGTTGGAGGGTTTGTCCTATGAGCCAGCTACTTCCCTATGAGACAATCGTTAAGGCAAGCGAGGGCGACCCGGAAGCTGTTGCCGCCGTCCTATCCCATTATGCGGGATATATCCGCTCTTGTGCGAAAATGGACGGACAGATTAACACGGATATGCAGGAGCATATCGTCAGGCAACTGATAGAAAGCCTGTTGAAGTTCCGCTTTGACCGCTAAACAGAAAAGTTGTATAATTAGAGCCTGACAAATTAAACTTCAATGAGGGTAGAGCAAATGGAACAGATTATCAATTATAGAGACATACCCACAGATAAAAGGATTGACATATTAAATGCTCTTGAGCGAATAGGTTTTTTTCCGGCATACGGCGGCGTGAAAACAATGCAGCAAATTATGGAAAAGTCAGTTCCAGGTTCAGGCCCACAATTCTATTTCGTTTTCCGTGAAAATGAGTTGATAGGGTACAATTTTCTCATTGGGGACACTAAGAAATATAAAGCGTTCCCATGGCTTGCTATTAGCAATATGGATGAGCAGAAGTTGACTGTTTGTGAAGAACTGATGAAAATACAAATTGCCTTTTTTGAAGAACTCGGAATGCAAAAGATAGCAGATCATTGCGTTAGGATTATGGAAGATTACAGAAAAGGAATTGGAAAGCAGAAAGAAAGCGATTGCAGATAAATTCCATTTGAAAAACGGCTGACAATTTAATACCGCCGCCCATCACAGCGGCAGATAAGCAGTAAATCTTGAAAAGGTTTACTGCTTTTTTTGCGCCCATTTTCAAAAATCTTTGGCAAACCACACCGCCGGATTGTTGTAGGGAGCAGACAGGGAAAACAAAAAAATTTCCGCTGCGTTTGCCAAAACGCCCCCTTTTCACCGTTGTAGTGGTGAACAGCGGGCAGAACACGCCGCCGCAATCGCTATATTGGTGGAGCAAGCCAGTATATCCGCAAACCAGAGCCGCCGAGGAAAGCGGTAGTTTTTTAGAGCAAGATTCTACCACGGTGCCAAAATCCGCATATCTGCGGTTTTGCCCCCTTTGGTAAATCTTGTTGGGGAGTGCCTTCCCCAAACCCTGCTCATGCGCCCTGTCGGGCGAGAAAGGAGGTCAACGCTTGAAGAAAAAATACAACACACCCCACCGCTGCCATGTGGTCAAAACCCGCATGACCGAGGAAGAATACGCCGACTTTACCGAGCGGCTGAAACACTATGACATGAGCCAATCCGAATTTATCCGGCAAGCCATTACACGGGCGACCATTCGCCCCATCGTTACCGTTTCCCCGGTCAATGATGAACTGCTGTCCGCTGTTGGAAAGTTGATAGCCGAATACGGAAAAATCGGCGGCAACCTTAATCAGATCGCCCGTGCCCTCAACGAATACGGAACGCCCTACAATACGCTGTCCGTTGAAGTGCGAGCCGCCATTTCCGACCTTGCCGCCTTGAAGTTTGAAGTCTTGCAGAAAGTGGGTGAAGCTGTTGGCAACATTCAAACATATCAGCTCTAAAAATGCCGACTACGGAGCAGCGGAAGCCTACCTCACTTTTGAGCATGACGAGTTTACCATGAAACCCACCCTTGATGAAAACGGGCGGCTTGTTCCCCGTGAGGGCTACCGCCTTGCCACGCTGAACTGCGGCGAAGAAGATTTTGCTGTTGCCTGTCTGCGCTCCAATCTCCGCTATGGCAAGAACCAAAAACGGGAAGATGTGAAATCCCACCACTATATCATCAGCTTTGACCCACGGGACGGAACGGACAACGGTCTGACCGTTGATAAGGCGCAGTCGCTGGGCGAGGAATTTTGCAACGAGCATTTCCCCGGACACCAAGCCATTGTCTGCACCCACCCGGACGGGCACAATCACTCTGGCAACATTCATGTGCATATCGTCATAAACAGCTTGCGGATTGAAGCCGTCCCGCTTCTGCCCTACATGGACAGACCAGCGGACACGAAGGACGGCTGCAAGCACCGCTGCACAGACGCAGCTATGGAATATTTCAAGTCCGAAGTCATGGAGATGTGCCACCGGGAAAATCTGTATCAGATTGACCTTTTGCATGGCAGCAAGAACCGAGTGACCGAGCGTGAATACTGGGCGCAGAAGAAAGGGCAGCTTGCCCTTGATAAAGAGAACGCCGCCAGAGAAGCCACCGGACAGCCGACCAAGCCCACCAAGTTTGAAACGGACAAGGCGAAGCTGCGCCGGACGATACGGCAGGCACTTTCCCAAGCTACCAGCTTTGACGAGTTTTCTTCCCTTTTGCTGCGGGAGGGCGTGACCGTCAAGGAGAGCCGGGGGCGGCTTTCCTACCTCACGCCGGACAGGACAAAGCCTATCACAGCCCGGAAGCTGGGGGACGATTTTGACAAGGCTGCTGTCCTTGCCCTGCTCACGCAGAACGCCCACAGAGCCGCCGAACAGACCACAGCCATACCCGAATACCCCCACACCCAAAAGGAACGCTTGCGGGAGGAAAAAGCCGCAAAAACCACCCCGGCAGACAACACCTTGCAGCGCATGGTTGACCGGGAAGCCAAGCGAGCCGAGGGCAAGGGCGTGGGCTATGACCGCTGGGCGGCAAAGCACAACCTAAAGCAAATGGCAGCTACCGTTACCGCCTATCAGCAGTACGGCTTTTCTTCCCCGGAGGAACTGGACGAAGCCTGTTCTGCCGCCTATGCCGCCATGCAGGAAAGCCTTGCAGAGCTGAAGCAGGTGGAAAAGACGCTGAACGGGAAAAAGGAGCTGCAACGGCAGGTGCTTGCCTATTCCAAGACCCGCCCTGTCCGGGACGGGCTGAAACAGCAGAAAAACGCCAAAGCAAAAGCAGCCTACCGTCAGAAGCACGAAAGCGACTTTATCATAGCAGACGCAGCCGCCCGCTATTTCAGGGAGAACGGCATTTCCAAGCTGCCGAGCTATAAAGCCCTGCAAGCAGAGATTGAAACCCTTATCAAAGAGAAAAACAGCGGCTACAACGATTACCGGGCAAAACGGGAGGAATACCGCCGCTTACAGACTGTCAAGGGCAATATCGACCAGATTTTACGCCGGAGCGAGCCGCAGCGCAGAAAGGAGCAGAGCCATGAACGGTAATATCCCCCGCATGGACTACCGCCAGTACCGGGCAGCCCGCCGCCTTGTGCATGAGTGCTGCAACTATGACAGCGGGAACTGCCTGCTGTTGGAGGACGGCGAGCCTTGCGTGTGTGTACAGAGTATCAGCTATTCGCTGCTCTGCCGCTGGTTTACCGCCGCTGTCCTGCCCCTTGATGAAGCACTGGAAGCCGCCCTCTTGCGCCGGGGAAGCCGGAAACGCTGCGCTGTCTGCGGGGCGTTCTTCTTCCCAAAATCCAACCGGGGGAAATACTGCCCGGACTGCGCCGGACGCATGAAGCGGATAAACGCCGCCAAACGGAAGCGGAAACAAAGGGAGAAATGTCACGCTTTAGGGCATTTCAAACCCGCATAAATCAAGGCTTTTTTGGAGGGTGTCAAAGGGTGCGTGATACATTTATCCTTTTCCCTTAAAAACGCCCCCTAAAAGCGTAACAGAACCCACAGACAGACACCACAAGGAGGTGAACCCTATCGCTGATTATATGACCGCAGGAACGGAGCTGCCCGCTTACCTGCCTTACCCCCGTTTCCTGCTGAAAATGGACATATCCCACACCGCCAAGCTGCTGTATGCGCTGCTGTTAGACCGTTCCACCCTTTCGCAGAAGAACGGCTGGCAGGACAGCGAGGGACGGACATACATTGTCTACCCCATAGCAGAGATAGCGGAAATGCTGGATAAAGGCTGCACCACCATAAAGGGCGCACTGAACGAACTGGACGCTGCCGGGCTGCTGGAACGCAGACGGACGGGCTTTTCTGCCGCCAACCGTCTGTATGTGAAAGTGCCGCCTATCCCAGTGGTACAGTTTTCCGACCAACTGACGGACGGAAAACCGCCCCTCATAAGGGCGGGAAACCGACCAACTGACAGCCGGAAAACTGACCTTATGACGGTCGGAAAACCGTCCCCTAACCAAACTAATATAAACAACCTAATAGAGAGCCAAACAAAAAGAGCGAGTGAGGGGCAGCCCCCTGCCGCTTATGGCAGATATAAAAATGTATTCCTTTCTGACGCAGAACTTTTGGAACTGGAACAGGACTTCCCCGACAAGTGGGAGTATTACCTTGACCGGCTTTCCTGCCATATCGCTTCCACCGGGAAGCAGTACCACAGCCATGCAGCCACCATTTACAAGTGGGCGCAGGAGGACGCTGCCAAAGGCAAGGCTGCCCCGAAACAGGGCATACCCGATTATTCATGCAAGGAGGGCGAGAGCTTATGAAAAACGAGATTGAAGCTATGATTACGGACATTACAACCACTACCGCCGAAGCGGAGGACTACACAGGCGAGGACGGGCTTTTATACTGCGGTAAGTGCCATACACCCAAAGAAGCCTACTTTGCAGAGAGAAAGACCTGTTTCGGGCGTGACCGCCACCCAACAGACTGCGACTGCCAGCGGGCAGCCCGTGAAAAGCAGCAAGCCGCCGAAAGCCGACAGAAGCACCTTGAAAAAGTGGAGGACTTGAAACGCCGGGGCTTTACCGACCCTGCTATGCGGAACTGGACATTTGAGCATGACAACGGCAGAAACCCGCAGACCGAAACCGCCCGCTTTTATGTGGAGAGCTGGGAAACCATGCAGGCTGAAAATATCGGCTACCTGTTCTGGGGCGGCGTGGGGACAGGAAAAAGCTACCTTGCCGCCTGTATCGCCAACGCCCTTATGGAAAAAGAGGTTGCCGTCTGCATGACAAACTTTGCAACGATACTCGGTGACCTTGCCGCCAGCTTTGAGGGCAGGAACGAATATATTTCCCGCCTTTGCAGCTACCCCCTGCTGATACTTGATGATTTCGGTATGGAGCGAGGGACAGAATACGGGCTGGAACAGGTTTACAGCGTGATTGACAGCCGTTACCGAAGCGGCAAGCCGCTGATCGCCACGACCAACCTCACGCTGGAGGAATTGCAGCACCCGCAGGACACGCCCCACGCCCGTATCTATGACAGGCTGACTTCCATGTGCGCCCCCGTCCGCTTCACGGGCAGCAACTTCCGAAAGGAAACCGCACAGGAAAAGCTGGAACGCTTAAAGCAACTGATGAAGCAGCGAAAGGAGAGCCTATGACAGAAACCAAACAGACAAGCACCACCAAAACAGACCGCCGCCCGGACTGTGTAACGGAAATCCGCATGGGCAACTCCGTCCTTACCGTTTCCGGCTTCTTCAAGCAGGGCGCAACCGACACCGCAGCCGACAAGATGATGAAAGTGCTGGAAGCGGTAGCTGCTGCCGGACATACGCCACCGTTCAGCGCATAAGTGATGACATGGAAAAGCGGTCATGCCGGGGAGCATGACCGCTGGAATATCAGTAACAACTTTATTTTTTCCGAAGTTTCAACTCAATGCCTTTTGGAACAGCTATATCCCGCAACAGTTTTGCGATAACAGAAGCCTGTTCTTTCTTCCCCATACTTTGAAAATCCTTATCGGATTTAACTGTTTGCAAGATATTTTCAATTTCTTTAATCGTTAAGAGATTGACTGCAACACAGAATAGATTTTTTCTGCGCCCGTCATTATAGTGTGACAAGAGGAAATCCAATAATTTGCGCTTTTCTTCCTGTTCAGCATTATAGGCGGGAATCCCTATCTGGCTGGCTTTTTCCATGTCATTCATTTGATTATGATGAGTTATAAAAGAATCAAAATCATCTATATGAGCGTATTTGTCACAAGGGAAGCTGGTACACTGAAAGCAATATTCGATTTTCCCATGTTCAATACTACACTTTGCGATTTTACAACTTTGATTATCAACGCCGCAACCGGAACAATGCCCTGCCAAATTCATAGGACATAATTTACAATTTAGACCACAAAGAGAAAGGTACTGATTGTTACGGACAAACCCTTTCATTGTCACACCCCCTTGTATTGATTAGCTCCATTTTACCATAAGAACAAGAGTTTTTCTACTATGCAATCCCAATCATCTGCTACACAAAAAACGGCGATTTGACCGACCATAAAGAAGCAGATTTGACGCTTTTGCCGCTATACAGACAGCCGCCCCATGTGGTACAATCAAGGTACGGAATAGTGGGGCTGG
>OHNK01000974.1_pt1 | contig 14517 bp, 10 predicted proteins | sample 1569551 | NCBI WGS metagenome assembly OHNK01 (sample SAMEA3879518, study PRJEB24766) | human gut metagenome | biome: human-associated habitat; feature: feces | place: USA | collected 1985/1987 | reverse complement strand
CTCTTCTTTGTCCACTAAGAGGCAGACACTTGTGATCTCCGGATCTTCTGACACAAGCATTGCTTCAAAGGATGGATATGCGCACACCCTGTCGTCATGTCCATAACCCATGATCATGCTGCGGTCAAAGCCGTAATCTCTTGCTTCTCCTGCCGGAACCACCTCGATCTCTGCGGAAAGGAAATCTTCCTCCTCTATACCATATTCTTTGGATAAAAGATTCATGATATTTGCTTTCACTTTTTCTTTTACTTTCTCGTCTTCTGTCTGCATTGGAATGCTTCCGATCAAAAGATCAAGATTTTCACCCTCGATCACTTTTGCAGCTTTCTTCTCTAACTGTTCTCCTGATAAATGGATCAGAAGATCACTCACTCCAAACACCGGATCGCCTGGTTTATCGCCGACATTTACCTTTACAACAGTTCCGTCTTTTTTTGCAATAACACCATGTAATGCCAAAGGTAACGTTACCCACTGGTATTTCTTGATTCCACCATAATAGTGGGTGTCTAACATAGCGAAATCGGTATCCTCATATAATGGATCCTGTTTTAAATCCAGACGTGGTGAGTCAATGTGTGCTCCAAGGATATTCATTCCTTTTTCCATGCTCTCTTTTCCGATTACAAATAAAGCCATGCCTTTTCCCATGTTATTGGCATATACTCTGTCGCCTGCTTTCAATGCTGTATGCTCTGCGATTACCTTTTCAAGATTTACAAAACCTGCTTTTTCTGCTTTCTCCACAAAAGAAGTAACGCACTCGCGCTCTGTCTTGCAATCAGAAATAAACTTGCGGTAATTCTCTGCGAACTGAAATACTTCCTCCCGTTTATTTCCTTCCGGGTATTTTTCCCATGCAATTTTGTTTTCCATAATTTTGTCTCCAAATCTAACTATATATTTATAACGGTTTTTCCGCTATATGCAAAAATGTAAATATGTCGTCTCCGGCTTAATCGTCATCATCATGACCTTTTGTGATATTCTCCTGCACACGGCGGTAAAGCTCCTGTGCTGCATTGTATCCCATCTTTTTCTGTCTGTGATTGACAGCTGCCGCTTCGCAAATAATTGCCAGGTTTCTGCCGGGACGGATCGGAATGTTGTGGCAGACAATCTTGTTGCCCAGATATTCCGTATATTCCTCTTCCAGTCCGAGACGGTCGTATTCTCTGTCCTTGTCCCACTCTTCCAGACGGATTACGAGGTCGATATTCTGTGTCTCGCGGACACTCGAAGCACCGAACAGCGCCTTGACGTCCACAATACCAATACCGCGCAGCTCGATAAAGTGCTTTGTGATATCCGGTGCGGTTCCGACCAGTGTTTCCTCACTGACCTTGCGAATTTCTACAACATCGTCCGTTACCAGACGGTGTCCTCTCTTAATCAGCTCCAGCGCCGCCTCGGATTTACCGATTCCGCTCTCGCCTGTAATCAGGACGCCTTCGCCATATACGTCAACCAGTACGCCGTGCACAGAAATGCAGGGTGCCAGCTTGACATTCAGCCAACGGATCAGCTCTGCCGTAAACGAACTTGTCGCACGCTTGGTCATCAGAAGCGGAACGCCTTTTTCAATGGCAATTTGCCGAAACAGCTCATCCGGATGCAGTTCACGACAGAAAATAATGCCGGGAATCGGGTAATCCAAAAGCTTCTCCAGCATCTCCTTCTCTTCTTTTTCCGACATTCTCTTAACATAAGAGTATTCTACGAATCCAATCACCTGCAGACGGGTCGCCTCAAAGTGTTCAAAATAGCCCGCCATAGGAAGTGCCGGTCGGTTGATATCCGGCAACGTAACCTTAATCCCCTTCAGATTGATTTCAGGAGTCAGATTTTCCAGCTTCATTTTTTCCGCAATCTTCAATAAACTGATGCTTGCCATAATCCATCCTCTCTTTTCCAGGACATGCAGACAGTAGTTCCTGACATCAGGAACTCTGTTTTTATGCCATACTTTGTTTTATTTTATCACAGATCATTATTCCCGGCAATCTTCCTCTTGGTGGTTATGAAAAAATTCATAGATTTCTTCCGCCACGGACATTGGCAAATCTGCCTGCATCGCAATCTGCTCTGCCGTCGCGTCCCGGATCTCATAAATCGATGGAAAGCTTTTCATCAGCGCCTTTCTCCGCGCAGGGCCCACGCCCGGGATTTCATCCAGCACGCTCTTGACCTGATCCTTGCTGCGCAGTGACCTGTGGTATTCGATTGCAAACCGGTGCGCCTCGTCCTGCACTCTTGTAATCAGCTTGAAGGCTTCAGAATTGCGGTCGATCGGCAGCTCCACATTGTGAAAATAAAGTCCTCTCGTCCGATGGTTGTCATCCTTTACCATGCCGCAGACCGGAATGTTTAAATGCAGCTCGTCCAGCACCTGCTGCGCGATGTTGACCTGCCCGCGTCCGCCATCCATCAGCAAAAGGTCCGGAAACCGTGCAAAGCTTCCGAACTCCCCGGACAGATTTTTTTCTTCCAGCTCTTTCGTCTCTTTTAAGCCGTGTTCAAAGCGTCTCGTCAGAACCTCGCGCATGCAGGCATAGTCGTCCGGTCCTGCTACCGTTTTGATTCTGAATTTTCGGTAATCGCTGCGCTTGGGCTTGCCCTTTTCATAAACGACCATCGAGCCGACATTTTCAAAGCCGCTGATGTTGGAAATATCGAACGCCTCCATCCGGTCGAGCATCGGTAAATCCAGCAGCTGTGCGATCTGCCGCACCGCACCGACCGTACGCGCCTCGTCACGCGCAATTCGCTCCCGGTCTTTTTCCAGGACGAGCTTTGCATTTTTTTCCGCAAGCTCCACCAGCTTTTCCTTCTGTCCCTTCCGCGGCACGCGGATATATACCCTCGCGCCCCTGCGTGCGGTCAGCCATTCTTCTAATACCGGTATGTCATCTATTTCTTTCTGTAAAATCAATTCCCGCGGTACGAACGGTGTTCCGGCGTAAAACTGTTTCACAAAATCCAGCAGAATCTGCGCCTTATCCGAATCCTCCACATGCGTCATATAAAAATGCTCGCGCCCGATCAGCTTGCCGCTACGCACGAAAAACACCTGTACCACTGCGTCGCTTCCGTCCTTGTCCAGCGCGATGATGTCCTTATCCTCCCCGTCGCTGTCCGTGATTTTCTGCTTCTGGGACACCTGCTTTACGCTGTTGAACAGATCGCGGTACCGGGCGGCTTCCTCAAATTCCAGGGCCTCCGCCGCTTCTTCCATTTTTTTCTGCAGATCGTTTAAAATCATATTATAATTGCCGTTTAAAAACTCCAGCGCCTTGTCCACATGTGCCCGGTACTCCTCGCGGCTCACATAATCCTGACACGGAGCCATACACTGCCCGATGTGATAATTTAAGCACGGGCGCTCCAACCCACAGTCCCGTGGCAGTACCCGGTTACAGGTACGCAATTTGAACAGCTTATTTAATAGCTCGATCGTATCCTTGACCGCCGCCGCAGAGGTAAACGGCCCGAAATACTTCGATTTGTCCTTTTTCATCAGTCTGGAAAACTGCACGCGCGGATATGCCTCCCCGACTGTGACCTTAATATAGGGATAGGTTTTATCATCCTTGAGCAGTGTGTTGTATTTCGGATTGTGTTCCTTGATCAGATTGTTTTCCAGAACCAGGGCTTCCAGCTCCGAATCCGTCACAATATATTCAAACCGGGCTATCTGCGTTACCATCTTTTCAATCTGTGGTCCGCGGTTAATTTTCTCACGGAAATACGACTGTACTCTGCTGCGCAGGCGAATCGCCTTGCCGACATAAATGATATTGTCCTGTGCGTCGTGCATCAGGTACACGCCGGGCTTCTGCGGCAGTTTTTTCAGCTCTTCTTCTATTACAAACATGTCGCGTTCTCCCCTTCTAATACAGCAGGGACTATGTTTCCATAGTCCCTGACAAACGTTCTTTCACTCCGGTTCTGCCGCCATGCTTAACACTTCGTGTATAGCATTTACGATGAGCTTCCCTATTTCTTCTCGTCGTCCGGAAGGGAGGCTCCTGAAAAACGTCCTACCGGTCCTTTATTCTCCGGCTTCGGCGTCGGAGGAATCCAGGGCTTATCCTGTTCCTGGCTCTGTTCGGTGTCAGATGGATCCGCCGGCTGCTGTGCATCTCCCGGCTGCTGTGTATCTCCCGAGAAAAAGCTGTCTTCTCTTTCCTGCTGCTGGCGTGCGAACTCTTCCCATGGCTTCGGCGTGGAAGACTGCGGCTGCGCTTCGGTGTCTGTGCCCGATGCAGGTGCTGTGCCATAGCTGTTTCCTGAATCGGACTGACTCGGGTTCGCCGTGTCTGCAGTCTGTTCTGCCGCCTTCATCTGCGCGCCGGCAGTCTGCTCCGGTTCTTCCTGCGGCAGTCCCTTGGCCTGTCTGTAGATCTGCATAAATTCCTTGCCGGTGATCGTCTCTTTTTCAATCAGATGCGCCGCCAGCTGATCCATCACCTCACGGTTTGCGGACAGCAGCTCCAGTGCTTCCTGATAACATTCTTTCAGGATACGCATGACTTCCTGATCGATCTCAGCCGCCGTCGCATCGGAGCAGTTTAAAACCGCCCTGCCGTCCAGATACTGGCTTTCTACGGATTCCAGCCCAATCAAACCAAACTTTTTGCTCATACCGAAACGGGTTACCATAGAGCGTGCCAGACCGGTCGCCTGCTCGATATCGTTCGAAGCGCCTGTCGTTACCGTATCAAATACAATTTCTTCCGCCGCGCGGCCGCCCAGATAGCCGACCAGCATATCATGGATTTCCGCCTCGGTGTTTAAATACTTTTCTTCTTCCGGCACATGCATGACATAGCCAAGAGCCCCCATCGTACGGGGCACGATCGTGATCTTCTGCACGGGCTCGGAATTTTTCTGCAATGCCGCAATCAGCGCATGACCTACTTCATGATAGGATACGATCTTACGCTCCTGCGCGCTCATGATCCGGTCTTTTTTCTCCTTGCCGACCAGTACCTGCTCGACCGCTTCAAACAGATCCTTCTGGCAGACATATTCCCTGCCCTCTTTGACTGCATTGATCGCAGCCTCGTTGATCATATTGGCAAGGTCAGAGCCGACCGCGCCGCTCGTCGCGAGCGCAATTGCATCGAAATCAACCGTTTCGTCCATCTTGACGTCTTTGGCGTGCACCTTGAGGATCTCTACGCGTCCCTTTAAGTCGGGCTTATCTACGATAATCCGGCGGTCAAATCGTCCCGGACGCAGCAGTGCCTTGTCCAGAATCTCCGGACGGTTGGTCGCCCCCAGAACCAGAATTCCCTTCGAAGTATCAAAACCATCCATCTCAGAAAGCAGCTGGTTCAGCGTCTGCTCACGCTCTTCATTTCCGCCGCCGTATTTGGAATCTCTGCTTCTGCCGATTGCATCAATCTCATCGATAAAGATGATACAGGGCGCATTTTTCGTCGCTTCTTTAAACAGGTCGCGCACGCGCGATGCACCGACACCGACGTACAGCTCGATAAAATCGGAACCGGTCAGCGAAAAGAACGGAACCTTCGCCTCTCCGGCTACTGCCTTTGCCAGAAGCGTCTTACCGGTACCGGGAGGGCCGACTAACAGCGCACCCTTGGGCAGCTTTGCGCCGATCTTCACATAGCGCTGCGGATTGTGCAGGAAATCGACAACCTCCTGCAGCGACTCCTTTGCTTCGTCCTCGCCTGCTACATCCTTAAACGTGATTCCGGTTTCTTTCTGTACATAAACCTTTGCGTTGCTCTTGCCGACGCCCATCGGACCGCCTCCGCCCATCCGCCGAAATAGCAGACTTAAAAGCAGCCACATAACGACAATCGGAAGCACATAGGTCAGGATCATCGTCAAAATCAGTCCGGAGCTGTCCGGAACATCCTTGCCGTAGCTTGCAACCTTATATTCTTTTAAGTACGCCGTCAATGCATCATCCGACTGTGCCTTACCGGTATAATAGGTTACCTCCGGCATCGCAGAAAACAGTGTCTTCTGGTTTGTCTGCTGCAGTTTGAGATAAATCGTATCGTCATCCCAGGTAACCTCTGCCGCCTTGCCGTCTTCTACCAGCTCCTGAAATTTCCCATAGGTGATTTCCTGATTGGTTGCATTATTGATCATCCGCATAAACAGGCTCATGGAAATCAACGTCACAATCGCCGCAATCGCCAACAGGATCAGGCTCGTCCGCCTCGGATTGTTCTGTTCCGATCCTCCGGAACCGTTCGGTCCCTGGGATCCGTTGCCGGAACCATTTCCATTTCCGCCGTTAAACGGGTTCATATTATTATCCATTCGATTTAACCTTTCTTTTCGTCCGCTTCATGCATGGAAGCCACGATAGTACCATAATTATAGACATTTCGATAGGATAAATCAATACGCAAAGTCCAAAATAGAATTCTGCTCTACGGCTCAAACGCGCTTTTTACCGATATGGATTTCCGGAACCGCCACATTTTCATAAACGATATCCTGATCCTCTCCGCACACCTCTGCAGGGTCTGCGTCGTCATCTCCTTTTAAGTGAATCTCCGGAACTGCCAAATTTTCATTTTCCACTTTGTATTTTGCCGCTTTTTCTTTTCTTTTTTCCCAAAACATCATTTCTCCCCCTTGCTTTACAGGAAATTGATAAACAGCGTAATGACAAGGCTGTTGATAAAATCCGCAAACAGGCTGCCCACAATCGGGATCAGCAGATATGCCTTTACAGACGGCACATATTTTTCACACACTGCCTGCATATTTGCCATCGCATTCGGTGTAGCCCCCATACCGAAACCGCAGGTACCGGAACAAATAACCGCCGCATCATAATCTTTTCCCATGACGCGGAACACTACAAAATAAGTGTACAGAAACATCAAAAGCACCTGTCCTGACAGCAACAGGAGCATCGGCACAGCCAGCTCCGCCAGCTGCCACAGCTTCAGCGTAATCATCGCCAAACCAAGGAACATGGAAAGGCTGATACCACCAATGCCATTGATTTCCCCCATATAGATAGGAAATTTCCCAGTATATTCACTCAGGTTCCGCATCACGGCGGCTACGATCATCGCACCAATATAAATTGGAAACGTCATTCCTGTCATCGATAAAACCTGAGACAACACCGTTCCGATTCCCATCGCCAGAACCAGCTGAAAGAATGCAGCCGGATACTGTTTTACATGGCGTTCATGTTTTTTATCTTCTTCCAGCAGAAGGCTGTCATCCTCAGGAATCGCCGTTTTCAAAAGATTGCGCTTTTCAACCAGCCGTTCGCCGAGCGGTCCGCCCATCACGCTGCCTGCCACCAGGCCAAACGTCGCTGCCGCCGTACAAACCGTCGTTGCCCCGGAAATTCCGAAGTCCTCCAGCACGGGACCAAACGCACCCGCCGTACCGTGTCCGCCCGTCATCGGAATCGAGCCGGTACACATGCCGACCAACGGATCGAGGTGCAAAAACTTCGCCAGGCCTACCGCAGTTCCGTTCTGCAGCACGATCAGACCGATTACCAGTCCCAGAAAGATAATCATGGATTTCCCGCCGCTTTTCAGAACCTTCAGATTTGCCTGAAAGCCTACGGAGGTAAAGAAAAACACCATGAATACTTCTTTTAAAATATCGTCAAATACAAACTCCGCAATTCCCGTCACATAGCAGATACATGTTGCCACTGCAAAAATAACGCCGCCGATTACCGGCGCAGGAATACAAAACCGCTCCAGCAGCCAGCACTTTTTTCTTAAATATCTTCCAAGCATCAGAGCAAGCACTGCAACTGCCATTGTCTGATACATATCCAGTTCAATTCTCACTCTTTTCTCCTCTGCTCTCATAATACCGCTCTGCACCTTTGTGGAACGGAACCGAAATTCCGGCTACAGCAGCGTCTGCGTCCGTAATCAGCTCCACCGGCAGCGCAAAATCCAGCTCCTGCTGTTCCTCAAATAAAAGCGCCGTCAGTTCCTCCACCACCTCTGCAGAAACGCTATCGCTCGCCAACAAGACCGCTTTTACGCCAACCGTCGAAACATCCTCTTCCTGTCCCGGATAGGTTCCAGCTGCAATAATACAGCTGTCATAAACCGGATAGCTCTTTTTCAGACGTGCCGCAGCAGCGTTGTCAACATTCAGGAACCGGATTCCTGTCCGCTGCGCCAGATTCGTAATTGCAGCCGTCTGCACTCCTGCCGTACAGAAAAATGCGTCGATCGTGCCATTTTCCAGCTCCTTCGCAGCCTCTGTGTAATTCAGGGAAACTTCCTCCACCAGCTTTTCGTTCAGACCGTATGCCGCCAGAATCTGCAGCGCGTTCTGCTTCGTCCCGGACTCTTCCTCACCGATGCTGACCCTGTGTCCTTCCAGCTCTTCCACCGTCGAAATTTCAGAGTCTGCGCGCACCACAATCTGACACGCTTCTTCATAAACGCCCGCTACAGCCCCGAATCCACGGATCGGCTCTGTTCCCTGAAACTGCCCGGTTCCGTTCCAGGCATCCTCCAGCAAATCCGCCTGACACAGCGCGAGCTGAATATAATTCTGGGATAAAAGCCGGAGGTTTGCAGCCGATCCGGCGGTCATACGCACCTCAATCTCCCTGTTGTTCGTCTCGGATTCCAGCTTTGCAAACGCATCGGAAAATGCCTGATACGTTCCTCCAAGTCCCGCAGCACCCATTTTCAGCCGACCGCTGTCCCTGCCGCAGCTAGACAGCAGCAGAAGCGCCGCCAGAAAAATTCCAATTCTTTTTTTCATTCTGTCTCCATTCCTATGCCATCATTTCCACCAAACAATAGAATGCACGCTCTGCAAGCATTCTATTGTCATGAATCATAGCGGAAAAAGCCTGTAAAATCAAGCGTCAGTTCCTTTCCGCGAAATATCTGCAGATTTTTTCTCAGGAAACGGTAGATTTTTTCTTTCAATGCGTTATATAATTGTGTCAGAGTTTGTCGTGACGAATCCGTCACGATTTTTCAAGTAACTGCTACACTAAAGTTTACACAGGGAGTTTCTTATGAATATCGGTTTTGACAATCAAAAGTATCTGCAAATGCAGTCTGCCCATATCCGCGAACGAATTTCCATGTTCGGGGATAAACTGTATCTGGAATTTGGCGGCAAGCTGTTCGACGACTATCATGCGGCCAGAGTACTGCCCGGATTCGAGCCGGACAGTAAATTAAAAATGCTGCTCCAGTTAAAGGATCAGGCAGAAATCGTCATCGCGATCTCCGCCAGTGCGCTGGAAACCAACAAAACACGCCGTGATCTCGGTCTGACTTATGACCTCGAGGTGCTGCGTCTTACAGAAGCATTCCGCAATATCGGTCTTTACGTCGGAAGCGTTGTCATCACACAGTATGCCGGTCAGCCCGCTGCGGACCTGTTCCGCAAAAAGCTCGAAACCCTCGGCATCCGCTGCTATATCCACTATATTATTGAAGGTTATCCGACCAACGTGGAAAAAATCGTCAGCGAAGAAGGCTACGGCAAAAACGATTATATCGAAACCAGCCGTCCGCTCGTTGTCGTAACCGCACCCGGACCCGGCAGCGGCAAAATGGCTACCTGCCTTTCCCAGCTGTATCATGAGCATCTGCGCGGCGTCAACGCCGGCTACGCCAAGTTCGAGACATTCCCGATCTGGAATCTGCCATTAAAGCACCCGGTCAACCTCGCCTATGAGGCTGCTACCGCTGATTTAAACGACGTCAACATGATCGACCCGTTCCATCTGGAAGCTTACGGCGTTACCACCGTCAACTACAACCGCGACGTTGAGATTTTCCCTGTTCTGAGCGCTATTTTTGAAGAAATCATGGGCGAATGTCCTTACAAGTCCCCTACGGATATGGGCGTCAACATGGCTGGCAACTGTATCATCGACGATGAGGCCTGCAAGGAAGCCTCCAAACAGGAAATCATCCGCCGTTATTACAACTGCTTATGCGACTTAAAGCGCGGAAACTCCACGCCCGCCGTTTTGTACAAGCTCGAGCTTCTGATGAAGCAGGCTGGAATTACCGTTGCAGACCGCAAGGTAATTGCTGCTGCCATGAACCGCGAAGAGGCTACCGGCGCTCCCGCCGCTGCCATCGAGCTTCCTGACGGCACTCTGGTGACCGGCAAGACCTCCGACCTGCTCGGCGCATCCGCAGCCTGCCTGCTCAACGCCTTAAAGATTCTTGCAGGCATCGATCATGAGATCCATCTGGTATCTCCGGATGCGATCCACCCGATCCAGACCCTCAAGATCAACTATCTGGGCAGCCAGAACCCCCGTCTTCATACGGACGAAATTCTGATCGCACTTTCCATCAGTGCTGCAACCAGCCCGGACGCTGCCCGCGCCCTGAATGCGGTTCCGCTCTTAAAAGGATGCGAGGTTCATTCCTCCGTCCTGCTTTCCTCTGTAGATGAGGGCATCTTCAAAAAGCTCGGCATGCATCTGACCTGCGAACCGAAAAATGAAGAGAAAGATGTAAAAAAACAGTAAACAGGATTTCCCTATGAAACAATAGAATACACGCTCTGCGAGCATTCTATTGTCATGAATTAAAAATGGCATCCACTCTATCGTGGATGCCATTTTTTACCATTTTTTTACAGCTTCTTTTTATAATGTCCGATGACCGTCACGCCCTCGTTCATAACAATAAACGCATGCGGATCGTATTTGAGCACAATGTTTTTCAGCTGGCCGACCTCGTACTTGGACACGAGAATGTAAAGCATGTTCGACTTTTCATTCGTGTAAGCGCCCGTGCTTTCCAGACGAGTAATTCCTCTGTCCATCTTCTGCAGGATTTCCTGCTCCAGTTCCATGTCGTCCAGCTTCGTGATAATCCGCACCTCGACGTTAATGTTCTGTGAATGCTCGTGATCGACCGCAAACGCGCTGACCGCCGCGTAGATCAGAGAATAAATCACGGTGCTGACGTCAAACAGGAACAGGCAGATTCCGTAAAGTACAGCGTTCGTGATGATATTGACCTTGCCGACGCTGATATTTTTCTTCCATTTGATCAAAAGCAGCGCAATAATATCAGTTCCACCCAGCGATGCCCCCATCCGAAGCGCCGTTCCCATGCCGAAGCCGCACATCAGGGCACCGATCACCGTGCTGCCCAGAATGTCATTATGTAAAAGCGTCTCCGTCGGAATCGGGATAAACGACAAAAATATCGTCACCGCTGTCAGACAGCAAATCGTTTTTACGAAAAACTGTTTTCCAATATCTTTCATACCAAGCAGAAGCACCGGAATATTGATCGCATAATAAATCAGACCCGCGATATCAAAATTCTGAATCGGCAGATGCAGATAACTGACCAAAATCGTTCGTACAATCTGGGCAAAACCCATAATGCCTCCACTGTACAATCCTGCCGGTACGATAAACAAATTGACGCCCGCTGAATAAATTGCCGCGCCCCCGATTGCGATCGCCAGCCGTTTGGATTCTTCTGCAATTTCTCCTTCCAAACGCTGAAATTGTCCCCGTTTTTCTTCTTTTGTCTTTTCCATTCCTGTCCTCCTGCTTTTCCCTGCAGATTTTTATTGCACCAGGCAATCCCTGTATTCTTATGATGTCGGGGTCAAAAGCCCCTACCTTGATGCCTGCGGATTATTCCGTGCTGTGCACTCCCACAACCCTGGCATCATTCTTATTTTACTATGTCTGCGTTTTAGATTCAACCGTTCCGTCACCGCGAATGGTGCGAGTGAACTGTACAGTTCATCCGCACCTGAACACTGCAATGCTCAGGTGCGAAATGAACCGCCGAAACGTTGTTTCCTGTCATACCGATAAAATTCACTGAAACTGCGTTCGGACTACTTTTCGACGGCTTACGCCTCCTGGTCAACCCTACCCAGAAATGTCAGCAAATAGATGCCGCAAATTCCGACCAGCACATAAATAATCCGGCTGATCCACGTCATATCTCCAAAGATCAGCCGAACCAGATCCAGCCGGAACAATCCGATCAGTCCCCAGTTGACAGCTCCAATAAAGACGACGATCAACGCGATATAATCCAGTGTCTTGCTCATTTTTCAGCCTCCTTTCAGATAACATGGCAGGCATGACATAGTCATATAATGCAATGACATAGTCATGAAACGACCCTATCGTTTGAACTGTCTGCCAGCCATTTACAGCGTTTCCGGTTTCCGTCGATTTTATACGCGAAGGGTACGAGTGAACTGTAACAAATTTTCTCTGCAAAAATACCTTGTCATCCGCTATCCGAAAGGATTATGATAAATGCGCAGCGCCCCTGGCGTTATTCCTTATCATGAAAGGAGATTTTTTCCATGGAACAGATGTATATAACACGGCTGGAGCATGTCTGCTCCCGCTTAACCAAAATGGGACTGACTCAGATGATCGTCAGCGATCCTTTGAGCATCCGCTATCTGACCGGCGTATGGGTTGACCCTTACGAACGTCTCTATGCGCTGTACCTGCGCACTGACGGAAAGCATCGCTTTTTCTTAAATAATCTTTTTGTTGTCCCGGATATCGACATCCCGAAAACCTGGTTTTCCGATACAGACGACGGCGTTGCCGTTATCGCGGGGCTGGTGGACGGCAACGTAGACATGGGTATCGACAAAAACTGGCCCGCACGTTTCCTGCTCGCCCTGATGGAGCATCATCCCAATGTCCGCTATGTAAACGCATCCTCCTGCATCGACGGCGAGCGCGCAATCAAGGACGAATATGAGCGTCAGAAAATGCGCGAGGCGTCCCTTTTAAACGATGTCTGCATCGAAAAAGCTGCCGCCCATATCAAAGCAGGCATGACCGAGCTGGAATGCGCGGATTATATCCGCTCCCTCTATAAAGAAGCCGGATGTATAGAAAGCTTTTCCACCATAGTTTCGTTCGGTGCAAACGCTGCTGACCCGCACCACGAGCCTGACGACACCGTATTAAAGCCCGGTGACGGCATCGTTATCGATATGGGCTGTGAAAAAGAGGGCTACTGCTCCGATATGACCCGTACCTTTTTCTGCGAAACGGCCGATCCCGACTACGCTGCGATCCACGACCTCGTCCGCAGCGCCAACGAAAAAGCGGAAAGCCTGATTCGTCCAGGCGTGCGTTTCTGCGATCTGGACAAGGCGGCGCGGGACGTGATCTCCGAAGCAGGATACGGCGAATATTTCACGCATCGTCTCGGACACTCCATCGGCATGCAGGCCCATGAAGCCGGCGACGTCAGCCAGGGCAATTCGGCTGAGGTTCAGGAGGGCATGACCTTCTCCATCGAACCCGGCGTCTATCTGCCCGGCAAATTTGGCGTTCGCGTAGAAGACCTTGTGTTAGTCACTGCTGACGGCTGCGAGGTTTTAAACCACGCCGACAAACATTGGAAAGTCATTGGCTGACCTGCCGCCGCATTCTATTCTCTAAAAAATTTGTACACAACAATAGAATGCACGCTCTGCGAGCATTCTATTGTCATGAATAAAAGGTTGCGCTGCAGGCATTCTATTGTTACGGGAAAAGGACAGACCATTTTGAACGTCTCACTTTCGGACAGTTCAAAAGATCTGTCCATTTTTTTATTTTATGTTCTCATGTAAACTATAAGTATGTTAAAATAGAAAAAAAACTGATTTTTGTCTATTTATAAACTTGCAAACAGTCAAAGGAGCCGTTATGACGAAAAATGACATTACTCGCGGTCTGATCGATTTTGCAGTCAGCCAGTGCCTCAAAAATATAAAAGAAGATCCATACAGAAGTATCCGTCGTCTGGCTGACCTCGGACGTCAGTTTGCCAAGGGACGTTTTCAGGAAGAGCTTTTTTCCCTCTTCCAGAGATTGCTGCTCAACGAAGACGGTCCTTATTATGAAATGCTAAAGCAGCTGGTTTCTTCCGTCGATACCGACTCCCTCAAGACGCTCGGCATCAATATCGGCTATAATTCCTGGACCTGCGGCGCTTCCCGGCTCCGTCAGATCACCGCTGAAAAAGACTATCCGCACTGGCTTGCAGAGATCTCCCTTTCTCCGGAAAGCTCTGCCTCCCAGTTAAAAGAACAGCTCTCCGCCGCCCTGAAAAATGGTACCTACGCGTTCCGTCTCCATATGCCTGCCCAGAGCATTACCACAGACACCAGACAGCTTGGGCTTATCCGCGAATTTCCTGACTGCAGCTTTTTCCTCGACTTCATGGACACCGACTGCACCTACTCGGACGACCTTCTGGAACTCACCTGCAGCTGCGACAACCTCGCATTTCTGGTTCCGTTCGGCTCCCTGCAGAGTCGTCAGCTTGTCGACCTTTTGAACGCACGCCAGCGTATCTACGGTGTCTGCCGCACATACGACAATACAAACGCGGCTGAAAGGATCTCCGACTCACAGATTTCCGAGATGCTTTCCTGGGGCAGCCCTCTGCTCTTCTTCCTGGCTGCTGCCGATACAACGCAGGATAACCGGCTTCTTGTCGACAATGCCATTTTAGACGCCCGTCTCCACCAGACGTATCC
>OHNK01000960.1_pt1 | contig 14737 bp, 10 predicted proteins | sample 1569551 | NCBI WGS metagenome assembly OHNK01 (sample SAMEA3879518, study PRJEB24766) | human gut metagenome | biome: human-associated habitat; feature: feces | place: USA | collected 1985/1987 | reverse complement strand
TATATTGGACAGTAAGGCAATAGTTCCTAATTCCGCTCCTTTATATTCGGTTATGAAGATGCTTGACTTCTCGCCTTCGTCTTCTTTTCCTTTTACAGGCTTGTCACAATAATGGAAGCGGCAGTCGCGGAGCTTCTTGTTATAGACATTGGCCTTCTTGTTCTTTTCCCTTGTCTTTTTCTGGATGCCGGCGATATCCTCCCTTTCTTTCTTGGAGTCCTTGATTTTTTCCTCAATGATAGGAACGATGTCCTTGTGTTTGTAGAGGTAATTGTCAAGGTTCCTGGATACGAAGTCATTGACAAAAGTCCTGATGGTAGGGCCCCTGTCGATTTTGATCGCTCCGTCTGCGCCTTTCACCGGGTTTCCGTTCTCGTCGCGCTCCTGCTTCTCCCACATGTATGTGGAACCGAGCTTGGTCTTGGTCTGGCCTTCGAACTGAGGCTCCTGGATGAGGATGCTTATGGCTCCGACGATGCCCTGACGGCAGTCCTGCGGCTCGTAGTCTTTCTTGAAGAAATCCTTGAATGTCTTTGCGATAGCCTCCCTGTATGCTGCGAGGTGGGTGCCTCCGTCGCGGGTATATTGTCCATTGACAAAAGAGTAGATGTTCTCGCCGTAGCTGTCGCCGTGGGTGAGGACTATTTCAATGTCTTCTCCTTCTAGGTGAATCGGCGGATATTTCGGCTCCTCCGTCATTCTTTCATTGACAAGGTCCAGCAGACCGTTGTCCGATTTGTAGGATGTGCCGTTCAGGACAAGTGTAAGACCTCTCTTGAGATAAGAGTAGTTCTTTATCATTGTCTCGACAAAATCCATGTTGTACGCGTAGTTGCCGAACATCTGGGAATCCGGTGTGAATTTCACGAATGTTCCGTTCTTTTCGGTAACGCCTGTCTTTTTTCCTGAATCTTGGAGTTCTCCCCGCTCGTATCTCGCCCATGAACTTTCGCCGTCCCTGAAGGACTCGATATAGAACTCAGATGACAATGCATTGACAGCCTTGCTTCCGACACCGTTCATTCCGACAGACTTCTTGAAACTCTTGTCGTCGAACTTTCCTCCTGTATTCAGGTTGTTTGTAGCCTTTACGACTGAATCCAGCGGAATTCCTCGTCCGAAGTCTCTCACGGTTACAGTATTGTCCTCGATTGTTATCTGAATCTGCTTGCCGTGCCCCATCGCGAATTCGTCAATGGAGTTGTCGACAATTTCCTTCAGGAGTATGTAGATACCGTCGTCAGGGTTGTTTCCGTTGCCCAGTCTTCCGATATACATTCCTGAGCGCTGGCGGATATGCTTGTTCCATTCCAGCGTCCTGATCGAGTCGTTATTGTACTGTACTTCTTCTGCCATATGTCTTTAAGTCAATGCTGTTTTGTGCGTGGGTATTTCCGGCCGCATTGCGTCCTCTCTGAGGAACTGTGGCTGTCAACTGCTGCCGATAACGCATATATGTGCAAAATTACGAAAAAAAACGGATTTTCGCCATTCTTTGACAGGACTCGAGTTTATCGATGAGTTTTGATAGTTCGAAAAATTATGATATTTTCGCAGTTTGTAATATTGGAATATATACCTTTTATTGAAGCCTTTTGGGCGGCGGAATTCCGGTTCGGCGAACTTTCAATGCCGTATTCCGGAGCCCGTAACTGAGGTGAACGCATAGGCGGAGTGCCTCATAGTAAACTATTTGTATGAGGAAATTTTTATTTGCAGCTTTGCTGCTGACAGTTGGCTCGATGTCTTTCGCAAAAACTCCTGAAAAGAAGTTTGACAGGGGGCTTGGAGACGCGAGCACCGTTTTTATTCCCAAGGGAATGATGACATTGGGAACATCCATTTCGTACAACAGGTATTCGGCCGGAAATGGTGATGTGGGATATGAACTGATGTCTCTTATAACCGGACTGGAGGGTACTCTTTCCACAGTCAAGATTTCTCCTGCCGCGTTCTATTTCATCGGCAAGAATACTGCGGTCGGAGCCCGTTTCGGCTATTCTTATACGTCAATGCATATGGACAAGGCTTCTATAAGTCTGGATACTGACAACAATTTCGATTTCTCAAACCATTATTTCGAGAGCCAAAAGTATCTGGGCCAGTTTGCGGTCAGGAACTATGTGCCGCTTTTCGGCAGCCGCGTCTTCGCCATGTTCAATGAAATCAGAATCGGAGGAAGCAAGGGCCGGGGCAAGTCTTACCAGATGGACGGTGATGAGAAGGATGGAACTTTTTCGGATTCTTACGCTCTAAATATCGGTGTCTATCCGGGATTGACAGCGTTCCTTACTAATAATCTTTCTTTCGAGCTGTCTCTCAGCGTGTTGGAGTGTAACTATTCATATACGAAACAGACTAAGAACCAGGTATATACCAGCTCGTTGTCTCACTTCGGAACTACTTTCAAGCCGAACCTTCTGGGTGTGGGTTTTTCCATTATGTATTATTTCCAGGTTGGAAGACGTAGCGATAAGTAGCGGATATGAGGAATAGGATTTTAGTTGCCGCATCTGTCATTCTGGCATTGACCGGGTGCGAGATAGAAAATGATATGATGATTCCGAAGGATGTGGCGGGATACGAGTCTTTCGAAGTTGAGGATCAGGTAAGTTCCTCTGTCAATACTTCCAAGCTGACTGTGACTGTCACGATGCCGGCGGATTATGACTTGCATTCGTTGACGATTTCCAAGGTCAAATATACCGTTCCGACCAGATTCAAGGAGTCTCAGCTGGCTGTCGGTGATCATGTGGATTTGTCTGATACTCTGCGAGTAAGGCTTATGGCGTTCCGCGAATTCGAGTGGAAACTGATTGCGGTAAATGCTGATCCGGGTGCTCCTGTCGAGGGCCGTCAGCTCTATAATATGAGTTTTGACAATTGGGCGATGGCCGGCAAGGGATGGTATCCTTATGCCGCTGACGCTTCTGATAATGAAAAGTCGATATGGACTACCGCGAACAAGGGTACTGCTGACCTTCTGAACAGGAACACCACGACCCCTGAGGAGTCTTTTGTTGCTGTTCCCGGTCCCGGAAAATATGCAGCCAAACTGAGCAGCCAGTGGATTCTTATCAAGTTCGCTTCCGGAAATATCTATACCGGGGAGTTCTGTGGTCTTAAGGGTACCAAGGGCGCCGATCTGGCCTGGGGTATTCCTTTCACCGAAAGGCCGAAATCACTTCACGGCTATTATTGCTATCAGCCTGTGGCGATCGACAATGCGGATGATTCGCATAAGGATCTGCTCGGCAAGATGGATATAGGTCAGGTCCAGATTATTCTGGCCGACTGGGACAAGAACAAGTGGTCCGGCTATCCGGATGGTGCCATAGATGACAAGGGGCGTTTCCATGTAGTGAATTCTGACAATCAGTTTGTCGATTATGAAAATGACCCGGCAATCATCGGATATGGCAATTTCGAGTTCAGCAAATGGATGGACAACTATGAGGAGTTTGACATTCCTATCACTTATCGCAGTGACCGTACTCCGTCTGTAGTTGTAATAGTTTCTGCCTCCAGCCGTTACGGCGACTATTTCACCGGCGGCAACGGTACGGTCCTCTATCTCGACGAGTTTTCATTTGTGTATTAGTCGCGGAGACATATGGTTTTTGGCGGTGTCTTGGATGTCAAGGCACCGTTTTCTGTTGTCCTCCCCAATGGAATTGTTAAAAAATCATCTTCAAAGTTTAAAAATCATAAAAATCTTAGCTGCTCAAGACATCTTGAGCCACTTTTGTTCACTTTTCGGAATTTTTTTGCATACTATTGCAGCCTTGAATGACATGGACATCCTCATATCATACTCAGGAGTTCGTGTCTGGATTTTTGTTTAATAATTATAAAAAAACTAACTTTATGGGCGAAATCGTCAAGGCGAGATACATCAATCCTCTTATTGATTGGGGATTCAAACGCCTCTTCGGGAGTGAAGTGAATAAAGACATCCTCATTGAATTTCTGAAAGTTATCTTTCCGGAATATGAGATTGAAGACATTACTTATATTCCTGCTGAGCAGTTGGGACTGATGGAAGAGGACAGAAAGGCTGTGTTTGATGTTATTTGCAGAGCAAAAGACGGGAAGGATTTCCTTGTCGAAATGCAGCACGCTACTCAGGAACACTTTTTCGAGAGGGCATTGTATTATACTTCATTTCCGATAATGAAGCAGGGCAGGAAGGCGCATACAGATGAAGTGACTGGTGTCAAGAAGGAGTGGAACTATGAACTGGACGGGGTGTATTTTCTCGGGATTCTGAACTTCAAGTACGAGGATGACGACCTTATCGAGCACAGGTATTGGCTCCGGGAGGCTACAACTGGCAAGACGATGACCGACAAATTGAAGTTTGTATTTATCGAGGTCGCGAAATTTGACAAGAAAGAGGATGAGTTGGACTCCGATCTTGATAAGTGGCTTTATATTTTGAAGAACTTGTCAATGCTTTTGGAAAGGCCGGCAGCGTTGCGTGACAAAATATTCAAAAGAATTTTTGACGTCGCGGAGATAGCGGGTCTCAACAACATTGACAGAATAAATTACATTAAGGATATGACTACAGCACGTGACACTTTCAATCAGATTGAATATGCGAAGAAGACAAGTCATGAGGAAGGACGCGAAGAAGAGAGGAACAGCATCGTACTGAAGATGCTGCAGAATAATCTGCCTGTTCAAATTATCTGTGATGTTACAGGTCTGTCTATGGAAGATGTCCTGAAGTTACAGAAAGATTCATAGTGCGACATCCTTGAAGTTTGTAATGTAATCGTCTCCGCTCTTCGTATGACATCGAAGAACGGAGACGATTCCTTGGTACTTATTTATTTCGTACTACCTCGCGACTAATTCGACTAAAATATGTTTGAATTATTGTTTCATGCAAGTATCTAAAAAATAAAATATGATACGTTACTTGGATTTAATCCGATTCTCTCAACCGAACTTATACATTGATTGTCTTCGTGATAAGAAATATGCCATTTTGCTTCCGGAAAAGACTCGTTAATTTTCTTGAAATAATCTTGATCCATAACACCCAAAGAGTGCCCGATGACTACGATGTTATCAATGGATAGAGGCTGCAAAAAAGCCTTCAATACACTATCAGGGGCGTGAACTGCATCAACTGTTTTTCTGAAATGTCTGATGTGCTCGATAATATTGTAAATATTGTAGTTCTTGTCGGAAACGGCGTTGAACATTTTGCTGATTTCATCGTCATTTAAATTATGTCCATAGAGATATCCGGCAAATGCCTCGGAAGCATTGACGTCGTTCCTACTGATATAGCCATGTATGTGTAAAATATTCATGCTCTTCACTTTATACAGGAGCTCTAATGTGTCTGTGTAGTTGAATGATATGTAGTAAGCTTCTGGATATGTCTGAATTGTTTTCTTAATGCAATCCATTGGTTGGATCTCATTTATTTTGTCTTTAAGCTCATTTACCCAATCACGAAGCGCCACATTTAACTCGCCTTTGTCGACGTTTTTGTGGTTTTTGATATATTCAATATCCGGCGCCCCCAGTGCTTCCTCAAAGTTTGCCCATAACTCTGGTGAGTTGGTTGGTGAGTTGGCTGATGAGTCGGTTAATAATTTGGGAAATTCCAAAGGCAATAGTTCATATAAGCTTTTATAATATTCCGTGCCTTTACAGTATTTAGCAAAATCTGAATATTTGGAATGGAGCCCATGCGCAAGGTCAAAGCCGTTGCCGATAATAAACAGGATTCTATTATTCATATTAAACGATATTGATGTTATATTATTGTTATAAATAGTATCTAATCTATGTTTTCTACAAATTCTTTACACATCGGACAGAGTAAAGACATTTTATATTACCTTCAGAAATCAAAATCTCATTACTGTCAAAATCAAGATATTCCGCATATTTGTCATTTTGATTACCTTTATCAGCTGACCAGTAGCAGCCGATAACGTCTATGTCACCTCCACCTCCAAATCCCGTTGCCGGGAAAAATACTGCAGAACTATTGCCATGTTGGGAGATGCTGCCAGAAAACTTATATCCGTTCATGCCATTATAATTAATAAACTTGGAAGAACTCTTTATCAGAGAATTAAGTTCAGATTTCATGGGAAGTCTCCATCCTGATGGACAAGTTTTCTTCGCATCATCATAATTATATTGCTCTCCATATTTATTTCTCTTGGTTGCTCCTTTGTTTACCGGAGCCCATAGAAGTCCTTCAATTAACATTCCTGTTTTATCCCAATTATCTTCATTATATACCTCTTCCTTTGTTTCATCGTTATCACTTGTTGTTTTTATTATCGTTTTAACACAACGTACGCTGAATAAATGGGATGCTGATAGATAATTATGGGCTGTATAATTACCATTGCCATTATTAACTTCAGATGACGAAAAACCATAAACTGATCTAACATTACTCCAGTAAATACGATTCAAAGCCCAGTATCGGGCTGCGACATCCTTTTTGACGACTTCTTCGCCTGACGCAGAATATCCGCCAGCTGCAGGCAAAAATATTGAAGGTACACTTTTTGAGTATTTTTTGCTTCCAGAGAACCATCGCCCATATATTGCTCCATATCGTGTATAATCCGAATAATGAGAGAATAGAGAATCGCATTCTCTTGGTGTAGGTAATCTCCATCCTGTTGGACACGTTTCTAACGCATCATCACTTGAATAGTATCTTCCCTCCATATTTTTCTCGCTTGCTCCTACATTAACTGGAGCCCATAAAAGTCCATCAATATTAACAGCCTCCCCATATGCCGCGCCTCTATCATCAACATACTCTAGATTGCTTCTGGCTATTAGTCGCACATAATCGGATATGATTTCATTGTAGGTACATGAAATGTTAATTCTTGCATTCAATCCGATATTACTATAAAAGAAATCATCTGTAATACCAGCAGCTGACAGTTTTACGGATAATAACCCGTCTTTAGCTATTGCGGATTTTATGGTCAATGGAACGAAATCGCCTGCTGCTTTGGTTTTCAATGTATAAACGGCTTTGGCGGAAAGGGCTGACTGCCAAACGGATGCGATTTCTTCTGCTGCACTTGCAGGGGCCACCTCGAACTTGAGAGTAAAATCTCCTGGAACGATAGTGCTGCCATCCATTGTATATGGCACAACCTCATATCCATCCTCGTACGTAGGCACGTAAGATATGGATATCACCTTGTTGACAATCTTTGAAATCTGATCTTTTAGCGCAGAAATCTCATCTTGCATTGCCTTAAGTTCAGACTTGACTGATTCGATATTCCCCTCCAATGCGCCAATTCTATCATCAAGTGCTGAAAGTTTCTGTTCCAACGCCGTAACCTCATTGTCAATCCGCTCATTAATCTTGGATATTTCGGCATTGACCTTTTCTGACAACTTTCCGTCAAGGGTATTTATAGCCGAGGAGATGGCTGCAGTATACGCACTTGTGATATCCTCTTTCGACTTGGCGAGTTCATTCTTCATCGATGAGATTTCAGCGGCATTTGCCTCCTGTGTCTTCTTTACGGCATCAAGTTCATTGCTCAAAGACTTGATCAAATTGGCATTGGCCTGTATCTTTTCTGAACTACTTGACTCCAAGTTGCCTATCATCTCCTCCAAGTAGGTTTTCTGAGCGGATAGTTGCGACTCTATCTCTTTCTTCTGTGCATCGAGCTTTGCCTCTGTCTCGGCTATAGTGGAATATGCTGACAATGAATTGCTTATCCACGTTTTTAGCGAAGCCTCCAATGACGCAATAGAAGAAGCTATTTCAGCACGATAGGCAGATTCGATCTCACTTTTAGTCTCTGCTATTGCTGAAATGTATCCTTTACGGATTTCTTCTGCAGTCTTACTTATCTCTTGTTTTATAGGTGCGATGGCTGCTTCGATGTCATCTGCCCATTTTCCTTTAAGTTTAGTCTCCATTGCGGACAATGACTCGGTGAGACTGGCGATTGTCTGTTTCAATGATGCAATTTCCGTAGCGACAGTCTCATATTGGTCAAGGGTAGCAAATGTTGCTGATGCCCAATCTTTAGTGTTCTGTATTTGCCCGTCAATATAAGATTGAAGTTCCTCTATTTTCTTCTCAATCTCAATATCTTTAGATTTCAAAGCTGCAATAGTTGTATTAACACCTTCCAATTTGCTGTCCATCTCAGTTTTCATTGACTTTAACTGAGATAACGTTTCTGACTTTGCAGCTTCAATCGATGCGATCAACTCTTTCTTCATCGCACTGTCACTTGCTTTTGCATCTGTAAGTGCCTGTTCCAATGCTCTTTCGATATCGTTGATTTTTGAATCATTAGCCGCGACCGATTTCTTTAACTCCTCGGCGGTGCCCTGAAGGACTTCTATGTAACTTTTCAGTTCAGAATCAGCAGTTTTTAACTTATTGATAGTCTCATCAATAGCAGAAATCTGCTGCTCCACCGAAGCAACACGCCCCTGAAGAGTCTCTATATCGTCGCCCATCTCGGAAACCCTATTTTTAATGTCGGCAACAGCACTCTCCAGCGTCTTTACTCGTTCTGTCAATGCTGACATTGCGTTTCTCATGTCCTCCATTTCAGAATCAATGCGAGTGTTCAACGCTACTACTTCTTTTGCTATATCTCCTTTTAATCGACCTTCGCAATCGCTGATTGCGGAAGATATTGCTGCCTTATATGACTCTGTCATTTCAACTTTCATGTTTGAAATGCTGTTCTCCAGTTCGGATATCTTAGCCGTGTTTTCAGCTATTGCGCCGGCATTGCTACTGATGGCTTTGGCGTTGTCTGCAATTAGCGAAGCATTCGAGGATATGTCTTCAGAATTCTTGGAAATCTTTTCTGCATTGGAAAGTATCTGCGCGGCAAATGAGTCGGCGGAACCTCCAGCGGTAATTTTCAGGGCATCTATAGCGGCCTTGTTGGAGGATATGGACTTTGTGTTCTCTGAAATGGCTGCTTTATTTGCATTTATCGATTCTTTATTTTCCGCAATTTTTCCCTCGATAACCTTTTGGAGATTATCTATTCGTTCTGAATATGTTTTTCTTAATGAAGTTATTTCTTCATTGATTGCAGTGACATCTGCTCCTACTTGAGTCAGTCTAGATTCGAGGTCGGATATCTTTCCATCAAGTTCTCGCTTCAACTCCACAACTGCTTTCTCGAGGTTTTCTATTGCGGTGGAATTATCTGTTATTGATTTTGTGTTATTGTTGATTTTCTGTGAATTAGATGATATTCTTTCTGCATTGTCAATGATGCTCTGTGCGTTTGAGGTGATATTCTCCTGTGCGGATGTGAGGTCGTTGCGAAGAGTTTGAATCAATTTTGTGTTACCGTTGATTTTCTCCGTAAGGGAACTGCTCAATGCAGTGACCAGACTCTCCAAATATTCTTTCTGAGATTTCAACTGATTCTCAAGATCGGATTTTAAGGAGGTCAGCTTTGCATCAGTCTCACTAATTGTATAGTAGCCTGTCAATGCGCTGTTTACCCATTCTTTCATTGATATTTCAAGTGCGGAGATGGATGCGGCTATTTCTGCCTTATAGGCATTTGTCAGTTCAGTCTTTGCGGTAGATATTGCGTTCGTATATGAGTTTGTTACCTCTTCTGCAATGTCTGCCGATATCTGATCCTTAACTTTAGAAATGGCGGTTTCAAGTTCCTTGGATACTTGTTCTTTGAGATTTTTCTCCAAGGTTTCTACTGAACTGTTTAGACTTTCAATGCTCTGTTTTATGACTGAGATATCAGATGTGATAGCATTATACTGTTCCAATGTTGCAAAAGTTGCTGTCGCCCAGTCTTTTGATTTTTGGAGTTCTTCATCTGCATAGGCTTTGATGTCGGTTATTTTCTTCTCCAGCTCTTTATCCTTGTTCTGGAGTTCTTTAATTGTTTCTTTGAGTTTATCCAACTGCCCCTGCATTTCAATCTTTGCTGCATTTAATTGGGCGATAATGTCGGACTTGGCCATGTTGAGGGCAGCTATCAGTTCTTCTTTCAAATCCTTGTTGTCGGCTTTAGCATCACTGATAGCTTTGTCAAGATCTGCCTTTACTTTGTCGATTTTCCCATCGGATTCCTTGATGGATTTTTGGAGATCAGAGGCGGTGCCCTGGAGTATTTCTATATAGCTCTTGAGTTCTGCATCCGTTTTTTGCAATTGTGGCAGAGACTTGTTAATAGCTTCTACTTGTTGGTTAAGAGAATTAATCTGGGTGTTTTCTATACGATCGATGCGCTCGTCGATACGTTGGATGTCCTTGTCAAAACTATTGCAGCTTGACAGACCCACTAAAAAGAGGAATGCTATCGCCCCCCCCCTAAACTTAGATAAATAATTCATATTTACGATGTTAGCTATGTTGTTGTGATTGTTGCTTGCAATCGTGCAACATCTGTTTATACGAGACAAAGTACGATAATATTATATTAATAATCAAGTTCATAATTGGTTCATATTTAGATCGTTCAATGGATTTGATTTGGCGCCAGATATGCTTTGCCGGTCATTCATGTTGGAAACAAGGCACCGTTTTCTGTTGTCCTCCCCAATGGAATTGTTAAAAAATCATCTTCAAAGTTTAAAAATCATAAAAATCTTAGCTGCTCAAGACATCTTGAGCCACTTTTGTTCACTTTTCGGAATTTTTTTGCATACTATTGCAGCCTTGAATGACATGGACATCCTCATATCATACTCAGGAGTTCGTGTCTGGATTTTTGTTTAATAATTATAAAAAAACTAACTTTATGGGCGAAATCGTCAAGGCGAGATACATCAATCCTCTTATTGATTGGGGATTCAAACGCCTCTTCGGGAGTGAAGTGAATAAAGACATCCTCATTGAATTTCTGAAAGTTATCTTTCCGGAATATGAGATTGAAGACATTACTTATATTCCTGCTGAGCAGTTGGGACTGATGGAAGAGGACAGAAAGGCTGTGTTTGATGTTATTTGCAGAGCAAAAGACGGGAAGGATTTCCTTGTCGAAATGCAGCACGCTACTCAGGAACACTTTTTCGAGAGGGCATTGTATTATACTTCATTTCCGATAATGAAGCAGGGCAGGAAGGCGCATACAGATGAAGTGACTGGTGTCAAGAAGGAGTGGAACTATGAACTGGACGGGGTGTATTTTCTCGGGATTCTGAACTTCAAGTACGAGGATGACGACCTTATCGAGCACAGGTATTGGCTCCGGGAGGCTACAACTGGCAAGACGATGACCGACAAATTGAAGTTTGTATTTATCGAGGTCGCGAAATTTGACAAGAAAGAGGATGAGTTGGACTCCGATCTTGATAAGTGGCTTTATATTTTGAAGAACTTGTCAATGCTTTTGGAAAGGCCGGCAGCGTTGCGTGACAAAATATTCAAAAGAATTTTTGACGTCGCGGAGATAGCGGGTCTCAACAACATTGACAGAATAAATTACATTAAGGATATGACTACAGCACGTGACACTTTCAATCAGATTGAATATGCGAAGAAGACAAGTCATGAGGAAGGACGCGAAGAAGAGAGGAACAGCATCGTACTGAAGATGCTGCAGAATAATCTGCCTGTTCAAATTATCTGTGATGTTACAGGTCTGTCTATGGAAGATGTCCTGAAGTTACAGAAAGATTCATAGTGCGACATCCTTGAAGTTTGTAATGTGATCGTCTCCGCTCTTCGTATGACATCGAAGAGCGGTCTTGCGGTCCCTACACTTCAGACGTTTGAAGTATGGCTCAAGAACGAGTCTCCCAAGGTCCTTCCCAAAAGTCCGATAGGCAAGGCCATCAACTATGCGATCACCCACTACGACTGCCTGTGCCGCTATGTCATCGACGGCAGGTACAGGATAGACACCAATCTTGTCAAGAACGGGCAGCGTCCAGTCGCACTGACGCGCAAGAATTACCTCTTCTGCAAAAACCACGGTGCGGCAGAGGATGCGGCTGTGATGTACACAATTATGGGCTGCTGCAAACTTGCCGGAGTCAATGTCGAAGCATGGCTGACGTACTTCTTGACCACGTTCACGAGTACGGCAACGACTACAGCCTTGACATTGCCGACTTCTTGCCGTCCAACCTGGTCTCCAAAGGCCTTTTAAAGGCATCGGAGAATCCCCGATAAACCACTGTCATTGTTGGCGACAATGTCAATCGGCGTGGGTTGTCCTTATCGCTGATTTTTGTTCATACCTGATGTGAGATATCATCAGGTCCGGGCTCATCTTTGACCATATCCATTATCCTTTTACGGCATTCGCCCTTTGTTTTTGAGCCTGATTTTCTCATGATAGAAATAGTTCACGATGACAGGTTTGCCTTTTTCGGAGCGTCCGTAAGGCAAATCGTTCACCCGATAGGGAAAGCCTTGTGTCTGTGCATACTGGGATATGTCCTGTTCCAAAGCCTGCCAGTAATCAAGTTTTTTCTTGTTGTATATCTCTTCGTACAACGGAAAGAGTTCGGGATGTTTCTCACGAATATACGTCATTATTCCTCCTTTGAATTGTCCACGCAGGTTCAGATTTTCAAGCCATATCAAATCGGCATAATTTTTCACCTCCCCAATAATCGCCTTTACATCGGTTATTCCCGGAAATATGGGTGAAACGAAACATACGGTACGGATGCCTGCCTCATAGACTTGACGCATCGCTTTCAGGCGACGTTCTATGCTCACGGCATTGTCCATATCCGTGCGGAACCGCTCATCAAGTGTATTGACCGACCACGATACCGTTACTTTAGGAAAACCTTTCAATAGATCGAGGTCACGCAGGACGAGGTCGGACTTCGTACAAACCATAATCTCGGCATTACTTCCATGTAGTTCTTCGAGCAATTTTCGCGTACGACGAAAAGATTCTTCATACGGATTGTAACCATCCGTCACAGAACCTATCACAATACGCTCGCCATCATATTTGTGTGGATTCGTTATCGGTTTCCAATTCTTCACGTCCAGGAATGCTCCCCACGGTTCGGCATGTCCGGTGAAACGTTTCATGAACGAAGCGTAGCAATATTTGCAGGCATGTGGACAGCCTACGTAGGGATTGACCGAATAACCGCCGACCGGCAGCGAAGATTTGGTCATGACACTCTGTACATCTATTTCTCTGATTATTTCCTTTTCCATATTTTTTCTATAAATTGTTCTGGTAGCTCTTGAATCATTCGGTCTTCTCCCATGATAGGCAAAAGGTCTTCTTTCATAAATACTGGAATGTGATTTCTTTTCGCCTGTTCTACAATATGAAGTACCCACTCAGGATTGGCATCTACTTTCCCTTTCCTTTTGCCTGTTTCCGTTCCTATAACAATCCATTCGTAACCCTCCAAATCTATCTCACCCACATCCTCAAAGAGAGGTTCAAAAGTGGCATGATAATGTTTAGAGCGAATGTGAGCTTTTAAATCCTTCATCCGTTTCTTCTCGGAAGCCCTAGTCACAGTAACTCCCATCCATACGTTTTCATCATCAGTTTGAAAGTCGATTCGTTCAGGACGCTTCGTCAAAAAGATATACGCATGTTGAGGATTCATCGCTATCCGTTCAAATATTTCTTCTTTCCAGGCTGTTTCCCAATCAGAGAAGTCACTCATACCGGTAAGTAGCCAAACGTGTGATTTGGGATTATCCATCAGATGCAATTTACGATTCATATATTGAGGGACAGAGAAGTCATCAGTCATGTGAAACCGCTTGCAGTTATTTCTTGCATAACAATAGTTGCATCCAATAGTACAACCAATTACAAGGTTCATGTTTTTTATAAGTGATTTGATACAGACGCTCATAATATTATTGTTTCTCCATCTTCAGGAATAATCAGGCGACTCATTTCTATTTCGTGATGCATGGCTTCGTTACGCAGAATTGCGCGTGTGGTCTGCCCATGATCGGTAGCTTCCATGTGGACTGCTATTAGTTTGATGTGATCGGGAAGTTCATCAAGCATGGTCATAACTTCCTGTTCGTCGGGAATAATAGAACCTTCTGTTCGAGAAAATTCAGGGAATATTGCACCTCCACTGTTCACTATGATGTAATCGGGAGAAAACTGTTCTATGGTCTGACGGATACACTCCTCCCACTTGCAGTCACTCATAATATATACGGTAGGGAAACCGGACGCGGTAAGCACATAGCCGGATACCGGACCCATCATCTCTCCAATCTGTCCGAAGCCATGGTGCCCTTGGATGCGATGAATGGTTAAATCTCCAATGGTTTTGTCTTTTTCAATGCTTTCTACATTGGTAAAACCATCCTGCTTAATACTCTCTTTATCCTGCGGTTGTGTCAGGAACAGGATGTTCTTCGCTAAATGCTGTTTCACTGTCGGGTCGTAATGATCAATATGGTTGTGTGTCAGCAATATCATATCCAGATCATCCGTAATTTCATTCATCGGCATCGTAAGATGTACTCGTGGTGTCTTATATACTCCGAGGGCCGACTGCAAAGTGCCTTTTTCGGCAAGCATGGGGTCAACAAGTATCTCTTTTCCAGCATAATGAATTCGCAAAGTTGCATTGCGAATCAGTCGAATTGTAACATCTTTTTCCTTCATAATTTGTTGTATTGATTACAGTCGCAAAGTTCGGCAAAACAAACCGGATGCATTATGCCTTAAAAACAGGAATATATGTATTTTCCTGATTTAGGTTGACTCGATTATAGAAATTATTACTGAAAAAGGTT
>OHNK01000957.1_pt1 | contig 14750 bp, 9 predicted proteins | sample 1569551 | NCBI WGS metagenome assembly OHNK01 (sample SAMEA3879518, study PRJEB24766) | human gut metagenome | biome: human-associated habitat; feature: feces | place: USA | collected 1985/1987 | reverse complement strand
TATAATACGGAATATACGAAAGTTCCGCTTTTTCAAACTCCGGCTTCTTCCAGACATGATACAGCGCTTCGCTTTCTTTTTCTATATGCGTATCAAGCTGCCGAAACCCTGCTGCAGTCAGCTTTTTGACCGGCGTTCCGCAAATATTTCCGTCCGACACCGTTACGTTTAACTCCGGGTCAATCAGCAGCTTCTGCAGATCTTTTCCGTTGTCTGTCTCTTCCAGACAATAGACAACCGGTCCTCTCATCACGGCCACTTTCCCTATATCCTCACGCACGGCTTCCTTTGCCGCAATCATTCGAACCTCCATCGGGAAATGAAGCGTAAATTCTTCTTCCTCTCCCCAATCCTTTTGCAGATACAGGTAGCCGTCCTTTTCTTCCGTACCACCGGTAAAACCATCCAGCTCATATCTGCTGCACCAGTCCGGTATCCGCAGTGCAAGCTTTAATCCGGTATCCTTTGCGCGAATTGTGATTTTCACATCCCCCTCCCAAGGGAAGTTGGATTCCACACGGATATCTGCTGTCTTTTCGCCGATCTTCTTTTCCAGGGTGCTTCCCATATAAAGATGTAAAAACAGCGTATCCTCGTTTTCCGTATATGCATAGGAACCGATCGAGCTGAGCAGACGCGCCAGGTTTGGCGGGCAGCATGCGAACCGGCTTGACATGAAATTTTCGTTCATCCTTATGACATGCCTCCGGCAGTACCTCCAGCGGATTGACATAGAAAAAGCTCTTTCCATCCAGCGCCATGCCGCTGAGTACGCCATTATAAAGTGCGCGTTCCATAACGTTTGCATACCTTGCCTCCGGCGCGATTTCCAGCATTCTCCGCGCAAAAAAGACAAGACCGATCGACGCACAGGTTTCCGCATACGCCGTGTCGTTCGGCAGATCGTAGGCATAGGTGAACGCCTCACCCAGATGGGTGCTGCCGATTCCGCCCGTAACGTACATCTTTTTCTCCGTGATGTTGTCCCAGAGTCTCCGGCACGCCCCATACAGCGTTTCATCCCCTGTCAGCCTCGCCACATCCGCCATGCCGGAATATAGATAAACCGCACGCACGGAATGTCCGAACGCCTCGTCCTGCTCCCTCACCGGCAGATGCGCCTGATTATAGAAATAACGAAGTTCGTCCTCATGCCCCTTTTTTACTTCTTCGGGATGCTCTTGATCAAAGTAGTAGGGACGCTTTCCGCGCTCGTCCACGAAATACCGGGCAAGGTTTAAGTATTTTTCCTTCCCGGTCAGTTCATAAAGCCGCACAAGGGCCATCTCTGCGATTTCATGTCCCGGATAACCGTGAAGCTTTCCTTCTTCCGTACCGAAATTTGCCGCCACATAGTCTGCAAATCGTTCCGCCGCCTTCAACAGCTTGTCCTTGCCAGTCGCCTGAAAATATGCCACAGCCCCTTCAATCAGGTGTCCGAAGCAGTACAACTCGTGATGGTCCTTCAGATTCGTAAAGGTCGCGTCACGACCACTTAAAATATAGTAGGTGTCCAGATATCCGTCGTCCTGCTGTGCGGCGCAGACGATATCGATCGCGCCATCCGCGATTTTTTCCAGCTCCGGATCTGGATGCTGCGTTAAAGAATAACCAACCGCCTCGATCCATTTCGAAAAATCGCTGTCCTGGAACAAAAACCCGTAAAATTCGTCATCTTTTAACTGCTTCGGATCCTCCGGCAGCACCTCAAAGCCGCGATAGGTATACTTCGGCGCAATAAATGTGTTTCCTTTTTCTTTCTTTTCCCGGTTCAGCTTTCCTGCAGCCTTGAAATTGTGCATACAGAAGCTCGGTGCCGCGCCCTCCACGCGGTCATTTAAGGCATCCCACTGATACGGGATCACCTCCTTGCGTACGAGCTCCATTTCCCCTTTCCAAAAGGTGTCCGTCACCTGAATGTTTTTCAGCGAAACGGGTGCGGAATAATTGTGTTTATCCATGTTTCTCCTCTCCTGTGTCTGTATTTTTTGTAATATGAAATCCTGTGATACCCTTATGCGGCTGCGTTTGCGTTGATCCGATCGATGACTCCTCTGATCCCCATCCACACGGACAGATCAGTGAAAATATCGACGATACTGCCCTGATCGGTAAACGGGGATTCCTGCAATACGGAAAGGTCTTTTAATATTCCGTTATGTACAATATATTCAATAATCTGATTGACAAAATAAATTTGTCTGCTGTCCATATTGGTATCAGACAGATATGCAGAAAACGCCTCTTTCGCCACATTCATATCCAGTCCAACAATTTCACGGACAAATTCTCCCAGCGGTTTTTGCCCAATCTCATTTTCATAATCCTGTTTTGTCCCGATTTCTTTCCAAAGAATTTCTTCCAGACTGTCAATATCGTTTTCTGTCAGAGGCTTGTTCGTCTTTAATTTTGCAATCACGATATTGTCCTGATGCTCCCTGATATAAAACTCTGCTCTTTCTTTATAATTCTTCAATTCATCATTGTCAAGCTCCGCTTTGTTCCAGTCCATCGACAAAATCTCATCCGTAAAATGTGTGATATAGGTATTTCTTTCCTCCGTCGGAATATATTTCATCAGACTGCGAAGCCGCTCTCTGATTTCTTCAAAATCCTCCATTCCTGCCCGTTCCAAATAGTCCGTATTTAATATTTTTCGGATAAACTCTCTCTGGTCCTGGATTTCCGGAATATTCGCCACACTTGAAACTGCGGTTACTCGATTTTTTAAATCTTTATATCCTCTTGGATATTTTTTCCCTGCAAGCAAGGCAACTTCAATTCCATAGATCAGCGCATCAAACCGAACCGCGTTCACCTCATCTTTCTCTGGCAAAATGAGAGGCGTCACTTCTTCTCTCACGATCTTTGTATCTTCAAATGTAAGTGCCCGGTAGTTTTCTTCCGAAGAATACAGCTCCACATATTTCAGATGCTGTCTGACCCGGAAATTGTCTTTGGGAAGTTCTTTTATTTTTTCACACATATGGCGTACCAACGCATTCCGATACGTAATCAGCCGCTCTGTCTGATATTCTACCTTTTGCAGCTGATAGCAAATTTCAAACTGCAAATGGAAGACCGCACTCTGTAATGCGATTCTGTTTTCGCTCGCTTTTCCTTTGTTCATTCGGAAAAAATCAAAATTCCCACAGAAATCAAAAATATAAAATTTATCTTTGTCCTCTCCATCAAACAGACCCGGACACAATCTCGTTCCACGCCCGATCATCTGCCAGAACTTCGCCTTGCTCATTACCTTTTTAAAGAAAACGAGGTTCACAACCTCCGGCACATCAATTCCGGTATCCAGCATATCAACAGAAATGGCGATCTGCGGAAGTTTTTTCGGGTCTGAAAATTCATCAATGGCACTCTGGGCATACGTTAGATGATTATCGATGACTTTCGCATAGTCCTTCAGATACGGATATTCTTTCTGAAATACTGCCAAAATCTGTTCTGCATGTTTATGATTCCTTGCAAAAATGATCGTCTTCCCGATTTTCTGACCATAATCAATTTTCAATCCATTCGTCATTACAATATCCAAAACCTGACGAATCGTATCCACATTAAAAATCCATTTATTTAATTTTGAAGAATCGATTGCTTCCGGCAGGGTTCCATCTTCCTCTTCGAAGGTTTTTTCGTATTCTTCCTTTTCATCCTCCGGCAGTTCATCATATACAATACCACCTTCGTCGAATTTCATTTTCGTTTCCACCGAAATATAATCCACCAGATATTCGTCTTTTACTGCCTGTGCCAGGTCATAGCCATAAGTAGGATAACCATTGTTCAATTCAAATACGTCATACGTATTTTTATCGATTTCATCTTTCGGAGTCGCAGTAAGACCTACTAACGGTGCATCAAAATAATGGAAAATATCCTGATACTTATTATAAATCGAACGATGCGCCTCATCGCAGATCACCAGATCAAAATGACCGCAGCTAAACAACTTCCCATTCTGGTCACTGACTGAATCAATACAGTTGATCATCGTCTGATAGGTAGAAAAGACGCAGTGTGCCTGATAGTTTTCTTTTTCTTCTACCAGATTGGTACAGGACAGGTTCGGAAGCAGATTGACAAAATTTCTTTTTGCCTGTGTCACAAGAGAATTTCGATCTGCCAGAAACAAAATATTTTTCACCCATCCTGCATCCAACAAAACCTTACACAATGCGATAACTGTTCGTGTTTTTCCGGATCCAGTTGCCATAACCAGCAGCGCTTTTCTTCTGTTTCTTTCGTCAAAACTTTCACAGACTTTTTTGATTGCTTCTTCCTGATAATATCTTCCCGCGATCTGCTTATCGACAGAAATATGCTTTAAGCTTGTTCGCATCTTCAACAGATTAAACCATTTTTCCAGATCTCTCTTGGAATAGATCTCCGCACATTTCCGTTCTGGATACTGACCGTCAATAATACGCGTTTCAAATCCGTTGGTCAGGAAAATAACTGGTCTTCTTCCACATTCTTTTTCTAATATATCCGCATATAGTTTCGCCTGCTGCCGCCCTTTCGCAACATCCGCGCAGGTGCGCTTCGCTTCAATGATTGCCAGCGGCTTATGGGTATCATCATACAGCACATAATCTGCATAACCGACATTGGAGGAATTCGGCATTCCAACAAGACGAACTTCATTGATCCAGTCTTTTCCTTCTGTCCACCCGGCATCCATCAGCATCGCATCGATATAGAGTTTTCTGGTTTCAAATTCTGAAAGGTCAAGCGGTTTCGGAACATAACTTTGCTGCTGTTCCTGTCTGCGTGCAGATAGTGCTTCTTTTAAGGAGGCATTTTCTGCCATCAGCTTCTGCAGATCCAGTTCCTGTTTTGCAGTTTTTTCCTGTTCTTTCTGTAGTTCTATCTGAATGTTCTGAACATTTCCTGTTGATTTTTTCGCATCTTTTGCTTTCGCAATTCTCGACAGAATCGTGTTCTTATCAAACGTCCGCTCTTCATAATGCTCTGAATAGCAATAAGCGACATAATCCAAAAAGATGAACAGGTTTTCCAGACAAAGCATCACCTCATCTCTGCCCAGCTTCTTTCCACTGTGTGCCACATTATTGCCGCATTTTCGGATATAATCCATCCGCTTCCAAAGATCATTGCCAATCAGTTGTCGGTAGTCCTCTTCATTCATCAGGCTTTGCAAAGTATCCTGATACGGCATCTGCAGTGCAGAATCCACAGAATACATCCATTTTACCGCAAATTCCATTGCCCGGCGGCAGTTCATAATGCACGCCTCCGGATCCAGCAGAATAATTTTCTCCGCGGATATTGCAACGCCTGCAAATGCAGAAAATTTCGATTCATTTTTTAAGTAGTCAAAGTTTGTAACCATATAAATCAGCCTCCCCCAAGGCAATTCGTAGATTCTTTTATGTCCATCTATGAAGAGTATAACATTTTTATCCGATAATTCTCAAAATAAATTTCGATAATCAATTATCCAGCTGTATACAAAAGAGACTTGGAAACAAGACCATTTCATTTTCCATAAAATTTCTATCATGGAATTATTAAAATTTTGATTTGGTGACTTGGTTGACAAAGTCAGCAAATTGTTCTTGAAGTTCTATTGGCGGTAAGGCAATTGGTATTGTATCCAAATTTGCCCTATTTAACTTCTTCTGATCAATTCCTGTTACCCAGATACTAACATCCATAAAGTTGATATGATACATTAAATAAATCATATTACATTCATCGGTGCATTGCTGAACATGCGCATGATTATTTACCCATATTTTTCCAGACGCTAAAAATGCAATAGGTTTACTACGCAATTCTAAAGCCTTTCCATCTTCAGAAATCAAAAGAAAGTCTCCGTCTTGTCTATAATCATTTACGTAATCTACAATTCCAGTTGCCCCATAATATGGATAAATTCCTTGCATCTTTTTCCTATCTGCTTCTTTTACAGGCTTTCTCTTAGAATCAAGATTAATAGTAATATCTTTAAAAGGCTTTTCTCCCCATCGTTCAGTCCCATATTTTACATCACCAAACATCTCGACAAATCGGGCTTTGACAAGCTCGTCCAGCTTTTGAAGTTGCTGCTGACGGGCTGATATTATTGTGTCCACCGTATCAAGCAATTTTGCAATTTTTCCCTGTTCATTTAAAGTGGGAAATGGGATCAATGTATTGTCAAAATCCTTTTTGACTATGTGCTTCATTGTTGCACCATGCGTTTTTGACTCCATTTCCTTTAGCTTGTGACGAACAGCGTAAACAAAAAATTCTCTGTTTACATCGCATTTATCAAATGCCACCTTAAAGATGTGCTGGTTTAGTAGCGCCTTTCCTCTGTTCCAAACATAAATGCCAAGGCTTGCAGACCATGAAATCAACACATCTCCGTCATTGATTTCAATTCGCTTGGGATAGCTGCCATCATAGAATCCCAAATCGTAAGTATTGCCAGTTAGGTCCTGGATACGAATAATTGGTAATCCAACTGTACTTCTATCCTCTGGTTTGAATGAAAAGCCATTTATATATGTAGCAATATCTCCCAGTCTTTTTTGCTCCATCATATTGTCTCCTACAAACCCGAATTGATCCGGATTCTTTCTTCCACATTTTTCATTCTGCATTTTTATCTGCCTTACAATCCCAACAGTCGTTCCAGTTCATCCATCTCGTTGCCGATTTCAATTTCCAGCTCCCGGATGTTTGCCATGATCTCTGATGTCGGCGGATATTCCACTGCAACATATTCAACTTCTTTATACTTATTGATGCTGAGATCGTATTCGTTGTCTACAATCTCCTGTTTCGGAACCAAGAAAGATTTTTCTGTCCGCTTCCGTTCTTTTTCATTTCCAAGATGTTTGAAACGCTCAATGATATCCGGAATATCATTTTCTGCAACAGGTGTCCGCTTATCATCCAGACTGAGTCCGTCTGCTGTCATGTCATAAAACCATACGTCATCCGTTCCGCCGTGTTCTGTTTTCGTAAAAATCAGAATCGCGGTCGACACACCGGCATACGGTTTAAATACGCCGGACGGCATGGAAATAACAGCTTCCAGTCTCTGATTTTCTACGATTTCTTTTCGGATCGCCTTATGCGCTGTAGAAGAGCCGAAAAGCACGCCATCCGGGACGATACAGGCACATCTGCCGCCAATTTTCAATATTCTGAGGAACAATGCCAGAAACAGCAATTCTGTTTTTTTCGTTTTACATACTTTCAGCAAATCGCCGGACACCGATTCTGCATCCAGGCTTCCCTTAAAAGGCGGATTTGCCAAAACCAGCGTATATTTATCCTTATCCGAATTCTGATCTGACAGACTGTCCCGATATTCAATATCCGGATTGTCAATCCCGTGTGTCATCATGTTCATCGCGCCGATTCGCAGCATAGTACGATCCATATCGTAGCCGTGGAACATATGATTCATATAATGATCTTTCTTTTGTTTATCAAAAAGAATCTCGCTCTTTTTTTCCTTTTTCAAATAATCTGCTGTCACAATTAAAAATCCTGAAGTACCGCAGGCAGGATCACAGATAATCTCATCAGCAGACGGATTCATCAATTCCACCATCATCCGAATAATATGTCTCGGAGTTCTAAACTGTCCATTTAACCCTGACTGTGCAATCTTTGAAAGCAAATATTCATAAACATCTCCACGGATATCTACTGCTTGCTTTTCGTTCATCAACTCATAAATGACATCCAGGCAATCTACTACTTTTGAAAGCACAAGCGGTGTCGGAAGCTTAAAAATCGCATCCTCCATATATTTTGAATATGCACTGTTTTTATCGTCATGCAATGTTTTAATAAAAGGGAATACCCATTCCTGCATCACGATATACATTCTGTCAGCAGGAAAATCACGGAATACAGACCATTTTAATTGTGTACCATCAATTGTTCTGTCCCCCATTTTTACTTCATCCACAAAAATGCTTTTATAGGGAAGTTCCAACATCGCACTTTCTTTTGCTCTCTTATTATCCATGTCATCCAAATCATGGATAAACATCAGATAAGTAATCTGTTCAATAACTTCCAGCGGATTTACCAGTCCGCCCGCTGCAAAAATATCCCATAATCCATCAATTTTGTTTTTTAATTCTCCCGTAACCATCGTTTTCTCCGTTTTCTCTTATTGATTTTCTTTCCAGATATATTTCGTATCTCTGTCGTCGCCAATTTTTATTTCGTCGCTTTCTACGAAACCATCATTTATTCAAAAAATGCTCCCTATTCGGATACTCCTGGCGATATGCCAGAAGGGCGGCTTCCTGCAGCAGCGAAAATTCTTTTTCCATGCGCAGCAGGCGGGGCGCCTGAAAGGCAATTGCGCTGATCTGTTCGGCGATTTTTTTTGCAATTCCTTCTTCTGATAATTGCCCCATGCCAAATACCAGGGAGGTGAAGCCTCTGCCCCCTCGGCTGACCTGAATGAACTTCAGAAATACATTATACAATTCCTCCAGAAGGATCTGTTGATAACACTCCTCTGACTGCATCGCTTCTGCCAGGCATAATGCAGAAAGAATCCGAGCTCCCATCCTTCTTCTGTCTCCCCCAAGGTCCAGAGTGCTTCCTTCCGCCAGGTATTTCAGTTCCATCAGGCATTTGACGAATTCATCCTTCTGTAGTCTGTATTTTCCGTATCGGGCTGTCCAGAGCCGGTTTCTGTATTCTTCCGCCCAGGCTTCTTCCTCTCCTGCATGCGCTTTTAAGATCTGCTGCCGTTTTGCCGGATCTGTCTCCCGGTAAAAATCATGGCTCCATGTTTCTTCCATCTGCTTCTTCCTCTTCTGCGTTTAAATATTCCTCTATATTGCTGCCGTCCACCTTCTTGTATTCCGAAAAATAGTACCGTCCATCTTTCAGACTTTCCTGGTCGAGGTCCTTTCCCTCAAACAGCGTCACTGCCATTTTTGCCATTTCCTTTGCCTGGTCCACTCTGTCATTGTAAATGCTGCCTTGCATTTCTCCGGCCTTTACGGCCTCCAGCGCGTCTTCCAGGCCATCGATCCCAAAGATCACCGGCCAGTCTTTGCGGATATAGCCTACTTTCCGGTAGGCTTCCACAGCCCCCAGTGCCATCTCATCGTTATTGGATAGGACCAGTTCGATCTCTGTTCCATATTGGCTGATCAGACGGTTCATACGATTCTCCGCCTGCCCTCGGTTCCAGTCCGCAAACTGATAACTTAATTTTTCCAGTGAAACATTGTTCTTCATCAGTGTTTTTACCGAATACTCTGTTCTGCTGATGGCATCCTGATGTCCTGCTTCCCCTTCCAGAAGTACATACTGGATCTTTCCATCCTCATTTTTGTCCACTTCCGGATGGCTGTTGATATATTCTGCTGCGATCTCTCCCTGCATGATCCCGGACTGTTCCGCATCACAGCCCACATAATACAGCTTATCCCACTGCATCAGATCTTCCTTTACCGGCTCCCTGTTAAAGAAGATCACCGGAATATTTTCGTTTCTTGCCATCCGGATGATCCGGTACGGTGCTGTCCGGTCTACAAGATTGACGCAGAGCACATCACAGCCCGCATCAATCATTTCCTCTACCTTTTCGTTCTGTTCCTGCTGATCGTCGTTTCCGCTTTTTGTCGATACGATAATCCTTCGTTCTTTGTTTTCCATGGCTTTCAGCTGCGCCTTCAGTTCATCCGTCAGTCCATTGATAAAAGGATCATCCTGCGTGTAGGTTATCACTCCAACCCGCAGGGTTTTCTCTGTCTGGTCCGACTTGCCGGAACACCCCGACAGCACAAGCACCGCACTCCCTATCGTGGCAGATAATAATACTGCCACCCTTCTTTTCTTTTTATTCATAGGAATATAAAAACCTTTCTAAATCATCGTCCATAGAAAAACTATCTTTCTGAAACACCTTATATTCTGTTGTATATCCCTGCATTTTATAGAACTTATGCTCTATCTTTCTGACCATCTCTTCCACACTTCTATAACCGATTTCATATCCATCCGGCACAATAAGTCCCTGGATATTTCCCTGATCCAAAAGTGCGATCGTCCTCAGACTGTAGCCCACACCATAGAGCTCTGCGCCCATGTATTTTCCATTTTCTGCCTGTTCTCCAAGTTCTTCCAGAACTCCGGCATCCAACACCACAAGGGTATCTGCCCTTTTTTCTGCCCCTATCCGTTCCACGATGTTCTGTTCTTTTCTCCGATAGATACACCAGCGGATCTCACTGCCGCTGCCTTCCAGTGCCTCATTCAATCCGCTGATCTCTGACTGTACCGCCTCAGACATCTTCCAGTCGGCAATAATTCCAATCTTTCGCTCTTTCGTTCTCAGCTGTTCTCCCAGACTTCTTCCGATCTCCCGATAATCCGGCTGGATCGCAGGACTGGCAGCTTCTCCCTCTTTTACCGCCAGGCTGTCTGCCATCAGCAAATAGGGTTTATTTCCACACTCTTTTTTCAGCATATTTTCGGTCTCGCGTCCGGGTGCGGGATACAGGATAAAGCCATCGATATCATTGTCCTTCTGTTCTTTGATAAATTCTCTTTCCGCCTCCGGTCCGTCGATCTCATCGGTGTTACAGATGATCATGTGGACATTGTTCTCTGCTGCAAACTGTTTCATCCCCTTGATCAGGGCATCCCAGCGCTTATCACCGGACTCCGGAAGGACTACGGCAATCCTGGTCTCTGCAACGTTCTGATCAAAAATCTTCCATACAAAGAAGACCGCCAGCATCAGCAAAAAAAGCTCAATTATAAGAAATTTAATCCGGTTCTTTTTCATCTGCCGATCTCCTCTGGATATATTTTTGTGATTCCAGTCTTTCTGCATTTTCCGGTGTATATGGAATTGCAGGAATACGGATCGTGACCCTTGTTCCTTCATCCGGTTCACTTTCTATAGACAGACCATATTTTTCTCCAAACATCAGCCGGATTCTGGAATGCACATTGATCACCCCAACGCCGGAACCGTGCTTCGGAACTTTGCTGTTGTCCGTCAGGATTTTTTCCAGGACCTCTTCCGGCATACCCATACCGTTGTCTTCAATCGTGATCAGGATGTCCTCCTCTTTCTTTTCTCCACTGACGATAATCCTGCCGTCCTCATCCTCATCCATATTTCCAACACCATAATAAATGGCATTTTCCAGAATGGGCTGGATCACCAGCTTTACGATGCAGTAGTTTTCGATCTCTTTCTCGATCCGGAATTCTGTTTTAAATCGTTCTTTGTACCGTGCCAGCTGGATATTCATGTAGCTTCTGCTGTGCTGCAGCTCGTCTTTGATAGAGATAATGGTCTTTCCCCTGGACAGGCTGACACGAAGCAGTTTTGCCAGTTCAGAGATCATACGGACTGCTCCTTCATTTTCCTGGGCTTCCACCATCCAGGTGATGGATTCCAGTGTATTATACAGGAAATGAGGATTGATCTGGCTTTGCAGGGCATCCAGTTCACTTTTTCTCCGTTCATTTTGCTGTCGGATGATCTCATCCATCAGTTCTTCGATCTGCTCATAAGACTTCTGTACCGAATGTCCCAGATGACGGATCTCAGAGGAGCCTCCAATATAAATATCCGGCTTTCCTCCTGCTTCATAGGTCTTAACAGAAGCATCCAGCTCCCGGATCGGTTTGGATATCTTCCGGGATACCAGCTGGTTTCCCTCCAAAAGCATAACCAGCAGGACTAAAATAGTGGCAAATACATAGTAACGGAAATTTTTAAAGTTTGACTTCTGCACGCTCTCAGGCACAACACCGATCATCTTCCAGCCGGTATAAGCTACGCTTCTGACAATCACGGTCTCGTTCTGACCATCGGCGCGGATCTCGTAGGTTCCATTCTCATACTTTGTAGCTTCCAGACTGTTTTCTTTAAATAATCCGCGGTTTAATTCCGTTCCCCGGGGATGATAGATCATCTCTCCATCCTGGCTGCTCAGATAATAATAGATCCCATCGGAAGAATCGTTGATCTGTTTCATGACATCCCGGATCACAGAATATTTCATATCCAGCAAAAGGATACCGGTTTCCGGTATCTCTCCCTTGTTAACATCTACATACCTGCTCAGGGAAACTACCCATTGATACCGATAGGATCCATCCTCAAACAGTTCCTGGATATGCGGTGTGGAAAAATGTATATTTTCAATGGCATCTTCCGCATTTTTATACCATTCCTGCGTCTGCACCTTCACATTTTTCTTTTCTGCCGCCACCGGCTCCGATGCAATCAGATTTCCTTTTGGGTCATACAAAGCCAGGCTCTGAATCTTATCGGAATTGGTCTCATAGAGCAGACTGAACTGCTCCGAGAATTCCCGGCTGGATATATCAAACTGCTGGACTACGTTGTAGTTTGCCCCGTTCAGGATCTGCCGGATATCCAGCAGATCTGCATTTAACCGGTCTACAGTTCCCTCCACGGTTGCTTCCGTGTTGTCCACTGCTGTTTTTTCCAATGCCAGCTTGAAGCGATGGTACAGCAACAGTCCCATGACAATGATCGTGACCAATGAGATTGCCATAAGGACAGATAGAATGATCGTCTGTATGTTAAATACGGTACTTTTTCTACTTTTCGTTTTCTTTTTTCCCGGAGGCTCTGTATTTGGATGGGGAAACGCCGAATTTCTTTTTAAACACATAACTGAAGTAATTTGCATCCTGATATCCTACTTTTTCTGCTATCTTATAGCTTTTTTCATCGGTGTTGAGTACCAGTTCTTCTGCTCTGTCCATTCGGTAATCCGTAAGATAAGTGACAAAGGGCTGCCCTGTTTCCTTCTTAAAAATAGAAGAAAAGTAGGAATTGGATACCCCAAGATCTGCACATACCTCATCCAGTGAAATGTCAGGCTCCATATATCTTTGCTTTACAATATTCTGTGCGTCAGTGATCATACGTCTGGAGGTACTGTTTCTGGTACTTCTCAGTTTTTCGCTGATCGCCATAGACATATTGATGATCCAGTTTGTCATGGAGGTTTCGTCTAACTGGGTGACTCTTTCGTAAAGGTTTTGTACATTTCCGGAGATATCATTAAAATCCATAGAATTATTGGCACAAAACTTGAAAAATCCGCTGACAATCTCCATGGTAGCCAGATTATACTGACTGATGGTATCTGCATTCTTATGGAGTTTTTCTATCTCCTTGATCGCTTCTTTTCGGATCTCCTCCCGATCTCCCACGTGAATGGCACGGAACAGATCCTGCATTCTTGTTTCCTCCAGGGGAACCGTCTTTTTGGACTCTTTCGGAACTATCTCTGCAATATTGATCGCTCGTTTGGTTCCATATAAGACACGGTAGGACACTGCCTCTCTGGCTCCCTCGTAAGAGATGCTGATATCATGCAGACTATTGCATACGGTTCCGATTCCTGCAGTAACCGCCGCCCCCATAATTCTCCATGCCCAGCGACAGAATCGGTCACAGCTATCCGTCAATTGGGCCATCTCCTCTTCTGAATGAAGCTCCATGATCAAAATTGTGTTGCCCATATAGATAAATTCCTGACAATTACAGTTCTCTGTCAGCCGCTGTTTCACTTCTCGTTCCACGGACATGGATAACAATAAGGGATTCATGCCATCCGGCACATCATTTTCCGAAGTATGAAAGATAATGCAGCAAAACAAAGGTCCCTTCATATCCACCCGATAGTTCTGAAGAAATCGTTCATAGTCCTCTTCGCCAACTCTTCCCTCGATCAGGGAAATAAAGAAATTGGACTGTAGCTTTGGCAGCACTTCCTGAAAATAATCCTCCAGTTTTTTTACATTTAATTTTTCTTCCCGTTCCTTGTCCAGGGTATTTTTCAGCTTCACCAGACTGTCTGACAGCTCCGTGGCGCTGATGGGTTTCAGCATATATTCTTTGATTTCCAGATGAACCGCTTCTTTTGCATATTCAAATTCGTCAAAGCCTGTACAAAGCATAATGTAAATATTCGGATAGTCCTGGTTCAGCTTTCTGGCCAGCTCCAGCCCATCCATGTAAGGCATCTTAATATCCGTCAGCACCACGTCCGGCTGAAGCTTTTCCACCAGCTCCAGGGCCTTCACGCCATTGGTGGCACTGCCTACCACATCAAATCCCAGATCATTCCAGCGGATCTTCTGTTTCATGATATCGATGACCTCCACCTCATCATCGACAAGAATCACTTTATATTGTTCCATCCTTATCCTCCTGTTTTGCGGAGCATATTATTGTTCCTTTATTATAGCAGAAGATTGCTCTCTGCTGAATGAATAGTTACAAAAATTTTGTAATTATTCAGAGCCCCATCTCGATTCCGCTTACGCTGCATCTCGATGTTGCTTCTCGCCATATGAAATTCCAGAAAAATAGCTCATTCATGTAAACATGATTCGCGATTTTTCTTCCATTTCGCATGGCTCTGAATCGTTACAAAAAAAGAAAATAATAGGGAATTTGTAGAGTAAATTGACAATAGTAAGAAGTCCATTTATAATGAAATTACAACCAGAGTGTGTCTCACAGATTGCGGAAATAATTTTTCAGACACGCTCTAATGTTCAGGCGAAAACGATGTACCAGGAAAGAAGGTGGAGAAATGAAGAAGGCAGTAATTTCCGTACTTGTCGGTACAGCAGTATTGGCTTTCGCTGCATGTGGAAAAAATGCTGCAACGGAAAACAGTTCCGATTCGGGTGTTTCAACGGTATCGGCATCCTCGCAGGTGGAA